>Ga0207433_10011186_pt1 | contig 13732 bp, 16 predicted proteins | sample YelNatPaOPGAMG01_FD_187559 | JGI IMG/M metagenome (GOLD analysis project Ga0207433, IMG submission 187559) | Hot spring thermophilic microbial communities from Obsidian Pool, Yellowstone National Park, USA - OP-RAMG-01 (SPAdes) (version 3) | ecosystem: Environmental > Aquatic > Thermal springs... | reverse complement strand
AGACGGTAGCGCTGGCCGTGGGTTCGGGCTCAGACCCGAGCGGTGTTGCGCTGGTAGGCGAGACGGCCGAGCACGGCGAAGGCCGCGGTCCACGCGGCGACGACGATCCAGCCCTCGACGGGCCACCCGCCGGCGCGGATCGCCGAGCTCGAAGCCTGGACCAGCCAGTACGAGGGGAGCAGCTCGATGACCTGGTGCATCACCCCGGAGGCGAACAGCTGCCCGAACGATCCGCCGAGAAGCGCGAAGAAGGTGACCGTCCCGCCGAGCGCGGGGCCCATGGAGTCGGCGCTGAGCAGGTTCCCCATCAAGATCCCGAGCACAGCGAACGGGGCGATCCCCACGAGCACCAACCCTGCGAGCACAGCCCAGTTCGCCGCCGCGAGGTGCACGCCCAGGCTGAGCCCTGCCAGGCTGATGAGGACCAGGCTGATCGCTGCCATCAGGTAACCGGTGACGAGCTTCGCCCGGAAGTAGGCGCCCACGCTGAGCGGCGTGATCCGCATCTGGCGGGTCCAGCCGAGCGACCGCTCAACGGCGATGCGCGCCCCTCCGGCGACGACGGCGCTCATCGTGCCGAAGGCGATCATCCCGGTCATGTAGTACAGCGGGAAGCTGATGCCGTCGAGACGGGCGTGACGGTTCTCGGTGGCGATCACGTAGAACAACACCAGAGGGAAGATCAGGGAGAAGATGAAGAACCGCCGGTTGCGCAGCATGCGCAGCACCTCGTAGCGGGTGTAGGTGAGCGAGCTCATCGCAGGGCCCCTTCCTCGTCGTGGCCGGTCAGCTCCAGGAACGCCTCCTCGAGGCCCGCCCCGCGCACCTCGATGTCTCGAATCCCGGCGTGGGAACCGAGGAGCGCGTATAGGGCTGCGTCCGCGTCAGCGCAGGTCAAGACGATCTGGTCGCCGAGGCGATCGGCGCTGGCCACTCCGGGAAGCCGTCTTGCCTCGGCAAGGTCGAGATCGGGGGCGGTCGCCCGGATGGTGCGCGTTCCGACCTTGGCTTTGATCTGGCTCGGCGCGCCGTCCGCCACGATCCGGCCTTTTGCCATGACCACGATCCGATCCGCGAACGCGTCGGCCTCCTCGAGGTAATGCGTGGCGAACAGCACCGTCTTGCCCTGCCTGGCCACCGCCCGCATCGAGTCCCAGAACTCGTGTCGTCCCTCCACGTCGAGCGCTGCGGTCGGCTCGTCGAGCACGAGGAGATCAGGGTCACCGACGAGACTGATGGCGAAGCGGACCCGCTGGGACTGGCCGCCTGACAGCTTGGTGGTCTGGCGGTCGGCGAGATCGGACAGCCCGGTCAGCTCGAGCACCTCGCCGACCGACAGCGGGTGCGGGTACAACGACGCCACGAGATGCAGCAGCTCCCGGATGCTCAGGTACTGCACGACGGCACCGGTTTGGAGCATGGCGCCGATCGAGCCGGCTCGCACCGCCTGGTCCGGTGGCTGGCCGAAGACCGAGACCGTCCCAGCGTCGGGGCGACTGAGACCGAGGATCATGTCGATCGTCGTCGACTTGCCCGCACCGTTCGGGCCGAGCAGCGCCACCGTCTCACCGGGCGCGATCGACAGGTCGATCCCACGCACCGCAGGCAGCGGACCGAAGGACTTGGTCAGGCCTCTCGCGTCAACCCCCGCCGACGCCATGTCGTGTTCGCTCATGGGAACATCGTCACAGCGGCCACCGCCAGCGGGTAGTGCGAAACCTCACGACCTCGGCGTTACGTTTGTCATAGCGCCAACTCCGCGCCGGCTGGGTTGAGAGGAGGTCCACCTCTTCTCTGGCGAGATCCACCCGCTGATCAACCCGTGGGCCGATGTGATCGCTGTCTTGGTCCGAGACGATGGATGTCATGTGTTGCCCGTCACTCTCGATGAGGATGGCTGCGACGCTCACCATGGGCAGGAAGACCGGAGCACGACCAACGATTGAAACGACCAAAGGAGCAAAGCGATCGTCGGGTGAAGCTCGCGTGGAAGGGGGGAAGGAAGCCACATAGACGGTGGCCGATGCCCGCTCGGGGGCTTTGGGGGAGCTCCGGGGAGCAGCAGAGCCCCGGGGGTGGGCGACGGGCCGGTGACAGGGCGTCGCCGGTGGTAGGTGCCACACCCTCCACCGGCGTCAAGGGCCGCTGCGGGCCTCCGCTCGCTGACGCTCGCTGCGTGTCCTCGCTGGAGCCTTCGGCCCCTCCCTTGACCCCGGTTCCAGGTGTGGCAGAGGGCAGGTAGGAAGCGATGCAAGAGCATCGCTTCCGACGCGCAACCGCCACGGTCGACGACCGCGGTCACTGGCCGCCCTGAGCCAAGAGCGACTTTGTGCGAGGTCAGCTAAGCAGGTGCTTGTTGGCTCAAGGGGGCGCCGCTTTGCTGGAGTCGACGCACGGACCGCGTCGAAGACCCCGATTGTCCAGGTGCTCGATCGAAGAGCTAGTGCGAGCCCCGACGAGGCGACCACACCTCGGCTGGGCGCCCCCGACCGGTGACCAGCTGGCGCTCGATGCGGCCGGCAGCGACGAGGGAGCGGAGCGCGGCATCGATCTCGGTCTTGGACTTGTTGCGTTCGAACAGGTCCCGGATCTCTGTGCGGGTGATAGCGCTGTCGCTCGAAGAGACCGCGGCCCAGATCTGCTCGGCGACAAGGTCGCCGAGCGAATCGCCGAAGACGAAGGCGCCAGAGCGTGCCGCGTAGTCCCACAGCGCGAGCGCTGCCTCGAGGTGCGCGACGCTGATCGACTGTGCGTGGTCCAAGAGCGCGTAGATGAGCGCGAGGCGCACGACGTGGGCTTCTGGGCGTCCGAGAACCGCTCCGAGCAGCCCGGGTGCCCCGGTGCTCAGTCGCTCGTAGTGCTCCCACCACAGCGTTCTCGCCTTGTCGTCAAGGCCGACTGCTGCCTGCGAGCGGGCGTGGCGGACAGCGTCACGGAGCCGGGCGAGCAGAGGAGCCAGTGCTGCACGGTCTGGCTCGCCTCCCTCTGGGAGCAGCCTCACCCTGCGCACCGCGATGAGCAGGAACCGGTTCAAGAATCCGTTCGCCATCTCGATCGCGGAGACGTGGCGGACGAGCTCGCCTTGGGTGATGTGGCCGATGATCGAGACGTGCGCGCCGGACGCGCGCGCCGGGTCGTGTTTGGTGATCACCTGGAGGACCCGCCCGTCCCAGGCGTTGCGCAGCACCGGCGAGAGGGTGTTGGCCTCCCGGGAAGAGGCCTTCAGCACCGAAGCGAGCTCGGGCTCCAACACGAGCAGGCGTGGATCGCAGGCCTCTCCGTGCTGCCCGTCGCGCACGTGCCAGATGAGCCCCTCGCCGGACGAGAGCCCACAGACGATCCGCTCGGCGACGAAGGTCTTGTCGATGTCGGCGAGAACAGCCTCGACTGCGTCCCACGAGCTGCCTTTTCGTCCCGAGCCGGAGGGACCGACCAAGATGACGAACTCGTTGGTTCCATGGCGGCTCGCCCCGACCCGGTAGTGCGGGTGCCGCCCGAGTGCTGTGCCGAGACTGACGAGCAGCTGGACCAAGATCGCGGTCGGGTCGGCCTCGGTCGCAGGACTGAGCACGTGGACGATCTCACCGACAAGGCCACAGAAGGCCGCGGCATGCGGCGGGGCAGGCCACGGGTCGCCTTCGGCACCGACGATGCCTGGCGGGACTGCTCGGGCCGCTGGCGGCGCTTGCGCCGACGCCACGTCGACGGCGGTCGCAGTCTCGGGGTCGAACAGCGCGAGCTTGCCTTGGCTGTCGCTTGTCACTCTGCTGTCACCTCCGCCACCGCTGCTCGTGCCGAGGACTCGTCGACGATCGCCTTCCCGGCTGAGAAGGTGGCGACGAGGCTCTGCACGCAGAGGTTGTTGACCATCCGGGGAAGCCCCCGCGAGACCTGGTGGATGAGCGCGACTGCGTCGTCGGAGAACAACGTGTCTGACCGACCGGCGAAGCGCAAGTGGGAGGCGATGTAGCTCCCGCACTCTGCCAAGTCGAGGGGGGCGACCTGGTAGCGCAACCCGACGCGCTGGTCGAGCGCGGTGAACGATCCGAGGCGCAGACGGCGCCTCAAGGTCGGTTGGCCCAACAAGATGAGCGAGAACCGGCTCTCGGCGTCCATGCCGTCATTCGACAGGCACCGCAGGCCCTCGAGCACCTCGGTGTCCAACAGATGGCTCTCGTCGAGCACGAGGACGACCGACTTGCCCCGCTCTTGGTGCTCGGCGGCGATCAGGTCGGTGGTCTGGGGGACGAGCGCGGCGCGATGAAACTGTGGCATTCCGCCCAAAGCGGTCACGATCGATGCGTACATGCCCCGCAGCCCGATGCTCGGGGCGCCGAGGTAGATCGTCGTGTGGCGCGACGCGTCGAGCTGAGCGACCGCGGCGCGGGCCGCGACGGTCTTGCCCGATCCGCACTCACCGGTGACGACCCCGATCATCTTCTCGGCGATGCAGTAGGAGATCCTCGCCGTCGCCTCCGCGTGCCCGCGATGCGCGTGCAGCGCCTGAGGCGGGATGTCCTTGCCGAACGGCGCCCGGGAAAAGCCGTAATGGGATCTCATCAACTCGATGCTCATCGTTGTGCTCCAATCTGGCCGTCTGGTTCCTCGTTGGCGATGAGACCTTCCTCGCCACCTGGCCTCGCTAGGCCCGCGTAGTCGATGCGCCGTCCGAAGAGCTCGGCCACGCGCTGGGCGGCGACGAGGCCGAGGTAGTCGATGCCTGTCGGTTGTCGGGCAGGGGCGGCCTCCGGGCGGGCCTTTGGGTGGGTGTGGCGGCTGATGCGGACCGGGACTGCCTTGCCCATCGGGCGGCCCTCGTAGCGGACCTCGATGTCGGTCAAGTCGAAGGGGTCGAAGATCAGCTCGGCCTTGCGCCCGACGAGCGCGGCGTCGACCTCGAAGGAGTTCCCATAGAGGCTGACACACGCGGTCTTTGAGACAACCCGGTGAGCCGACCATAAGAACGCCTCGTGGAGCTCGCCCGGGCTGGGAAGCCTCGGAGGTCCCTCGCCCAAGAAGCGCTCGAGAGGGGTCGCCTTGGTCTCGGAATGGACCTCGTGGTGGTAGACGACCTCGACCCACGCCTCAAACAGCCGGTTCAGCTCGCCGAGGTCCGAGACCCCGCCGCGAGACTCGATCTCGACGAGGAACTGACTGCGCATTGTGCGAAAGAATCTTTCGATCTTGCCCTTCGTCGTTGGTGTTCTGGGCCGGGCGTGGACGAGCCGGATGCCAAGCACCGCACACGAGCGGGCGAGCTCAGGGCTCACATAGGCCGACCCGCGGTCGACGAGGATCGCGTCTGGCACCCCTCTCGAGGCGAGGCCGTGGCGCAGCGCCGCCTCCAGGCGGACCGTGTCCTCTGAGTGTGTCCAGCGGTAACCCGGGAGCGCCCTCGAGTAGTCGTCGATGAAGGCCAGCAGGTAGGCCTTCTTGCCATCGACCACCGGGCCGTGGAGCGCGTCGCCCATCCAGAGCTCGTTGCGCCTCTTTGTCTCAAAGCGCCCATAGGCACGTGGCGTGGAGCCGGGCGACGAGCCGTTGATCCCGAGCCGGGCGAACAGGCGCTGGATCGTGCGCTCCGAGGGCGGCGTCACGCCGGTCGATTCCATGACCCGGGCGACCTGGGCTGCGGTTCGCTCCGGTGCCTCGCGCTTCAGTGCCTCCGCGAGGCCGAGCACGTCTTTGTCCGTGCGGGGCTCACAGAGCCTCACTGCCGGCACGAGCGCCTCGAAGCCGCCCCGGCGCAGGTCGCGGATCCAGCGGTCGATGGTCGAGCGGGAGACCCGGACATAGCTGCCGTCTGCGCCGGTGTGCTCTTCGGCTGCGAGCACCCGCACGAGCTCGCCCCGCTCGGCCTTTGATAGGCGCGGGTCGGCTGGCTCACGTGCGATCGAGTAGCGGAACAGGCCGACGTCTCTGCGTCTCGGGTTCTCCATGGCTCCTCCTCGGGGTCGTTATCGAGGAGACCGACGCTTTCAGACGATCGGCACGGTCCGATAGAGAAAGATCGTGTTGGAGAGCAGCCCCCCTCCGGAGAGGAGCGAGAGGAACGACCACTGCGGGCGGGGACCAAAGCGGAGCACGGCTGCCCGAGAGGCCACGCCGATTGCCGAGAGGGCGTCGGAAAAGGGGCTCCCTGTGGGCTCGATCGGCTCCCCGAGGGGCTCGAGAGCGCAGGCCCATCTCGTAAAGTGCTCCCTGATCGCCTCGAGCTTGGCCGAGAAGGCACGCAGCCAACTCCGCACGGTCTCGGCCAGCCGGCCGAGCTCGGCGGCGATATGGGCGATGCTCGTGCCCTCCGCCCTCATGAGCAGCGCCTTGCCGATCACCTCGACCGCGTCGCGTCTTCGCAAAAGAGTCGAGTCCGGGAGAAGGACGTGGGACTTCTTGCAGGAGCGGCACATCGATCGCCGGGGACGGATCCACACCTCGCCGACAAGCTGTCGCAGCTCCCGCTGCACAGAGTGGCCCCACGGACCGAGCTCTCCCAGGCAGTCAGGGCAGGTGAGGAGCCCAGCCACGAGGTCGGCTTCGACTTTGTCCCCGTCGGCATCTACGATGACAACCACGGGTGCCCTCCGGCATCTGTGAAGAAGAGCCCTCCCGTTTCTTCTCCAAGATGTCGCGGGAGGGCTCTTACGCGTCCCTTTCGCCGCGAAGCCTTACGCGTTCACCGACCTTCCCGCCATTTCGAGGCGGTCCTCTGTCAGCGCCGTCAGCGTCGTGAGGGGACTCGCGCATGCTCAACGACGGTGGCGCTCAACAATGGAGCGACGCCGCAGCGTCGCTCCTGGAACGACAGAACCACTACCAATCCTCACCCTGCTACTCACCTGTAGACAGATCGACCCCCGGAAACAGCAGGAGACCCGGTTTTCGGCACCCACAGGCAGTGCATACGCAGACTGCCCTCTCAATGATGGGCCACTGCCGTCGGGGTCCCCAAAAACTCGACGTAACCGGACCTTCGGCTTCGTGACCCGAAGAACTTCGTTGTTCGTCGACCGGTTCGTTGGTCTCGTCCGGGGCATCACTCCGCCGCCGTGTCCGGTATCTCCTCTCCGCCGGCCGTCTCCTTCAGCACTACACGATGGAACTCGTTGGCCAGGCGTGCCTCTGGCGGCACCTCCCGGAAGGCATAGAAGTCACCGACGCCAACTGTATTGCCGAAGCGCTGCTGGATTCGGGTGGCGCGACATAGGAGCATCCCTTCAGGATTGCGTCATTGAGACCAGTATGACGAGTGTGGACGCTGCGGATGGCCTCGTCGAGTTAGTCGATGTCAGCGAAGGTGACCTTGGCCAACGGGCTGCGCTCCACCCACTCATCGAGGACGGCTTTTGGCCAGGGACTGTCGGGGCCGTTGCGTTGGTTGAATTGCTCGACGAAATCGGCGAGCACCCGTCGGCGCTCTACCGGGTCGACGATGACGGTTGCGGTCGCCGGCAGGTCCGCGACGACGCCGTGCTTGAGGTGGAAGGTGAAGCTCGGATGGGCGGCCAGGTTGGCCAGCCAGTCGCGGATTTTCGGGCCTGGGATCCCACTCAGGTAGATCTCGTCGTCGAACCGGTAGAAGACGATCTCGATCCGTCTCGGCTCGCCGGAGTGCCGACCCGTCGTGGTGATGTCGATCGTGCGATCTTCCGTCGTCGAGGAGGCGTTGATGGCCAGCGCCTGGCGCACGTCGGGCTTCATCGGACGTCGATGTGCCGAACCGGCACGGTGGGCGCGGTGCAGTTGGTGGACATGGAGTCATCCTCTCTCTTGCAGGTCGTGTTGTGTTGCCGGCTGGCCCTGCGCCGAGCGCCGAGGTGCAAAGCGGCGTCCGGGCGGTCGTAGTGGCCCTGTTCGAGGTCGTCGAGGACGCTGGGTCTGTGCGACTCCCAGCCGATCCGCTCCCGGGTGGCAGCAGCAGACATGGGGCCGTCCAAGCCGGCGAAATGGTCGAGGGAGCCGAAGTGCCAGTGGGCGTCGTCGGGGAGAACGGACTTGGTCGGATGTCGGGGTGGCGGCCCATCGCCGGGCAATCTCGCAGATCCGAGCCCTCGTCGCCGGCGGCATGCAGGACCGAGCCGGGTGCCCTTTCATGCCTCGGCCCCGACGGTGACGGGGGGCGTCTCCGGGACGGGCGTGCTGAGCGGTGCGGTCCGACGCAGTGCGTTCCGACGCAACGCCAGCCAGGCGACGAGGCCGCCGGCGGCGACAAGGGCGCCGGCCAGGAGCAGACCGAGGCGGTAGCCGTCCAGGAAAGCGGTGAGGGCCGTGGACCCGGTCCTCGCCACAGCGTGCTCGCGGGCCGCGAGGACGACGCCGATGACGGTGACGCCGAGCAGCCCGGCCATCTCCCTGGCGGCGTTGAAGAGCGCCGAGGCGATACCGGCCCGTGCCTCGGGCAGCACACCGAGGATGGTCGAGGTGAGCGGGATCGTGAGGCCACCGCCGATACCGATGACAGCCATGCCCGGCATGAGGTCGAGGAAGGTGGCGTGGGCGCCGAGGAAGCTGATCGAGACGATCCCGCCCGACATCAGCGCCATGCCTAGCCCGACGGAGCGGTGGGCGCCCACCCTCGCTGCGACCCGGTCGGACACCGCGGCAGCGGCCGCCATGAGGACGGCCATGGGGAGGAAGGTCAGACCTGCCCGGATGGGCGAGAAGCCGAGGACGTTCTGGAGGTAGAGGGAGGTGAAGAAGTAGATGCCGAACAGCCCGAAGGCCCACATCATCAGCGCGGCCATGCCCCCGGCGAATATGCGGTCAGTGAAGATCGACAGGTCGACCATCGGGTCGGAGACGCGTCGCTCGATCACCGTGAACGCCGCCGCTGCGACGATGCTTAGCGCGATAGCCCCGAGGATCGCAGGGTTACTCCACCCGGTCTGGGGCCCCTGGATCAGGGCGTAGGTGAGGGCGATCAGGGCGAGGGCGGAGGTGGCGATCCCTCCCCGGTCGATGCTGCGGCCCTTGCTGGGCCCGTCGGCAGGGATGGCCCTGGACCCGAGGGCGAGGGTCACGATGCCGACCGGCACGTTGATGAAGAAGATCCAGTGCCAGTTGGCGTCCTCGGAGAGGATCCCGCCGAGGAGGGGCCCGACGGCGAGCGCCAGGGCGCCGACGGCGCTCCAGGCACCGACGGCAGCGGCGCGTTCCCTGGGGTCGGGGAAGCTGGTGGTGATGATGGCAAGAGTGGTCGGCGTGAGCAGCGCGGCACCGACACCCTGGAGAGCCCGGCTGGCGATGAGCACGTCGACTTGGCCGGAGAGCCCGGCTGCGAGGGACGCCACCGTGAAGATGGTGAGCCCGACGGCGAAGAGCCGACGACGGCCGAAGACGTCGGCAAGACGCCCACCGGCGAGGAGGAGACCGGCGAAGAGGAGGAGATACGCGCTCACGACCCACTCGATCCCGGACTGCGACAGGTGCAGGTCCCGCTGGATCGTGGGGATGGCGACGTTGATGATGTTGTTGTCGAGGTAGGTCATGAACGTCCCGAGCGACACGGCCAGGAGGATCCACGAGCGGGCCGCGAGCGGTCGTGTGCCTCTCTCCCTGCCGGGTCGTGGGTCGAGGAGGTGTGGTTGCGTCGTCACTGGCGTCTCCCTGCGTGGTCCGGCGGTCGCCGGCTATGCGCCGTACATGTCTAGCGTACACGTACGATGTATAGGTCTATCACCCATTGGACCCCTACGGCGTACAGTTGTCAAGCATGGCCGCCAGCGACCCATCCCCGACCCGGACCAAGCTCGACCGTGATGTCGTGGTCGACGCTGCCCTCGGCGTCGCCGATGCCGAGGGCCTCGAGGCCGTGACCATCCGCCGGCTTGCTCGGGAGCTGGCGGTGACGCCCATGGCGCTCTACTGGCACTTCAAGGACAAAGACGCCCTGCTCGCCGCGATCGCAGACCGGATGTGGGACGAGACGCAAGCTGCCCTCGACGCCACCCCGGCTGCAGGCGGGGCGGACCCGATGTCGGTCGGGATCCGGCAAGTCCTCGAGGCTCTGCTGATGGTGATGCGTCGGCACCAGCCCGCCGTCGCCGGGCTGGTGCCGACGCGCGTGGTCGAGTGCGCGTCGGGCTTGTCGGTCACGGAGCGAACGCTCGGCCTGCTCGCCGAGCGGGGCTTCGACCCGCCCCGGGCTGCCATACTCGCCCGATATGTCCTGTGCAGCGCAGTCATGCTCGTCGAGTGCCAGCCGGGAGTCGAGATCGTCGAGCCGGCCGAACGGGCCGAGGTGCAGCGCCGCAAGAAGATCGCCCTTGCCTCCCTTTCACCCGAGCTCTACCCCAACACCGTCGCCGCTGCCGATTACCTCACGGGCTGCGATTCGCCCGAGTCCTACTTCGGCGAAGGCGTCGAATTGGTCATAGCCGGAGTGCGGAACCAGGTCCCAGACCACAAGCCGGCGAGAGCCCGCCGCTCCTCCTGACCGCAGCCGGACAGCGGTTGCACGAGGACAGATGGGCCGAGGCGAAGCTCAAGGCCCGGTCAGCACGGCCCGCAGGACGAGGTCGACGACGAGGTCCCGCAGTGGCCCGCCGACGAGGTGCACGGCAAGCCTGCGTTAGTCGCTTGGGGTCGCATCGGGCTTGAGAGTCCCGTGGGCCGGGTCGCTTGCACGTTGGCGACACAGGCTGCTGGATGGTGGGCCAGGTGCTCCTCGGAGGACGGCGTCATGCGCTGATGAGACCGCTGAGCAACGTGAAGTGATCGACGTGCTGCTACAGCGGGGTGCCAGGGGCCGCTCGCCAGGCTCCGATCGCCTGCGCGAGAACGCCCCATGCAGTGCGGGCGACAAGATCCGCTTCGTCGGCGGAGGCGCCACGGCCGACCAGCAGGCTGGTGATCATGGCGACGAGGCGGGCCTACTTGGAGGCGGCACGCTCGCGCAGAGCTGGTGTCGCCGCGATCGGTACGTCGACGAAGCTCAACCTTCGCGCAACGTCATGACCGGTGTCCCGAGCTCGATGAACCCGCCCGGACCCTGCTCCCCTCGACCAACCACCGCCACTCGCGAGCGACACGGCCGGCGACGACTTCGATCGTTACCCCAACGAACTGTCGTCAGGCTTCGCATCGGCACTTGAGTCCCTCCGCCTCCATCGCCAGGTACTTGGCGGTGAGCTTCGACGTGAAGAGGCCGACGATGCTGGCCATCGCCCCTCGCTGGTCGATGGACAAGACGACCGCGGTGGTGCCGTTTTCCTTGGCCCGGATCCTGGCCCGGCTCGGGGGGCAGCGCTGGAGCGGTGCGTCAGGCGTCGATGTCGCCGAGGGCGGCTGCGGCCGCGGCAACCTTCGCCGCCACCTCGCCCAGGGACGAGTCGGCGGTACTGAGGCCAGACCGGGAGGCCAGTAGCGGACTGAGCTCCCGAAGGGCCTCGAAGGTCGTTCCGTGGGCAACCGGGATCACCCGGTCCGTGGCGAGCAGAGCGGAGAGTTCCTTCTCCGCGATGCCCTCCTGCTCGATGCTCTTGAGCAGCGCCGGGGTGACCAGCACGATCCCGATGCGCGAGTTCCGGAGTCCCTTGTCGATCTCGCGGATCAGCAGAGTGCCCAGGGGGACATCCTTCTCGCTGAACCACACCGACGCTCCGCTGGACTCCAGGCTTTTGCATAGCTCGGCCGCGCTGCTCTCGCGGTCGTCCCAGGCATGACAGAGGAACAGGTCCCTGCGCTCCGGGTGCGATACCGCCTGCTCGGCCGCTTTGCGGGCGACCGGCTCGATGGACCGCCACTCGGTCGGCGAGTAGGTGACCGACCCGCCAGCCCGGGTGCGTCCTGACCTCCTCCCGGACGAGCCGCCGCCACTGGATCCGCCACCGCGGTACGAGGACCCGCTGCTCCCGTACGACGAGACCGGTGACGAGTACGAGGAGTACGATGAGCGCCCGTACCCAGAGTAGCGATAGCGGCACGCCGGGCAGGCTGCAGCCGCTTCCGCCGAGCGGTGGCCTCGCACAGGAGCGGTGCATTGCGACACATTTCCCATGCTATAAGGGGCCTGCGACATTCAGCGCTCGCTTTCGGCGTGTCGCCTCATCGGCTCTGGCCGACGTCGAGCTACGCATCGTCCTCGACGGCTGGGCCGCCCGATCAGCGTGTGAGACTGTTATCGGGCGCTCGGGGTCCGGGCCAGCCAACCTGTCCCAGAACGAGCGGTCACTCGCCCCGGGACGCGCGTCCCCGAGGTGCCGTTAGGTGTCAGGCGCAGAACGACACGCCGAATCGCGAACAGCCGTCGGAGACGCCGTCGCCATAACGGCTCTGGATCGCATGGCGCAGGACCGCGAGCGGCACCAGGAGCGCCGAACGCACGCCCAGAGCGCCCGACGCGATGCCATGGCAACACCCCGAGGGCCACTTCGGGCGCGGTCCCGTCGAGATCTGCTTGATCAGTGCAGTGCGTACGCATGCCCTATGCGTGCACACGCAAGACCGCCTCGGAGGACGGCATCGACGTGCCGGTCGCCGCGGAACCGCAGCTCACCGGTCACGTCTCGCCGCGCACACCCTGCATACGCATGCGTACGCAGGTTTGATAAGACCCCGAGAAAAACACCCGAGAAACTCGGATCGTCGACACGAGTCCCAGCGCGAACCCGCTGGTCACAGCGTTTTGCATACGCAAAAGAGCGCGAAGAACCAGAGGAACTAGTGGCGGGGGTTCAGGACCATCGGGCGACCATCGGGTTACAGATCCGACGATCTTCCTGGTCGCAGCGTTGCGCACGAACGTGCATAGGGCAGCCGCCCTGCTCAATCACGGCCCGCAAGGCCGGCTGGCCCCGAGAAACTCGAGGCCCTCGATCCTGTCGAGGAGGCCGGTGTCCGCGAGTTCTCGGTCGATCCGCTCTACGCGGAGCGCTGGAAGACTGCCCGTTCGAGGCGCGTGAGTCGCTCTGCCACGCTGGGACCACTCTCTTCGGTCTCGCAACGGAGCCGATCGAGCGCCCAGAGGCGAATGAGCGTGGAGACGGGCAGAGTCGCCTCCTCGGCGGCCCGCTGGAGCCGAGCGTGCTCATCTGCGGACAACCGCACCGAGACCACGGTGGGTCGTCCGAGGTTGGGCCTTTTGACCTCGACGTTGTCGGGCAAGATCTCCTCGATGTCGTAGTTCTCTGCTGCTGCTCCCTCTTCGGCCAGCACGTCTTCGATTTTCTTGCTCATCAGTCCTCCTCTCCGTAGAGGCGTCGATCTCGTAAGCTCGAGACCCAGGCGTTGGCGCCCCACCACTCCCCGACTGGTTGCTCCGCGTCCTCGACATCAGCTGCCACCAAGATGACGGTGAGGACCTCGCGGGCGCTCCTCGAGTAGCCGATCACCCGCACCGACCGACCGCTGCGACTCGCTGGGTCGGGGGTGAGCCAGACAGCATGGTCGTCGTTGACCGCATCGTCGGCCCACGCTGGGTCGACGCCGTGGCGCGAGCGGACGTAGTCGGCCCGCTTGCCCCAGTCCACTCGCAGCACACCCTACAGACTACTACATACCACTACGCCCTCTGGATCTTGCGGAGCGCAGCTGACCGACTGTGGGTGCCGAGAACGTGAAGGTGAAGGGTCCAGAAACTGCTCGCCACCGCCTTGACCAGCCAGGATGGAATCGGCGAGGCTGCTCGCCGTGGTGCTCTCCTTCCTCTACAGCCTGGTCCATCGCACCTTCGGACTCCTCGGGTTGGCGAGGAGGGACGCGTTCGCCAAGGACGCCGAGATCCTTGTGCTGCGCC
>Ga0207433_10011180_pt1 | contig 13737 bp, 20 predicted proteins | sample YelNatPaOPGAMG01_FD_187559 | JGI IMG/M metagenome (GOLD analysis project Ga0207433, IMG submission 187559) | Hot spring thermophilic microbial communities from Obsidian Pool, Yellowstone National Park, USA - OP-RAMG-01 (SPAdes) (version 3) | ecosystem: Environmental > Aquatic > Thermal springs... | reverse complement strand
TATGTGCTCTACAGGGACATAAGGACATACGGCTTCAGGGAGAGTTATTACTCAAAGGCAAGAAAAGAAGGGGTTGCATTTATAAGGTACAGGGAAGACAAAAAACCTCAGGTTTCAAGGAATGGGAATAAAATAATGGTGAGCGTTTACGACGCTATTCTCGGAATGGAGGTTGAAATTCCTGCAGATGTATTAGTCCTTTCAGCAGGTGTGGTTCCCCATGAAGAAAATAAAGAGGTTGCTCAGCTCTTCAAGGTCCCACTTACCCAGGACAAGTTCTTCCTTGAGGCTCATATAAAATTGAGACCGGTTGACTTTGCCACAGAAGGCGTCTTCCTCGCAGGACTGGCACATTCTCCGAAACTGATTGAAGAAAGTGCTATTCAAGCTCAGGCCGCAGCAGCGAGGGCGAGCACAATTCTTTCCCACGACCATCTTGAACTTGAAGCAAACATCTCAATGATAATTGATGAGAACTGTGACGGATGTGCATACTGCGTTGAGCCATGTCCATATAAGGCTATTACACTCCTTGAATATATATGGCAGGGTTCGGTAAAGAAGGTTGCTGAGGTGAATGAGAGCCTGTGCAAAGGTTGCGGGTGCTGTATGGCAACCTGCCCCAAGAGGGGAGCAATGGTTAGAGGATTTACTCTTGACCAGATAAGCGCACAGATTAATGCTGCGCTTGAATGGATGGAGGTGTGAAATGGGAGAGCAGGAAAAGACATTTGAGCCATTTATTGTAGCCTTCTGTTGTAACTGGTGTTCCTATGCGGGAGCTGACCTTGCAGGAGTCTCAAGGCTTCAGTATCCACCAAATGTGAGAATAATAAGGGTGATGTGTTCGGGAATGGTGCATCCCAATCTGGTAATAGATGCTCTTACAAAAGGAGCGGATGGTGTTATAATCTGTGGCTGTCATCCAGGCGATTGCCATTACCAGGAAGGAAATCTGAAAGCCCAGAAAAGGGCAGAAGGAATATACCTGATGCTTGATGACCTCGGAATAGAGAGGGAAAGGTTCAGACTTGAATGGGTTTCCGCCTCCGAGGGAATAAAATTCGCACAGGTTATGAGGGAGTTCGTGGAGCAGATAAGGAAACTCGGACCAAATCCCATGAAAGGAGGGTAAGAGATGAAGGTGAAAGTAGTTGAAAGAAAAAAATTTATGTGGGATGGTATAGAGTATGCAACAGAGGCGGAGGCAAAGGAAGCTATGCTAAAATATAAATCCGATGGATTTGAAGTGATAATGGAGAAAGAAGGTGACAAGTTCTTTGTATACACAAGAAGGGTTGCAGCGCAGGTGGTAGTTGAAGGAAGTCCGCCTGCTTAAAAATAAAAAAGGAGGTGAATCATGGCTGTAAGAGTAGCAGAAGAATGGTTCGCCATATGTGGGGGTTGTGAAGTCACAATCCTTGACATAGGCGAAAAGCTTCTTGACCTTCTGCCCAGCCTTCAGTTCGTCCATATGCCTGTTATAATGGACCACAAGGTTTACGGGCAGAAGGGAGAGAAGAAGAAGATGGAGATTCCTGAGGCAGATGTGGGAATCATCGCTGGTTCAATAAGGAATGAGGAGAATAAGGAACTGGCAAAGGAGATGAGGGCAAAATGCAAAACCCTTATTGCTCTCGGTTCATGTGCCTGTTACGGAGGAATTCCCGCGCTGGCCAATCTCTACAAATTGGAAGACCTTTACAAGAAGGTTTACAAAGAATCAAAATCCACAAACCCAGCCGAGACTCCAAAACAGGAAATTCCTCCTTTAACGGACAGGGTCTATGCTATTGATGAGGTGGTGAAGGTAGATGTTTACATCCCCGGATGCCCCACATCTCCGGACCTGGTAGTTGATGCTCTAACAGCGCTTCTGCAGGGAAAACCCTTTACTCTTCCTGAAAGAAGTGTCTGTGATGACTGTCCTACCCAGAGGCAGAAGAAGGCAGATATCCAGCTCAAGAGACCACTTGAATCCGTAACAGACATAAAAAAACCCGTTAATCAGTCAAGATGCTTCATGGAGTTAGGATATCTCTGCCTCGGACCAGTTACAAAGTCTGGATGTGGAGGGCATGAAAAGATTCCAAGGTGTATAAAGGGATACATGCCGTGCAGGGGATGCTTCGGACCAATCAGAAAGGGTGCGAACCCACTTGTTGAAATGATGGGAGCCCTCTCAAGCATAGGACTTGATGCGAAGGCAATTGTTGACAGAGCACCTACAATCCAGAGGTATATAGGCGGACACGGAAGGCTAAAACCAACACCCGGTGCAAAATAAAAAAGGAGGTGAAAAAATGGGAGAGAGAATAGTTATACAGCCTGTATCAAGAATAGAAGGTCATGCAAAAATAACGATTCAACTGGATGATGCAGGGAATGTCCAGGATACATGGGTGAATGTCATTGAATTGAGAGGATTTGAGAAGTTCTGTATAGGAAGACCGGTTGAGGAACTTCCCAGGATTGTAACAAGTATATGCGGGGTTTGCCCGTGGTCCCATCACCTTGCGAGTGCAAAGGCCAACGATGCGGTGTTTGGGGTTCAGATACCTCCTGCCGCAAAGAAATTAAGAGAACTTTGCAATTCCATAGCCTATTGTGAGGAGCACATCCTCCACTTTTACTTCCTCGCTGGTGCAGATTTTGTTATGGGACCCGATGCGGATTACTCCGTCAGGAATGTTATAGGTATAGCCCAGAAGCTTCCTGATGTAGGAAAGAAGGTTGTGAGGTCCAGATGGCTTGGTGCACAGATGCTTGAAATAGCTTCGGGGAAATCCATTCATCCTGTGACAGCAGTTCCCGGTGGATTCAGCAAGCCATTGACAAAAGAAGAGGTTGAGAAATTAAAGCCGATGGCTCAGGAGGTCCTTGACTTTGCAAAGTTCAGCATTGATTACGCAAAGAAGAACATCTTCCCCCAGTATCTTGACACAGTAAAAACTCTCGGTGTTATCACCACAGGATTTCTTGGAACCGTAAGGGAAGACGGAACATGGGATGTTTATGATGGAAAATTGAGGATGATGAATCCTGACGGAAGCTATGTTGACTTCAAGTATGAAGAATATACGGACTACATTGCAGAACATGTTGAGCCATGGACATATCTTAAATTCCCCTATATGAAGAAAGCAGGGAAAATTGTCATGGATATTAATAATCCTGTCGGGGTTTACAGAACCAATACCCTTGCAAGGATAAATGTCTGCGACAAAATGCCCACTCCACTCGCTCAGGCAGAACTGGAGGAGTTCAGAAAGAACTTCGGAAGACCTGCACAGCTAACTCTTCTCTATCACTGGGCAAGACTCATTGAGATTCTCGCAAATGCTGAATATGTGGTTCAACTTCTGAACGACCCGGAAATCACAAGCACAGACATCAGAGTTCCTGTTAAACCGAGAGCAGCAAGAGGAGTAGGTTGTGTTGAGGCGCCAAGAGGAACCCTGATCCACGATTATGAAACAGATGAGAATGGAATCGTGACAAATGTAAATCTCATAGTTGGCACAACCCACAACAATGCGGCAATAAACATGTCAGTGAAGAAATCTGCAAAGGAACTCATAAAGGGTGGAAAATACGACGAAGGGATACTCAACAGACTTGAGATGGCAATAAGGGCTTACGACCCATGTCTTTCCTGTGCTACCCACAAACTTGATGGCTCTATACCTGTTAAAGTCACAATAATAGGGCCTAACTCTGAAATAGTAGGAACTCTTCAGAACTTCTGATTTTAAAGGGGGGATTACCCCCCCTTTTCCTTTTTATGAAGCCAAAAAGAATTACCATTCTGGGATGTGGAAATATATTGTTTGGAGATGATGGTTTTGGTCCTGAGGTTGTTCAATACCTTAAAGAAAACTTTGAAATTCCAGACGATGTTGATGTTATAGATGCAGGGACAGGGGTTAGAAATATACTTTTTGACCTCGTTTTAAATCCCTTCAAACCGGATAAAGTTATAATAATAGATGCGGTAGATATTGGAAGAAGTCCTGGAGAGGTATTTGAAATTGACATTTCATCAATACCTTCTGTGAAAATTGATGACTTCTCAATGCACCAGGTTCCAACATCTAATCTGTTGAAAGAATTGAAAGAAATCTGCGGGGTGGATGTAAAGGTTATATGCGTTCAGGTTCAATATATTCCTGAAGAGGTAAAACCTGGCCTCTCAGAGGTTGTGAAAAAAGCAATTCCAGTCGCCTGTCAAAGAATTATGGAAGAACTAAAAATTTAGAAAAACTTCAGTCAGGACATTTCCTGTAAATTTTCCATTGCTATCCATTTTCTTTCTAAAATCCCTGAAACTTATTATTCCCATTCACCTCAATGCACTTTCTAAACAAAAAGCGTCTTCCCTATCCAATTATATCTAAAATTAGTTACCTGCCCCCAACCTTATCCGAAAAGGGAAGGAGTGAAAGAGAAAAAGGGGACCGGGAAATAAATCAGAAAAATGAAGGGTAAGAGTTATCCGTGCGTCTGCAGGAGGAGTGATATTAAATGCGGAAGGAGTCTATTTTTTTCTTTATCTCTTTGAAAGAAGGAGAAATTCTCCTGCTTGAAATTTTTATCTCTCTTCCATTTTTTATGTGCTTATAAATAAAGGAAATTTCAGGATGGGAAAGGAAAAGAGTGGCTATTGTGGTCCCTATATCTCCAAGTGGCTGTCGGTCTATATGAGAATAAACGAAGGTCGCCTCAACAATTGTGCCCTTTCCTTTTTTACTCTTTACCTTCACATTCCCTCCGGTAGCCTCTGCTGACTGCTTTATAAGGGGCAATCCGAGCCCTGTCCTTTTACCCTTTGTTGTGAAGAATGGGTCAAAAACCCTCTTCATTTCCTCTTCGCTCATCCCCTTCCCGTTGTCTTTTACTCTGATTTTGAGAATATCTTTTTTTAAGTCTTCCACCACAGTTATTTCAATCCTTGTTGCTCCTGCAGAGATTGAGTTTTCTACAAGGTCAAGGATGTGAAGGGAAATTTCTTCCATAAATTTTTACCGTCCCATTTTTAATTGCTTTTTGAATCCCTTTTATGTCAGGACTCTCAGCATAAAAAGCCGTCCACACTTCCCCTATTTCATCCAGAGAATGGGCATCTGATGAAGAAATTGCAGTCCATCCCTTCGGAACCATCTCTATGGAACCTATTTTTGAAATCTCCACTCCATCAAGCGGAAGGTCTGGAGGGATAAAGCCAAGCTTTCCAATTATGCTGTATGCCTCTCTGTCAATGTGAGAGGCAATTGCAATCCCTCCAAGGGAATGGGTTTTTCTCACAATTTCATCAACACTCATTCCGCAAGCAGAGATAAGAAGTTTATCTTCTATTTCCTCAACCTCATCAAATTCATTAACCACCGCTTGAATCCCGAAGAGTTCTTCATTATTTTTTTCGGTTATTCCTTCATATACATATTTTTGAAGGAGTAATGCCTGTTCAGGGGTATCAAATATAGAAAGGATGTGAACCTCCTCTACGGAATTCACTTCAATCCCCGGGAGGACAACAATTGGAAATTTTTTGGAAAGGTTAAAAGCGTATGGGGTGTTTTTCGCAGAATTGTGGTCACATATTGCTATTATCTCAAGACCTTTTTCCACTGCCCTTTTTATTATCTTTAAAGGGCTCATCTCAAGGTCAGCACAGGGGGAAAGGCATGTATGGATGTGAAGGTCTCCCTTAAAGCCCCTCACCTCAATCCAGCCTGGTATAAAAGCCCTGCTACGGTAAAAGCATTTTTTTCGGTCGTAAATAATGGAACCTTCTCTTCCTTAGCCTTCTTTACAGTTTCTCCATCAGGTTGCCTTCCATTCACTATTATTATTCCTGCAACCTCTTTCATTATTCCTACCGCAATTATGTTTGGATGAGACTGAAGGGTAATCCACAGGCATCCCTTCTTTGCATTTGCAATAACATCACTTAAAAGGTCGCTTACATAAGCGGATGTCACCTCTTCATCTAAATTGGCGGTCCCGGGCGTGACTTCCTTCAGGGAAAGGATTTTTATTATTTCATTCAGCTTCATCTTTGCCTCCCCTTTTTTTCCATCTTAAAAGAAACTCTTCAGCCTTTATCTCTTTATATTTTATCATATTAAAGATACAATCTTTCTCATCAGCCTCCCCTTCAATTACATCTTCTGCAAAGGCTTCACATGTAGGGGCTCCACATAACCCACAATCAATTTTAGGAAGGTTCTTCAAAAGTTCATCCTTCATCGTGACCAGTTTCACCCCCAGAGATAGAGACTTTTCACGCTTTTTTGTCCCACACCTTTTAACAGGGTTAAATCTGTTTTTTAAATAAATTTCCACAAGCTTTTCCTCCTCTTCATCGGGTTCCCTCTTTGAAAAAAGAGAAAGGATTTTCTGCCTCGCTATATATACATCGTCCACCGTAAGAGTTCCACCAATACATCCTTCACTGCAGGCATAGGTATCTACAAAAGAAATTTTTCTGACCTTTCCCATCTCTATATCGTCAAAAACCTTCTTAAGGTTTTTTATTCCAGAAACAACGAGCACATTCTCCTCTCCTATGATATCGTTGAGACCTCCCGCTACTGCCTGTCTGAATCCATACAGTGAGTTTCCTATATCCATCTTTTCAGAGGGTTTTATTTTCTTGAGAATTTCATTGTATATATGCTTTATTGCAATTGCTCCATGGATGTAACTCTCTTCGCTGAATTCCTTTACCTCTATCATCTTGGAGATACAGGGTGTGATGTATATAACCCCTATTTCCTCCTTCTTATAAACTCCATCTTTTACCAATGAGTCAATCACCTGCTTTGCTGCAAGCTGTCTCGGCGGCATTATAGGTAATAGATGCTCTATAAGGGAAGGGTATTTCGTTTGAATAAGGCTCACCACCACGGGGCACATTGATGAAATAACAGGCTTTGGAATATCTGACTCTGCAACAATAAATTTTACTGCTTTAAAATAGGCGGAGCAGAAAGGAGCAAGATTCACCACATCGTCAAATCCAAAAGATTTCAAAGCAAAAAATGTGTGCGATGGAGTTATATGCTTTTCAAATTGCCCGACAAAAGCGGGAGATGGAATTGCAATTGTATATTTGAACCTTGAAAGTTCAAGAAATGAGGTTGTAAGAGGTTGAATTGCATCGCACGCTTTTATGCATTCTCCACAGTGTATACATTTTTCCCACTTAACAAAAGGAAGTCCATCTCTGAACCTCATGGCTTCAACAGGACATCCACGCACGCACTTCATACATCCTGTGCATAGTTCTGAAATGATGGTAAGCGTCTGAATCCCCTCAGATGGATTATTTTTCATTTCTTATCATTATCCTCAGCTCTGTCCCTTTTCCCGGTTCAGAAATTATGGTAAAAATATCAGAATTTTTTTTGATATTTGGTAATCCCATACCCGCTCCAAAACCCAATTCTCTCATTTCAGGGGTAGCAGTTGAATAACCCTCCTGCATAGCAAGCTCTATGTCCTCAATTCCGGGCCCTTCATCCTTTACATGAAGCACTGCATAATCTTCATAGACAGACAATTTCATTTTACCCCTTTTAGCATAGAGAACTATGTTAACCTCTGCTTCATAACTGCATATTGCGATTCTTCTCACCGCCTCAGGGCTAAATCCTATACTTTTCACAATTTCTTTTACTTTCGCAGAGGCGTATCCCGCATTTACAAAATCTCCTCCCGCCACTTCAAATTCCCTCTCCATAAGTGGGGGCTTAACAAATTTTTCCTCATTTATTTGCCGCAACTTTTTCTTCTACCTCCCCTACACCACGAAGTCCTGCCATATAAAGCCTCCCACAGGCTTCAAACATCCTGAGGGGGGTGGAAAGCAAAGGAATTTTCTTTTCTTTAGCCAGTTTAACAGCAGCCTCATCGGGCTGTTTTCCCCTTACATATACAATTGCTTTTATATCAGCAATCTCTGCGGTCCTTACGCTCTGAATGTTTGTGAGACCGGTAAGCAAAAGGGCTCCCGGTTTTGCAAAGGCAAGAACATCGGACATAAGGTCGGAGCTGCACGCACAATTGACCTCTTTCTCCATTTCTTCCTTCCCAACTATGACCACCGCTCCCAGAATTTTTCTTATTTCTTCCAGTTTCATAATGACAATTCTTGCCTCGCAATTTTTATGCCACAATTTTTTATGTTTTTATGGCAATTTTTTGGGGTTCATTTCCATGATGGGAGTTATCACCCACACATAGGGTTATAAAACCCAGAAGTTTAAACCCTAATTTCCCAATTTTTATGGAATATGTACCCCAAAATTCCAATTAGTTTTTTGTTTGCCCGGTTATTGTATCCATTAAAACTTGTCAGGTTTGAAGTAATTCCCTATAAAAAGGTTAAAAAGTTCAACCGGTATCAGTTCTTCAATATAAATCCTGCTCAGGATTAAAGAAGAGCAGAGGCAATCCTTAAAAAATTTGTGGTTTGACCAATTCATTCAAAGACAGAATAAAAAGGATAAAGAGTTCATTTTTTGTTGAGTTTAAAATTTCAACTTATAAAATAGAAAAGCAAAAGAGGTGGAGATTTGGAAAAGGGATTTGCAATAGCAGGTATATTCATCATAATTGCAGTAGGGTTCGTTTTCATCTCTTTAATTCTTTCAAGACTTCTTCAGCCAAGGAGATATACACCCGAAAAATACATACCCTACGAGTGTGGCGAGAATCCGATAGGAAGTGCGTGGATTCAGTATAACTTCCGTTACTACATTTACGCCCTTCTTTTCCTCATTTTTGATGTTGAGGTTGTTCTCCTCTATCCCGTATCGGTTGTTTTCAAAAAACTGAAATGGCTCGCATTCTTTGAGATATGGCTGTTCATAATAATCCTTCTTCTTCCATACATCTATATATGGTATAAGGGAGACCTTGAGTGGTTTATAAAAAGGAGGACAAATGGGGATAATTGATAGAAGACTTCCTGACAACAAAATTTTTGAGGGCGTTGACCTTATAGTGAACTGGTCAAGAAAATCTTCTTTGTGGTGGCTCACATTTGCAACAGCCTGCTGTGGTATAGAGCTCATGCAGACAGGGGCATCAAGGTTTGACCTTGACAGGTTCGGTTCTGTTTTCAGGGCATCTCCGAGACAGGCGGACCTCATAATAGTTGCGGGGACGATTACCCTGAAGATGGCAGAGAGGTTAAAGAGATTATACGAACAGATTCCTGAACCAAAGTATGTGATATCAATGGGGAGCTGTGCAAATACAGGAGGACCTTTCATAAAGGACAGCTATTCTGTTTTGAGAGGAGTGGACAGAATAATCCCTGTTGATGTGTATGTTCCTGGATGCCCTCCGAGACCGGAGGCTCTTATTGAGGGAATAATGAAATTACAGGAAAAGATAATGAAGGAGAAGGTGTTCAGGAAATGAGCGGAGAGGAGATACACAGAATTCTTAAGGAGAAGTTCGGAGAAAAAATCGGAGAATTGAAGGATGGAGCCCAGCCATCAATTGAGATAGATAAAGAAATAATCAGGGAACTGGCAAAGTTTTTAAAAGAAGACAGTAGATTCCTTTTTGACCACCTCGTTTATATAACTGCAACGGATGAGAGAACAAAGATAAAGGTTATCTGGTGCCTTTTTTCATATACTTGCAAACACTATCTTGTGCTCAAAGCAGACCTTGATAGAAGTAATCCAGAGGTTGATAGCATATCTGACATATTTGCAACTGCGGAATGGCATGAGAGGGAGACTTACGATTTCTTCGGTATAAATTTCAAGGGTCATCCGGATCTGAGAAGAATCCTTCTTCCCGATGACTGGGAGGGATACCCTCTTAGAAAGGACTACACCCCTCCCGAGTTTTATCACGGAATAGATAACAGGTATAAGAGATGATAAGGTCGCAGGAAATGCTTATAAATATGGGTCCCCAACACCCCTCAACCCATGGGGTTTTGAGGCTCATTCTCAGAACAGACGGTGAATTCGTTTATGATGTTGACCCCTGTATTGGATACCTCCACAGGAGCCTTGAAAAAATTGCGGAAAATTTAACATATCCCCAGTTTATTCCAATAACCGACAGGCTTGATTACCTCGCTGCAATAAACTGCAACTTTGTCTATTGCCATGCGGTTGAAAGACTTATGGGTATTGAGGTTCCATTAAGGGCTCAATACATAAGGGTTATTGCCTGCGAACTCAACAGGATTGCCTCACATCTTATAATGTTTGGAACAACCGGAATGGACACAGGAGCATTCACTCCTTTCCTTTATGCAATAAGGGAAAGAGAAAGGATAAATGACCTCCTTGAGGAATTGACAGGTGCAAGGCTTACATACAATTATATAAGGATTGGGGGAGTTGCTCACGACCTTCCAGATGGATGGAAAGAAAAATGCCTTGAATTCATAAATTATTTCAGACCAAAGATAAAGGAATACAACGATTTGTTATCATACAATGTCATATTCATGAAGAGGCTTGGAGGGGTTGGCGTTCTCACAAAAGAAGATGCAATAAATTACGGAGTCACAGGACCGAATCTGAGGGCAACTGGATTTAAATGGGATTTAAGGAAAAATATGCCATATTCTTCATACGATAAATTTGATTTTGAGGTTCCAGTTGGGACAGGCGAGGGCGGAAAATTGGGAGATGCCTTTGACAGGTATATGTTGAGGATAAAAGAGATGATGGAGAGTTCAAAGATAATTGAACAGGCTCTTTTATCACTTCCAGAGGGAGAAATCATGGCAAAAGTGCCGAGGGTTTTGAAAGTGAAGGAAGGAGAGGTTTATTTTGGTGCTGAAAATCCAAGGGGAGAGACAGGCTTTTACATCAAAAGCAATGGTGGAACAAAGCCAGAAAGGGTAAAGATAAGGGGTGCTTCTTTCTCAAACATTCATGTTCTAAAAAAGGTTCTTCAGGGAGTTCTCATTCAGGACCTGGTGGCAATCCTCGGAAGTTTTGATATTATTTTGCCGGAGTCAGATAGATAATGGAAAGGTTAATTGTAAAAGCCTTTGTGAAATTAGGTCTCGGCTCACCTCCTGAATGGGCTGTCCTTTTGATTATTGGACTGATCGCAGGAATTATTCTTCTTGTCGTCATTCTTACATACGAAGGAATTGCGACATATATAGAAAGGAAGGTTGCAGGAGATATACAGGTCAGATACGGACCAAACAGGGTGGGTCCTTATGGAATACTTCAGTTTGTGGCAGATGGATTAAAACTATTTTTCAAAGAGGATATAATACATTCTCAGGCAGACAGACTTCTCTTCAGAGTTGCTCCCTATATAGTTTTTACAGGTTCTTTTGTTGGTCTTGCTGCAATTCCATTCTCTGCGGAATGGTATGCGGGAAGGCTCAATGTTGGTGTTTTGTTCATACTTGCCACTACCTCCCTCGTAGTTGCGGGGCTTGCTATGGCAGGTTGGGCTCAGGCGAACAAATGGGGGCTCCTTGGAGGAATGAGGTCTGTTGCTCAGATAGTAAGTTATGAGGTTGCAGTAGGAATTGCTTTGCTCGTTCCAGTGGTCCACATAGGGAGTCTTGACCTTCAGAGTGCAGTCCTTTATCAGAAAAAGGGCTGGGGAATACTTGGATGGAACATATTTCATGACCCCTTTACACTCATTGCCTTTTTCATCTATTTTACTGCTGCAATAGCAGAATGTAACAGAACTCCATTTGACCTTCCCGAAGGAGAATCTGAGCTCGTCGCGGGATATTTTACTGAATACACTGGATTCAGGTTCGCCTTCTTCTTCATGGCAGAGTATGGAGATATGTTCGTTGTAAGCGCCCTCGCCACATGCCTGTTCCTCGGAGGCTGGCATATTCCATTTATAGAGGGCTTGATAAAACTGCCAATTCTTCACAACATACTGGGCTCAATAGTGTTTATTGCAAAGGTTATGGTTCTAATCCTTATAATGATGTGGGTGAGATGGACATATCCAAGGTTGAGGATTGACCAGCTCATGGCTTTGAACTGGAAGAGGTTGATACCAATTGGACTTCTGATGCTCCTTCTTGCTTCACTATGGGACCTCATTTTTGACGGAAAGGGATTTTTTGAACTCATAGGAATTATAAAATGAAGGCGATAAAAGAAATTGGATGGGCTATAAAGACGCTTGTAATAGGGCTTTTAGTCACGGTTAAATACTGGTTCAAACCGGGTTCTGAAATAACTGTCCAGTATCCGGATGAAAGATTGACACCTGCTCCGAGGTTCAGAGGAATTTTGTTCAACGATGTTGAGAGGTGCACTGGTTGTGGAATATGTAAAATGACATGCCCGATTGAGTGTATAGAGGTAGAAAGTTATGGAAAGGGAAAGGCGAGGAGACCAATTCATTATGCTATAAAAATTGATCAATGTATGTTCTGCGGGCTCTGTGTTGAATCCTGTCCTGAAGGATGTTTAATCCATACAGACAGGTATGAGGGAAGTGTTTATGATTTGAAAGACCTTTATTATCAGTTTGTCACAGAGGAGCAGAAGAAGAGGTTCATGGAGCTCGCTGATAAGGGAATCCCGGTAAAGGAGGAAACAAAATGAAGTATGTCCTTTTGGGCATCATATTCGCCTTTACAGCTATATCAGCCCTTTACACAGTCCTTACACCAAATCTTGTTCGTTCAGTATTTGGTCTTTTCTTCACCCTCTTCGGAGTTGGTGCATGTTATGCCTTTCTCGGAGCGGACTTTCTGGCAGTCGTTCAGGTTCTCCTGTATGTGGGAGGTATAGCAGTGCTTATCCTTTTTGCTGTTATGCTTTCAAAGAATCCATATCGCCCGGGTATATTCGGAAGTAAAAAGAGAACTATATCTGCGGGATTGATTTCTCTTCTTATATTTTTGACCATTTCCTATTTCATATCTCAAATTCCATCTCCCGGCCTCTCTTCAAGGTCAATTCCATTGACTTCTGAAATTGGTGGAAATTTGCTTACCAATTACCTTCTCCAGTTTGAAATTGTTTCTGTTCTCCTTCTATGTGTGCTCATAGGGGCAGCATTTATTATAAGAAAGGAGATTAAAAATGATTGAATTCAAAACTATGCTCGTCCTTTCTGCCCTTCTTTTCTCTCTCGGAATTTTCTCTGTCCTTTCAAAAAAGAATGCGGTTTCCATCCTCATAGGCGTTGAACTAATTCTGAATGCCAGTGCTCTGAACTTCGTAGCCTTTTCTAAGTTCAATATAATGAGAGCGGGGATTACCGATTTAACAGGATATGTATTTTCAATCTTCATAATAGTCCTTGCCGCAGCAGAGGCCGTGGTTGCCCTTGGCATATTCATTGCCATCTTTAAGTTTTTGAAAAATATAGATGTAGAAAAGGCAGACCTTATGAGGTGGTAGAATGGAAAGGTACTTATGGCTTATACCGTTTTTCCCACTACTTGGATTTATAATAAACAGATTTCTTGGTGAAAAAATAAAAGACAGGGGAGTAAATATAGTTGGAGTAGGTGTTATCGGAGTTTCTTTTATCCTCTCTGTCCTGACAGGAATTGAGCTTCTCACATCCGCAAAAGAAAGTCTTCATCTTAAATTCTTCAAATGGATTTTTCTTGATGAGTTTTCAGTTGACATGGGCTTTCTCATAGACCCCTTATCCCTTGTTATGATTCTTGTTGTGACATTTGATGCCCTTTTGATTCACATTTATTCAATAGGTTATATGCATGGGGATAGGAGGTATGGG
>Ga0207433_10011164_pt1 | contig 13759 bp, 10 predicted proteins | sample YelNatPaOPGAMG01_FD_187559 | JGI IMG/M metagenome (GOLD analysis project Ga0207433, IMG submission 187559) | Hot spring thermophilic microbial communities from Obsidian Pool, Yellowstone National Park, USA - OP-RAMG-01 (SPAdes) (version 3) | ecosystem: Environmental > Aquatic > Thermal springs... | reverse complement strand
TTCAATATAAAATACTCGAATTTATTCAACCGTTGTATGAGCAAGCTAAGGTAGAAGAAGCAAGAAATACGCCTTCCGTTATAGTTCTTGACAAAGCAGGACCTGCCGAAAGAAAAGCAAAACCAAAAGGGACATTATATGCTCTTGTTTCGTTTGTAAGTTCATTTTTAATAGGTTTATTTATTGTTTTTGTCAGGGAAATGTTTTTAAAAATAAAATATATGGCTCCTGAAAAGCATTCTTATATTTTGTCATCCTTAAAATCAGATATGATTAAGTTAGGGTTTAGAAAAAGGTAGTTGAATGACTGAAGCAGAGAGAATACGTAAGAATTCTTTTTATTCATTTCTTACAGTCTCATCAAGATTAATTGCTAATGTATTTTTATTCTGGATAATTGCTAGGTTATATGGCCCTGATGTTTTTGGCCAATTTACAACCGCTCAAGTATTAGCAACAAACTTTATAATATTGGCCGATTTTGGTTTTGATATACTTCTTACAACTGAGGTAGCCAAGAATCGAAACTACGCTATAAAAATTTTTCAACAATTCTTTTCATTAAAAATAATTTTTTGCTCTATTGCTCTACTTTTGATGAATATTACAGGATTATTAGGTGATTTTAGTTTTCAGACTAAAAATTTGATTTTTATTCTAAGTTTTTACATGGTCTTTTCATCATTATCCAATTTTTTATCTGCATTATTCAAGGGTTTTGAAAAATTAGAATATGAAACTCGAATAACCTTGTTGATGAATTTACTTCTCATATTATTAGCTCTGCCTTTAATATTGTTGAAAATTAATATTTATGTTATAGCTTTAATTTTTGTTTTTACCAGGCTTATAGGTTTTATGCTTGGAATTTTTTATAGTAAGTCTCTTATATCAGGTATTGCTTATAAATTTATATTAGTAGGTTTTAATAAAATCAGGAATAAAGTTTTAGTTTTTGGTCTTTTTCTATTGTTTAATAATCTTTTTTTTCAATTAGACACAATTCTTCTTTCTCTTTGGAAAAATGATAATGAAGTTGGAATCTATCAGGCAGTATTTAAGCTTATTATGCTTCCTCTTGTAATACCTGATATTATAACAAATACACTATTACCAACTTTATCAAGATTAAATCATGAAAACAGAGAGCAATGGATAAAAATAGGAAAGTTTATTAATAAACTTTTAATTGGAATTGTTATCCCTATTGCAATAATTATGTTTGTTTATTCGGAACAAATAATAGAACTAATTTACGGTTCAAAAAATTATTTGAGTTCAATGAATATATTGAGAATTTTTTCCTTAATATTATTTATAAGATTTTCATTTGAAGCACACGCATTAATGTTGACTACATCCGATAAGCAGCATTTAAGATTATTTACTGTACTGGCTGCGACTTTAATTAATTTAGGAATGAATTATATTTTTATACCAATATATGGTGCTCTTGGAGCCGCACTTGTTTCTTTAGTAACTAATGTTTTTGTTAGCATAATATATTTTGTAATTAATGTAAAAATATTTGCAGATAATAAAATAAATAGAAGAACTATACTTTATCTCTTAATTTCATTATTAGTTGCACTCGTGTTATGGCAATACAAAAAGCTTAATATACTTTTGTCTGCTATCATATTAAGTTTGATATTCTTGCTATATATGTATTATTTCTATTTTACTGATGAGGAAAAAAAATTATTGTTATCTCCAAACAATAGATTAATTAAAAAGTAAAAAAAATATGCCTTTAACTTCATATATCTGCTTTGTTTTGTTTACTGTATTATTTTTAACATTATTTAGAAAGAATACGGATGTATTTTCCCCTGTAAGATTATTTATAATGATATGGGCACTGGCAATAGGATTAACGGAATTAAAGTTAAGTCGATTCCAGAAAACATGGTCATCTTATAATTGGATAGTATTAATGATATCTCTTCTTTCAATGATTCTTGGTTTCTTTATAGTTTATGTTATAAATATTGGCAAGCAAATAAAACCCATAAATGAAATTCGTCAAATAACAAAAGATTTTACATTTAATACAAATTTGCTTTTTCATTATACAGTTTTATTATCAATCGCGTATTTAGTATCATATATTGTTTCAGCATTGGTGATTGGGTATATACCATTATTTACTAAATATCCGGGTGTAGCAAGGAATGACTGGGGAATTTTCGGCTTTGGTCTTTTTGTACAATCATTCCCTTCAATTATTTATTTAATTATACTCTATTTTCTGATTACAAAAAAAGCTCTACTCAAAAAAATTATTTTATCAGTTGTTTTTATAATAGTCTTTTTAACTTATGCATTCCTTTTGCAGAGATATTATATTGCCCTTGCAATTATTTCAACTGCAGTAACTATTTATTACTTAACAAATCTATTTAGACTAAGAAATGTCATTTTTATTTCTCTTATAGGATTAGCCATTATGTTTGGGATGACTTTTATAAGATTAACAGGAACTATTGCGAATTATTTATACTATTTGAGTCAGATGAAATTTAGTATCAAGTATGCATATCTTACTGAACCATACATGTATATTGTAATGAATATAGAAAATTTTGTGCATGCAGCTTCTAAAATTGAAAAATTTACATATGGATTATTTTCGTTTGATTTTGTATTTGCTATTACTGGATTAAAGCATGTTATGGCTGAATATTTAGCTTTACCTAAGTTCCCTTTTTTAATTACAAATAATTATAATACATATACAATGTTTTTTGTTTACTATTGGGATTTTGGAATTTTAGGCATTACTTTTTTTCCCCTTTTATTTGGTATGATTTTTTCTTTTTTCTATTATAAGATGAGAATAAAACCCGACTTAAATTCTATCGCAGTATATTCTATATTTGTTTTCGTGATAGCTTTTTCGTTTTTTGTTCCAGTATTAACATTCCTTCATTTTGTATTCAACTTCATTGTAATTTACTTTATTACAGCTCTTGTAACTCAAAAATCAAAAATTAACTAGTGATTGATAAAGGTCATTTAATCTCATCAAATAGTTCTCTATTGAAAATTCTTTTATGAGATCACTTTTTATGCTTGTTAACTCATTTAGTCTCTTTTCATATGTCTTTTCTAAAATGTTAATTGTTTCAATCCATGAAATTATATCATTAGCTTTGTAGGTTAATCCAACCTTTGATAATTCAATTATACTTTCTTCCATACCTCCTATATTTGGTGCAATTGGAATAATATTATTTGATATTGCTTCAATTATTGACATTGGAGCAACTTCATAACAACTAGATGCTAATGAAAAATACTTTGCAGACTTAATATGATTAAAGAGTTGTTGCTGTGGTACGAAATTTTCTAAAATAATATCATTTTGAAATTTGCTTTTAGTAATCTTGTCTAACAATTTCGATTTTTCTTCACCATCTCCAATAAGGAGTAACTTAAAACCATTATTAGTTGTTTCTTTCCATTTTATAAATGCATCAATCAAAAATTCTAAGTTTTTTTCCTTAGAAAATCTGCCGTAATAACAAATTATATCTTCTTTCTTTGTGTGGTCCTTGATTTCAATATTTACAGGATTACGAATAACAATTATTTTGTTTTCTGGTATTCCATCTTGAATAATTTTTGATTTTATAAATTCTCCCGGACATATAAATATGTCAATTAATTCCTTATGTTTTAAGAATTGATTAGCGATAATACTTCGAATTCCTTTTATGAAAGAATATATCCACCCTCGTCTGTCACAATTTTCTTTAAAAATGTACAACTTTATTTTCTTGCTAATACATTTTTCACATAATTTATTTTTATTGAAATTATAGAGACTGGCATTAGGACATATTAAATGGAAATCATGTAATGTTTGGATTACTTTAATATTTTTTTTCCTTTTTGTTTTTTTTATTGCTAAAAGAATAGAGGGAGATATTGAGGCAAAAAAACCATGAAGATGAATTATATTAATATTGTTATTAAATAAAAACTTTTTTAGTAAAAAATAGTTTTTGAGTGAAAAAATATAATTTATTATTCCAAATAATTTGTTATCATCTTCCCAATTGTAAAATTTTATATGGGGTTGTTCATTATTATCAGAAATTTTTATATATCCCGAAAAGTTTGTTACATAATGATTTTGTCTGCAAATATTAAAAACAATTTCTGCCCCTCCCTTTTTATCATAGCTGTTAATGTGTAATATATTCAAGTTATTCTTTTTGATTGTTATTGCTATACTAAAATATAAATATTAGAATATTTTTTTATATTTTTTCTTACAAAAATGTTTATGAAATTGAAAATACTAATTATTACACCAGTTATTCCTTATCCACCTTATCGTGGAGATAAACTAAGAATATATAATATTATTAAAACACTTATTAAAAGGCACGAGGTAAAGGTATTATCGATTTTAAAAAATCATAATGAGTTGAAATATATATCGGAATTAAAAAAGCTCGGAATTGATATTGAAGTAATAAAATTTTCTAAGTTCAAAGCATATTTGAGACTAATTCTGGCAGTCTTTACAAATAGTCCGTTACAAGTAATATTTTATTATAGCAGAAAATTAAAAAAAAGAATTTCTGAACTTACTTCAAAAGAAAATTATGATGTAGCTTATTTTCATATTTTTACAACTGCTCAATATCATGATGCGGTGAAAAGTACTCGAACATTAAAAGTGATTGACCTTACTGATGCATATTCATTATATCTTAAGAGGATCTTAGAATTTGAACAGAGCTTGTTTAATAAAATTTTCTTTACAATAGAAAAAAATCGTGTTTATAAGTATGAAAAAATTTCTAGATTTTTTGATACTGTTTTTGTGTGTTCTTTAATAGATAAAGAGTTCTTAGAACACAGGGGAATACATCCTAATATCCAATTGTTCGAAAATGGAATTGATACGGATATTTATAAGTATGAAGAATTTATACCTGAAAAACATAGAATTGTTTTTACTGGTAATATACCTTATTTCCCCAACCGAGATGCTATTAAGTATTTTGTGCATGAGATCTTTCCTTATGTTTTACAAAGAGTTCCTGATGCTAAGCTTTATATAGTTGGTAAAGATCCAACTCAAGATATAATAGATTTGGCAAATGAAAATATTATCATTAAGGGTTTTGTAGAGAATTTGAAATATGAATATTTATTAAGTGAGGTTAATATTGCACCTATGCGATTTGGTGCCGGCACAGCAAATAAAATTATTGAAGCAATTATTTTAGGAGTTCCTACAGTAGCAACCAGTTTAGCTGTAAAAGGTTTTAATGACAGTATAAGAAAATATGTTTTTGAAGCCGATAAACCGGAATGTTTTGCTAATAAAGTTGTAGAGATTTTTAGTGATAATTCAATACGAACTAAATTTATGAAAGAAGCAAGTCAAAATATATCTACTTTATTGAATCTTAATGCAGTTGTAGGCAAAATAGAAAATTATCTAACTGAAAGAATAGAAAAATTAAATTAAATGTAAATTTTACTTATAATAGTAAAAGTTTGTTAAATGAAAATACTTTATCTAACTCCAAGGTTACCTTATCCAATCGATAAAGGTGATAAGCTTCGAGCTTTTTACCAGATTAAATACTTATCTAAAAATCATGACATTTTTTTATTATCATTAGATGAGACTTTAACTGATAAACTTAATGATAATCCAGTTAAAAATTTTTGTAAAAAAATTATTGTTTTTCCTCTAACTCGATACAAAATATTTTTTAATCTATTTAGAAAAATTTTTAGTTCCGTCCCATTTCAAACAGCTTTTTATTATAACCCTCGAATTAAAAAAGAAATCTTAAAAGCAATTAATGATATTAGACCCGATATAATTTTTTGTCAGCTAATTAGAGCAGCTGAATATGTGATTGAAATAAAAAATATTCCAAAAATTATTGATTATGTTGATATAATCTCTAAAGGCCTAGAGCGAAGAGCTTCAAAATCAAATTTGTTAATGAAATTTTTGATAAAAATAGAATTTAATCGTGTAAGAAATTATGAAAAGAAAGTATTTAAAGAATTTGATAATAGTATAATAATTTCAAGAGAAGATAGAAATTTTCTTCCATTTGAAGAGAAAGAAAATGTAAAAATAGTACCCAATGGAATAGACTTAGAATATTTTTATCCAATGGAATCAGAAAAAGAATACGACCTTTTCTTTTCTGGAAATCTTAATTATCCTCCAAATGTTGATGCATCAATTTACATCGTAAAAAATATCTTACCGCTTTTGTTAAAAAGAAAACCTGATATTAAAATATTAATTGCTGGTGCTTCCCCTAATAAAAAAATTTTATCTTTAGTATCCAGAAATGTTATCGTAAAGGGCTGGGTCGATGATATTCGAGAATTCTATAAAAAAGCTAAAATATTTATTGCACCAATGCAACTTGGAACAGGTCTACAAAACAAATTACTACAAGCAATGGCTATGAAAATACCATGTGTAACATCTGAACTCACTATGAAAGGCCTTGCTGAAGGTGCAGAAAAAGTTCTTCTAGTTGCGAAGAAACCTTTAGATTATTCCGAATTAGTAATAAAATTATTGGAAGACGATAATTATAGAAATTCTATAGCTCAGAGAGGATATGAATTTGTTCAAATAAATTATAGATGGGAAAAAATAATTGAAAATCTTGAAGAAATAATTCAAACAACTATTAATAAAAAGTAAAATGTTATGTATGACATAATTATTATCGGTGCTGGAATTGTTGGTTTGGCTTCAGCATTAAAGATGCTCGAAAAAAATCCAAACCTGAAATTGCTGATTCTTGAAAAGGAAAATGATGTTTCTCAACATCAAACAGGTAATAACAGCGGCGTTATTCATTCTGGAATTTATTATAAACCAGGAAGTTTGAAAGCCCTTAACTGTATTCGTGGATATAAAATGCTTATTGACTTTTGTAACAGAAATGAGGTTAATTATAAAATAACTGGAAAAATTATTGTTGCTACTTCAGAAGAGGAAATCCCAATTCTAAATAATATTTATGAACGAGGTCTTCAAAATGGTCTTGATGGCTTAAAAAAACTAAATCTTAACCAGATGAAAGAATTTGAACCGTATGTAAATGGAATTGCAGGAATTTTTGTCCCGCAAACAGGAATTATTGATTATTTTGAAGTTTCAAAAAAATATCTCGAATTAATTTTAAAATATAATTGCAAAATAAAATTCAATCATTGTGTTAGTGATATTAAAATCAGAACAGATTTTTCTGAAGTAATAACCGAAAACGAATCATTCAATTCAAAAGTTGTTGTTACTTGTGCAGGATTGCAGTCAGATAGAATTGCTAAAATGACACATCCTGAACTTCCTCTAAGGATTATTCCATTCCGCGGCGAGTATTATAAATTAAAGAGTGAAAAAACATATTTTGTAAATTCATTAATATATCCAGTGCCAAACCCTGAATTTCCATTCCTCGGAGTTCATTTTACAAGAATGATTAATGGTGATGTAGAAGCAGGTCCAAATGCTGTATTAGCTTTAAAACGAGAAGGTTATTCGAAAACAAGTTTTAATCTTAGAGATACAATTGATACTTTAACATGGAAAGGTTTTTATAAAATTGTACGAAAGAATTGGAAGGTAGGTCTTTATGAATATTATCGCTCTTTCAGCAAAAAAGCTTTTGTTAGTGCTTTGCAAAAATTAATTCCTGAAATTCAAGAAGAAGATTTAATTGCTGGCGGAGCAGGAGTTCGTGCACAAGCTTGCAGTAAAGATGGCGGTTTACTTGATGATTTTTATATAGTTGAAGACAAAAGAATAATTCATGTTTGTAATGCACCATCACCTGCAGCTACTGCCTCTTTATCTATTGGAGATTATATTTCAGAAAAAGTGATGCAGCAGATTTAAAATTTATCAAGAGGAAAAATTGAGTAAAAAAGTTGAAAAAATATTTTTACTAACGACTGATTTTATAACCATTAATTTATCCTGGTTTCTTTTCTTTTATTTGCGCGTAAACACCGGCTGGTTTGAACTTATTTCTCAACCTGATTTCTTTTTGCCAATGCTGGCAATTTATTTCTACTGGCTGATTATTTTTACAATTGTTGGAATGTATCGCACATGGTTTGCTCAATCCCGCTTTGATGAAATTTCTACATTGTTCAAAACCTCTTTTGTGGGAATTTTTATTCTTCTATTTTTAATTCTTTATGATGATTATAAATCAGGCGCAGCAACACCTTTTCGATTTTATATTTTTATTTATTGGCTAATCTTTTTTGTAATTGTTAGTATCGGAAGAATATTAGCTCGAAGCATTCAGAGAAATCTATTAATAAAAGGAGTAGGAAGAAGAAATGCTTTAATAATTGGATTTAATCCCAGAGCACATGAAATTTTTGATATGATTGAAAATCATAAAGCTCTCGGACTTGATGTTGTTGGATTTATTGCAGTTCTAAATGAAAATGTTGATAAAGATTATAAAGGCGTAAAAGTTTTAGATACAGTTGATAATCTCGAATCAATAATTAAAAAATATAATGTGAAGAATGTTATAATTTCTGTAGAACGCCACCATGAAGATTTAATTCTTGATGTAATTTCAAAGTGTAACGGGAATGAAGTTGAAATTAAAATTGTGCCCGACCTTTATGACATAATTAGCGGTCAGGTTAAGACCTCTCAGATTTATGGAATACCTTTAATTGATATCATGCCTGAGTTAATGCCAGAATGGGAAAAAAAATTGAAGAGATTGATGGATATTGTATTTTCATTGATATTGTTAATTGTCACATCTCCTATAACTCTTTTAGCAGCAATTGCAATAAAACTTGAAAGTGAAGGTCCGGTTTTTTATAAACAAGAACGAATGGGAATGAATGGTAAAATTTTTAAGATAATAAAATTTAGAACAATGATTAATGATGCAGAAAAATATACAGGGCCGGTGTGGTCAACTAAAAATGACCCTCGTATTACAAAAGTTGGAAAATTTTTACGTAAAGTTCGTCTCGATGAAATTCCACAAGCAATTAATATTTTAAAAGGAGACATGAGCTTTGTAGGACCTCGTCCTGAAAGACCATATTTTGTTGAGAAACTTTCAAAAGAAATTCCGCTATATAAAAGAAGACTCAAAGTTCGACCTGGTTTAACAGGCTGGGCACAAGTAAAACATAAATACGATGAATCAATTGAAGATGTAAAAATTAAATTGCGCTATGACTTGTTTTATATAGAAAATATGAGTCTGAGATTAGATTTTAAAATTATTCTTCGAACTATTTTTGTAGTCTTGTTTGGAAAAGGACAATAAAATGAAAACACTTGTTATCATACCTACTTACAATGAACTTGATAATGTTCAAAAATTAATTCCACATATCATCGAAAAATATCCAGAGCTGGATATTTTAATTGTGGATGATAATTCTCCTGATGGAACTGCAAATTATGTTGAAGAATTAAGTAAATCAGAAACACGTGTTAAATTAATTAAACGAGAAAAGAAATTAGGATTAGGAACGGCTTATGTAGAAGGATTCAAGTATATGTTAACTAATGGCTATGATGCTGTAATTCAGATGGATGCAGATTATTCTCATGACCCAAAAGAGATAAAAAATTTTTTGAAGAAAATTAAAGATTACGATTTGGTTATTGGCAGCAGATATATTAATGGTGTTCGTGTTATAAACTGGCCAATAAGAAGATTATTATTAAGTTATTTTGCAAATCTTTATACTCGAATAATTACAGGAATGCCGATTAAAGATGCAACGGGCGGATTTAAATGTATTAAAAGAAATGTTATTGAATCTATTAATCTTGATGAGATTCGTTCAAATGGTTATTCTTTTCAGATAGAAATTAATTTTTTAGCGTGGAGGAAAAAGTTTAAGATAATAGAAATTCCAATTGTGTTTGTAGAAAGAGTACAAGGTTCATCAAAAATGTCTAAAAAAATTGTTCGGGAAGCTGTTTTTATGGTCTGGAAATTACGCCTTAAATCTCTTCTTGGATTAATAAAGTGATAAAAATGGTTGACCTATCAATCATAATTGTAAATTATAATGTAAAAGAATTTCTTTTGAATCTTCTTGATTCAATTAGAAAAGCAAGAAAAAATTTTTCGATTGAAGTTATTGTCGTAGATAATGCTTCTGATGATGGTAGTGTAGAAACAATTAAAGAAAAATTTCCTGATGTAAAATTAATTGCCAACAATAAAAATATTGGTTTTGGTGCCGCAAATAATTTAGCTATGAAAGAAGCACAAGGGAAATACTTTCTTTTGCTGAATCCCGATACTATTGTTCGTGAAGACACTTTTGAAGTAATGATAAATTTTTTTGAATCACATCCTGAGTGTGGAATTGCTGGCTGCAAAGTTCTAAATCCTGACGGTTCACTTCAGCTTGCTTGCAGACGAGGATTCCCAGGTCCCTGGACCTCATTCACAAAAGTAATGGGCTTGAGTAAATTGTTTCCTAAGAGTCGTCTCTTTGCAAAATATAATTTAACTTATCTCGATGAAAATCAAACTTATGAAGTTGATGCTGTAAGCGGTGCTTTTATGATGATGAGAAAAGATGTTTATGAAAAGATTGGCGGATTTGACCCGCAGTTTTTTATGTATGGCGAAGACCTCGATTTATGTTACAGAGCTCAAAAGGCTAACTTTAAAGTTTATTATGTTCATTCAACTGAAATTATTCATTACAAAGGTGAAAGTACAAAACGAAGCAGCGTTGACGAAACAAAATTATTTTATGATGCAATGCATCTTTTTGTAAGAAAACATTTTTCTTCTTCATTTATTGTTGAATCAATTTTACAAATAGCAATTCTTTTCAGAAAATTAATTGCTTTTGCAAATGTTTATAAACTTGCTCTTATAAGCATTTTATGCGACTTTATTTTTCTTAGTGCATCTGTTTATCTCGCAGAAAAAATTTACTCAAATGAACATTGGCGTGGTTTTCCAGATTATGTTATACCCTGGATTTATTTTGCCCCTGCTTTAATGCAAATAATAATTTCAAGTTTTGGAGGTGCTTATAATAAAAATTCAATATCTGTTCTTAAAAGTTTAATAACGCTTTTTTATGGATTTATAATTTTATCTGCAGTTACATATTTTCTCAAACAATTTGCTTTTAGCCGAGCAGTTGTTTTAATAACATACATTTTGGCTTTAGTTTTATTTTCACTATGGAGAATAATTTTCAAAGTTGTATTTAAATTAGGATTAGTTAGTGATTCAAAAAAAGCAAGAACATTAATTGTAGGAAGTGAAAGTAAAGCAAAAGAACTGGCAGAAAAATTAAAGTCGAATATTACCTCACTTTATCAAGTTGTTGGATTTATTGGATTCAACAGAAAAAATATTGGCAATCAGATTGGCAGTTATAAGGTGCTTGGTTCTTTAGATAATTTGAGAAAAATTATTACAGACCAAAAAGTTGAAAAGGTTATTTTTTCATCAGAAGAAATTTCTTTTGACCAGATATTTGCTGTTGTATCAGAATGTCAGGGATTAAATGTAGATTTTATGGTAGCCGGGAAAGAACTAAATTATCTTGTGGGCAAATCATCAGTAACAATGCTAGATAATATTCCATTGCTTACAATTCAATATAACATTTCTTCCTTTGGCCATCGAATTACAAAACAAATTTTTGATTTTGTTTTGAGTTTAATCTTAATTTTGTTTTTAGTTTATCCTTCTATATATTTATTTCAAAAGTTAACATTAAAGAAGAATGATTTCATTAAATTTGTTCTTGAAATTCCAAAAGTATTAACAGGGAAAAAAAGTTTTGTAGGACCGAAAGATACATCTTACTATGGTGAACTTTTTGTTGGGAAGAAAGGATTGACAGGATTATGGTATGTAGAAAATATTTCTTTTAATGATGAAGAAGAGATTAAGAGCCTTGACCTGTTTTATGCAAAGAATCAAAATATCTGGCTCGATTTAGAAATTCTTGGAAGAACAATTTCAAAAATGTTTTTTAGGACGGAGTAAAAATGGCAAGAAATACTCTTGATTTTGAAAAGCCAATAATTGAATTGGAAAACAAAATTGAAGAGATGCGCAAATATGAAGGGCATCTCGATATATCAAATGAAATTAAAACACTTGAGGAGAAAGTAATTCAACTCAAAAAAAATATTTACGAGAATTTAACTCGCTGGCAAAGAGTTCAGCTGGCACGCCATCCCGAAAGACCTTATACGCTCGATTATATTTACATGATGACCGAGAATTTTGTAGAACTTCATGGTGACCGTCTTTTTAAAGACGACCATGCTATTGTTGGTGGTTTTGCAAAACTCGATGAATACAAAGTAATGATTATTGGTCATCAAAAAGGGAGAGATACAAAATCAAATCTGTTCCGAAACTTTGGAATGCCAAACCCTGAAGGTTATCGAAAAGCATTGAGATTAATGAAACTTGCTGAAAAATTTAATAAACCTGTAATTACAATGCTCGATACACCTGGGGCATATCCTGGTTTAGAAGCAGAACAGCGGGGTCAAGCAGAAGCTATTGCAAGAAATCTTTTCGAGATGAGCAGACTCAAAGTTCCAATCATTGTAGTAATTATTGGTGAAGGTGCAAGCGGTGGTGCACTCGGTATTGGTGTTGGCGATAGAATTTTAATGCTTGAAAATACCTGGTATTCAGTTATTAGTCCTGAGTCCTGCTCAAGTATTTTATGGCGAAGCTGGGACTATAAAGAACAAGCAGCAGAAGCTCTTAAACTTACTGCCAGTGATTTGCTTCAACAGGGTATTATTGATAGAATTGTTCCAGAACCTTTAGGCGGAGCTCACAAAGACCATCAGGCTATGGCTAATACTCTAAAATCAATTCTCAAAGAAGAATTAGCAGCACTTATTAAAATTAAACCTGAAAAGCTTGTTCAAAATCGTCTCGAAAAATTTGCCAAAATGGGAGTTTATGTTGAGTAATTAGGAATTGAGTGTAGAATATAGTGTAATGCACCCTTAAAAGCAAGAGAAAAAATAGATAAAAATAGTAGAGAAAAATTAGGCAACATTTTTATAATTATTTAGTTTTTCAAATTCAATTGGACTCAAATAACCTAAAGACGAATGAGGATAATCATGATTATAAAAAGCAATAAAATTATCAACCTCATCTTTTGCTTCTTCAAATGAATTAAACTCATTGGGATAAATTATTTCTTCTTTGAGAGTTCTCATAAAACGTTCGGTATCAGCATTCCCCTTAGGATTGGAATAGCTTGTTGTAATATGTTTGATACCAAACAACTTAGAAGCCTTCTCATATTTTTCTGATGTCGGCTGAGCTCCGTTATCGCTCATCAAATTTAAGTCATATTCTCTTGAACCTAATGGACAGTTATTATCTACTGCCATATTCAAAGCATCAATCCAATCTTCAGCTTTTGACCTTATGTTAAGCTTGTATCCAACAATCTTTTTGCTGTACCAGTCAAGAACCACTACTAAGTAGACCCAGCCAAAAGAATTTATGTAAAATTTAGTCATATCAGTCCCCCACCATTGATTGCTCTTTACTGGTTTCGGCTTACATTTCTGCGGAGTCCTTTTGGCTTTGTAGCTTTTACGCTCTACAAGTAAATCATTTTTCTTCATTATTCGATATACCCGATTACAGCTTACTGATATCCCTTGTTTAATTCTCAAATACGCTCTTATCCGTCTATATCCCCAGAACAGATGAACTCC
>Ga0207433_10011163_pt1 | contig 13759 bp, 13 predicted proteins | sample YelNatPaOPGAMG01_FD_187559 | JGI IMG/M metagenome (GOLD analysis project Ga0207433, IMG submission 187559) | Hot spring thermophilic microbial communities from Obsidian Pool, Yellowstone National Park, USA - OP-RAMG-01 (SPAdes) (version 3) | ecosystem: Environmental > Aquatic > Thermal springs... | reverse complement strand
TTCGCAATAGGTAAATGGCCTCAAATCTTAATTTTACAATCTTTGATAAGAATAATTTTTAGCTAATTTCTTATTTACACGCCCTCACCGGAACCTCACTATTAAATGATCTTATAGAGCGCTTAAATATTAAGTTTCAAGACACTATATATTTATATCAAGTCATAAAAGACATTATGAGCGAACTTGATAAGTAAATGAGTGCATAAGTAAAAATTTACTTACTTATAGATTAAAAAAAGCGAACCAGTGCATAGAAGAAAGCACAACCTATAAAAGCGGCCGCAAGCATACTGCCAAAGCGCCATAAAAGTTGATTATCCTGAGCGCTCCTGGCACTGGTCATAGCTTCATTAAAACCAGTGGCAGTATTACGAATTGCGGCTGCTTCTCTTCCGATTTGTCTATCTACTTCCTCGCTCACTTTTTTGGTGAGTTCTTTAGTCGTATTATTTACGGTATCTTGCGCGATCTTTTTCATTTCGGTTTGATAGTGCTGAATAATATCGGCATTAATGCGGCCCAAACTATCAATTTGATGCTCAAAAATCCTAAAAGCTTTGCTGGTGCGAGTAGAAACAACCTCAAGACGATTAACTTCATCAATAAAACGATCACGTATTTGGATAACGCCATAAACGGCTTCATCCATTCGATTAATTAAATCCTCAAGCTTTTTGGTTTGATCGTTTGAATTTTGTGGCGTTGCTTTTTTCGCTTCACTCTCACCAATGTACTTTTTTTCAAGGTCGCTCATTTCAGGTATTTTTGAGCTATTTTCCTTTTGCTCGTTGCTCATAATAATAAACTCCTTTTTGTTTAAAAAATGTCATTATACGCTCAATCAAAGACTGCGGCTACGCCTTTGCCCTAGCTCGATACCTAATTCTTTTCTGTGCGCGTATTCGTGATTATGACGCTCTATGCTCTTAGCCATACTTGGCATTTTATCTGCATAGTATTTTAAGATGTCCTCGCGTTTTGATAATCCTTGAGTAATATCGTATAGCTCACGCCGGTTATTGACGACATCTTTGCCATCACTAATATTCTTTTCAAGCTCGCCTATTCTATTAGCATAGCTTTTCGCTAATTTTTCTAAGGGGTCTTGTTGCCTTAATTGTTGATCAAACTTGCTTTCTCTGCCCTGCATTTTCGCCCGCAATTTCTCTTCATAAGATAAGGGCTGTTCATTAATGGCCTGCTCTTGCCTGTTCTGTGGTGTTTCTAGTTCTTTATCGATGTGCTCTTCTGCACGTTCTTGGTAACGCTCTTTAAGCTTAGCTTCGTAATCTTCAAACTGATTTATATGACCATCATGCGAGCGCAAGTGTTGTTGTTCTTTTTGGGTTTTCTTAAACTCTTCCATCGTGATTTGACGATCGGGTTTTTCAATACCACGCCGCTCTGCAAATTCAACAGTACGGTCAACATAATCAAGGCTTACATCTTTAGCATTTTGTCGGCTTATTGAAGCAATCATGCTCTGCTTATTGTCAAATTTTTCCTGACTATAGAAGAAGTCGGCGCTGTCACGATGGCGGGTCATTGCAACATAGGTCGCGTGCCTGTCCATGTAATTCGAGCCTAAAACATAAGTACGATCAACCGTAACCGCCTGGGCTTTGTGTACCGTGGCCGCATAGCCATGATCAATATAATTGTAAAAATCTGGATTGACCTTAACGACTTCATGGACACCCTTATCATCTTTGCGATCAAGCCGCACGATAATTTCGTTATTTTCGATTTTTTCAATTGTGCCAAGCGTACCGTTTTTAACACCTAAGCTGCGTTCATTTTTCAAGAAATAAATGCGGTCGCCTTCGGCAAAGTCACGCTCACCTCTAAAGGTAGCAATTTTGTGATCTTCCCCTAGCTCGTGGTCTGCTTTTCTGATTTGACGGGCAAGTTCGTTAAACTCTCTCACCTCTGCACGGGTATAGGCTAAGATAATTTGGCTCTTATCGAGGTTAGAGTGACGCACATCGTTCCACATTTCAATAATTTTAACTTTGGCCTCGGCCTCAGATACGAACTCATGAATGTGATTGTAGCGCTCATAAGCATTCATAGCAGAATGTGTGCGGCCAAGAGCAAAATCGATAGTCGCGTCTTTTTGCCACTTTTCCTGCTGCCGTCTGATTTCTGTTAATTCGACAAAGCCTACTCTTTCACAAATTGCTCTATAGGCGGCCCCTGCATCAATAGCTTGTAATTGTTCAGGATCGCCCACTAAAACAATTTTAGCGCCGGCCGCGTGTACTTCATCTAACAATCTTCCCATTTGCCGCGAGCCAATCATGCCAGCCTCATCAATAATGAGAATGTCTTTAGAGTTAAGCTTTTCTCGGTCTCTATCCCAATACCAAGCGCGACTTGCTAAAGTACGGCTCTCAATGCCGCTACTGCCCTCTAAACTTTCGGCCGCAATACCCGATAATGCCCCACCATGTACACGATAACCTTGAGTCTCCCATGCTTCACGGGCAACTCCTAACATATAGCTTTTACCCGTGCCCGCATAACCCACCACACACTTGATATTACCCTCACCAGTAATGTAATTAAACGCGGCTTTTTGCTCATCCGTTAAGGTTTTGGTTGATAAAGCATAATCTTGGTTTTTATCGGAAACGGCATGGCCTTTTTGTTTGTTAAGATCAACCGCCTGGTCAACCATTTTGTTTTCAATTGCATAGAGCGTTTTAGTGGTATAACGCTCTCTGTTTTTATCATCTTTACCCACTAAATGAAGCTCAGGTGATGCCATCACCTTGGCGTAAACTTCCTGGAATTGCTCGGTAGTATCGGTGTGACGATTAATAAATTTTGCTACATCTTCATAAGTAAAAGTCGATTGCTGTTTTGTTAAAGCATCCAAAGCAATAGTCGGGTCTTTTAAAATTTTCTCACCATTTTCATGTGCAATTCTTTGGTGGTCTTCAAAGCGAGCTTTTCTATTCCGAACCAGGGCCGCACCGATCTTATGTTGAGGCTCAAGGTCAATGCCCTGCTCTTTCAAAGTACGGTGATCAATCTGCATGTCATGGCCGTTAATTGCCAAAGCACGGTTAGCATGTTCCGCCCAACTCTCCCGCCACTGCATGAGTAAAGCTTTATCGTTCCACTCCCGTACCTTTTGACCAAAAGGATCATCAGGTGTGCCGTTTACTTTTACTTCCCTCATGGTCAACATGACATGCGCATGAGGCTGCAATTCCCCTTCTGGGGTTAGGTCATTATGAACACACAAATCGGCGACCATGCCGCGACTCACAAATTCATTTTGTACAAACTCGCGTGCAAGAGCAATGTTTTGCTCTAAAGTTAATTCTTTAGGCAAGGAAAAGTTAAACTCCCTGGCGAGTTGTGCATCTTTTCTTTTTTCGCTAGCTTCGACTGTGTTCCATAGCACATTGCGCTCTTTCATCCATTCAGGTGCGCCCTCCGGTAACATGATTTCGGTATGAGCAACATCTTGCTTATTCGTGTAATCATAAGTTTTATTTAGGCGTTCATCGTAAAGCTTTTCTGCCGAACGATAGGCAGCACAAGCAACCGCACTTCGGCCTTGGCTTCTTGATATGACCGTGCCACTAAAGTGGTAAATTGCCATTTTTTAACGCCTTTTTCCTTTATTTTGAAAAATCAGGATTTAAATTCTATTTAAAGCCAATAGTAGCAACAATTTTTGCATTATATCAAAGCGCACGTTGCGAAGCAACGTATAAGCGCGCACTTCAATTGCCAGTGCGGCTTTAATTTATGGATTTCTTTATTTATAATCTCAATTTAACTATGGTGATGATTTTAGATTTGTTTGTGCTAGAATAAGCAGTTATTATCAAATAGCTATATTAACGAGGTGAATTATGGAAAATGATAACAAGCCACTTTCAAAATTAGAAAAGCTTAAATATCAAAGAGATAAAATTGCAGAAAAAATTCAAGCGATGGAGCAACGCGAAAAAGCGCACGAACGCAAAAAGGATGCTCGCCGAAAAATTTTGGTCGGCGCATATTATCTTGATAAAGCCAGAGCTGAAAATAAAATGCCGGAATTGATCAAAGAACTTAATGCCTACCTTTATAGAAACTCTGACCGAAAATTGTTTGACTTAAAAGAGCTACCAGAGCAAAAATAGCTTTGTTGTACCTAAAGGCTTTAAGGTTTTTTAACATGAACATTTTAAAATATCGCGGTTATTATGCTTTCTGCTCTATGGATTTTGAGGATGGCATTTTAATTGGTGAGGTGCTGTTTGTACCTGAGCCTATGACCTTCCAGGCGCTTAATCCTATCGAACTAAAACAGGCTTTTGAAAAGCTGATTGATGAGCATATTAGCTCTTTTGAGCAAGCAGGAAAGAAGCCCTACCCACCCTTTCGGGATGCTGACAAATATTTTACCGAAGAGCAACTTTTTCACATGGTCTCTAGCCGAAAAATCAAAAAAATTACGGGTCAACCTAGTTCGCCTCTAACAGCGATTAAGGATTTAATTAAGGGTTTACCTCGCCTTTTAGCCTTTCATCTTGAGGAGTTTGTTTTTCATAACACCAAGTCTTTTGAGTATGGAAAACTTGCCGACAACGCCCAGGGCGAGCTTAAAAATCTCTATCGGGAATTATGCGACCATCACATTAACTTGATGATTGAATCCGCAAAAAGCACTGAGCATTTTCCTGACTTCTGGCGTATAGTGAGGAAGTTTCGCAATCGAGAAGATAGTTATTATTTAAAAATGGCGCGGCTCAATTCCGCGCTTGAACATTTTGAGATTTGGGCCGAGGATGCCAATGCACTTTATGTCAAAATAAAACCCTATTGGAAGCTCACGGGCCTGGCTGATGAAATCGCCTCAAGCGAGCGCGAGCAAGACTTAAAAATAGCACAAGAGCTGAGACAAAGCCGAGGTATAGATATGGATAGAGGCTATAGTTACGGCCGAGGCATGTCGAGGTAAAATAAAAATGGCTGAACCCGAACTCTCTCCTATCGTTTCAACTTTACGTGAAAAGCGTGACCCAACCAAAACACAATTGCAACGTGCAGCCGTTCCTTTTAGGGGTAAAAACTTAAATGATAAAGACTTTGTTTCTTGGTTTGTTCTGGCGCTTGTTGCTGGCCTAACATCTGGCATACTAAGCTGGCTCATACAACTGTTATTTGGCTTTAACTTTGACCTTAACCCTCACTTATGGTTTTTAAAACCTGTCATTTTTGGCACAGCAATTTTTTGGGGCGTGTTATTAACGCCTTACATTAACTTGCTTTATTCATGCGTAATTTATGGGGAATTACCCAATTTTAGGCGTTGGCAAAAATACACTTTAGGCCAAAGATTTGCCGCCAATCTTGCTTTAGCGATATGGTTCACTTTTTTATTTGTGCATTTTATTTTTCCTTTCTGGTCGAATATCTGGTGCGGCGATTTGCACAGTGCTCTTTTAAACTACTCTTTGCCTTCTAGCCTTCATGACTGGCTATCGCAAAGTAGCTGTCATCGTCCACACCACAAATACGAATATTCGGGCTTATTGCCTATTACTTTTAAACAAGGTTTACTTGTTTTTATTGGTTTAGTGATCGTTTTAACGTGGGTTACAAGCTATCTTTCAAAACGGCCAGGTAAAATTGGGCGTAATTTATTGACCGATAAAGTAAAACAGGTAGCCGGTCTAAAAACGCCGGAAACACCCCTAAATTCGATTTTCACTCTTTGGATAGGCCAATCCACTGGAAAATTCCAAGAACTTTACCACAGCGCAAATATAGCCCCCAGGCAAGAGCTTTGCTTATTACTTGAAGATGCTGCAAAAAATATTTTAGTTTTGGGGGCTATTGGCTCTGGTAAAACTACTGCTGTAATTAATCCCTTGTTAGTACAGCTACTTGACCAAAAGTGTGGTGGTTTGGTTTTTGACATAAAAGGCAATTTTGGCGGTAACATGACGCAAGCAGCACTCATCACCAATTGCCAGTTTACCCCTGTAGGTGTGAATTACAGCAAAATAAATCTGTTGCAGGGACTTAATCCCGAAATGGCGGCAAGCTTTATAAAATCAACTTTGTTAATCACTTCCGGCAGAACTGCTGAAGGCTTTTGGATAGAAACAGCCGCTGAATTGTGCCGCAATATTCTCGGTGTGCTCTCTTTTAACAAAGAGCATTATCATCTACAAGGACTTTACCGCTATCTTTTTGAGATAAATTGGCGCAAGGAAATCGACCAAGGGCTTGAAACAAAATTTGCAAGTGAAACTAACAGCCGCGATTTACGGCTTTTTGAAACTTACCGGCGCTATTTAAGCGATGTTTTTGCACATTTTGATGAAAAGGTAAGAAGCGGTGTCATGGCAACCATCAGTCAAATTCTATCGCCTTTTAACCATCCCGATTTAATTGATAGTTTTTGCAGCCATACGGATGAGATCAACTGGGAAGACATCATCAACAGGGAAAAGGTGTTTTTAGTGCAACTCCCTCTTGCGACTTATGGCCTAGGTGCAAAAGTAGTTTATAACTTAATTAAATTGCGGTTTTTTAATCTCATGCAAAGTCGCACGCTACATTCTGAGTGGAACCAGAGCAAGCCGGTATTTTTCCTCTGTGATGAATACCAAGAAATTATTGCTTGCAATAAAGACGGAATTTCTGACCTTAATTTTTGGGATAAATCACGCGAAAGCAAAACAATTGGCATTATCTCCGGCCAATCCATCGCGAGCTTTTATGCCGCCATTAACGACCGCGACACGGCCAATGCAGTGCTACAAAATTTTCGCCAAAAGATTTGTTTTACGACAGAAGATCAACTCACAATTGACTATCTCAGCTCTATTGTGGGTGATGCTGAAGCAGAAGTAATCACTCATTCTAGCGGCAGTGGCAAAAGTAGTGGTGGCGGCAAAGGTCTTTTTAATACCCAAAGACACTCAAATACCAATGTTTCTTACACAAAACAACGCAAGGCTGTAATTACCGGCCAGCTCTTTCGTGAGCTTAATCCTAATCAAGCAATTGCGCTACTCTCGATTAACCGCAGGTCATTTGATGATGTAATAAATACCCTGCCGGTTTACTTCAATTAATCACCTACTTTGCCATTTCTAGCATACTGCTTTATTTTTCAAGCTTTTCTTTTTTAATCCTAAAAAAATTTGCTTGGGTTGTGGGTATGTGGGTAAGTGGCCGAAGGCCAAGTGCGCTTTAGCGCACGCCTTATCCACATATCCACAACTAACTCCTGATTAGCCGAGCTGTGGAAAACTCCCTGCTTTTGGGAGTTTTCCATAGATCGGGTTTGGGCTGAGGGACTTTCTAACTCGACTTAGGCTTTTATCTTTAGATAGCGCGACCATTTATGCGTAAAGTTTCTTTTTTTAAAGTCATTCCTTTTTCAATATAAAGTTATCCCCAAAAAGGAGCTGATAATAAGAGGATATATAATACTTACTTATATATAGGATATAGCGACCATTTATGCGCAAAAGTAAAAAACTCCCATTATTAGAAATAATATTTTGATTTTAGGGATATTTTTTGTAAGTATTTAAGTAATTACTTATATAAGTAGCGACCATTTATGCGCAAAGCAGCGCGACCAAATATGCGTGGATAACTTTCTTAACTCACAGGCTTATACACAGGAAGCTTCTATTAAAAAAATTTAGTCTGTTATGTAGTCATGCGCGACCAAATATGCGTAAAATTTTATATTAGGTAGTCTATTTATGCGTTAGAATTTTTAGAGTTAAATTTTTGTAAGATCAAATAAATTAGCCGTATATATTATTGAATTTACATTGATTTTGCAGTGTAAGTAAATACTACATTTACTCATTTGTGGATATGAGTATTTGAGTAATTACTTAAAAGCGCGACCATTTATGCGCAAATTTAATTGATTGATTTTTGTAATTTGACGAGTGATTATGCGTAAAAATCTGTAAATTATCTAATAGATTTTGGAATATGAGTGTTACTAGGTTTTAAAATTAATCCATTTTCTGTAGGTTTAATTTTAGCTTCTGGATACACCATAAGGACGGCTTGGGTTTGTTGTATAAATTTCTTTCTAAAATCTCTAGCTCTTGTATAATCAGCTCCGAATTGCGCTTCTAATGAAGCCCAATTGATTGTAGTTTCTTTATCAAGATAACTCATTCGATAGGTAAGCCATGAATAAATATCCAACGCCATCGGTGATTGACTTAGTGCACGTATTGCGCGCATATCTAAAGGCACAGGGTTATTTACAACTTCTTTGAAAAAAGTTTCAGATAAAAGCAATGTTGATTCAAATAAGGTCTCTTGACTAGGGTCTTTTGGACTCCACCATAAATTAGCCATATCCACTACATTAATTGATTGTACTGCCCACTGCTCTTTACCATCATAAATACAACTAATAGAGGATGAAAATAGACGTTGCATTTGATTTTTTAATCTGGGTATTGAGCCTTTTTTCCCTCCCGTTGCCGAAATATCAAGTTTTTCCATAAATTCACGTAATGATCTACCTAGCATTAATTCTCTACTTTTAGTTTTTACAGCCTCGGTTGTAACCCAAGCCATTAGTAGCCGAGGAATACTACCAAAAGGTAAGCCTACGGCCGAAGGTGATAAAATAGAAAGTGTGAAATCGCCATTTGTTCTAGTAAATTCATTTTTTTTAGGGTCACGATGAGGCATAGTAGCTTGTACTAAAGCTCTCGCCATAAAACCTAGAGCGCCAGCTTTTTTTGCTTCCTCGGCCTCAATAGCTAATGCTTCTACGAGTAAGTTATCAAATTTTTTTACAGGCATATTCATCTAATGGCTCCTAGAGAGTATATAAGTAAATACTTACTTGCTCATATACTCATTTAATGCTTTAACTACCAAATCGGTCACGGTAGTATTGTGATTAACCGCAATTAACTTTACTTTTTTATGAAAACTTTTTGGTAAATTTACATTCATTCTGATAGTTTCTTCTCTGTTGTCTTCTAAAGCTGCAAGCGCTTTTTCTTTATTCGTTGCTGATGGTCTTTTTGCTTTTAATAGTGTCATTTTACAAACTCCCTTAGTTCTTCTGCAATTGATTGGATTTCATTAACAGCAGCGGCATCAGTATTAGGCACATTATCTAAAACAGTTCTGCCCATTGCTGCGGATGTCACATAAGAAACTCTTTGAGATGTCCTGTTTTGAAAAATAGGCAATTGATGTGCATCTAAAGCCTCTTTTACTTCTTTACTTACTGTCGTGTTATGAATTTGTCGGCTAATGATAAAGGCAGCTTTAAGTTTTCCGTCCGTGATGTCTTGCCGTGTTTTTATTAATTCTATAGTATCTGCTGTCGCCCATATATCATAAGGGGATGGTTGCACGGGAATTAAAGCAATATCAGAGCATTTTAATACTGCCGCGGCCATTTCCTTTATTTCTCCTGGACTATCAATAAAAATCCAGTCGTACTTATCTGAAAATTCCTTAATATCCTTGGGTAATGTGGGCCTATCAAGGGCAATCATATTAATTACAGGTGTTTCTCCTGCTGCGTGCCAATCTCGCGCGCTACCTTGAGGGTCTGCATCAACAAATAAAACGCTTTCGCCTTTCATGTGAAAATACCGCGCAACATTTGTTGAAAGCGTGGTTTTTCCAGCCCCCCCTTTTTGGTTCATAAAAGATATTATCATGAGCTTGTGCTCCTTTAAGTAGGTAAGTTTTTACTCATATAAGTACATACTCTTTTGAGTATTTACATATTCAAGGAAATTATAAGCACTTTTACTTATATAAGTAAATAAGTACATTCTCATTTACTTAAATTTAATTAAATGTAACAAATTATGAAATTTAGATTTTGTTACTTGGCGGACGAGTGATTATGCGTAAGAATGAGCAAATACTTAAATAAGGTCGCCCATTTATACGGTGCTTTATTAGATCGGTATGGCGTACATGAAATTAGCTTTTGCATGTTTCGTGCCTCGAAAATTTAAAATAATTTGGTACTAAGAACATGCTTTTGCATTTATCATGTACGTTTTTTCTATTAACAAAACTGTACACAGGATTTACATTTACAAATTGATCTGGATTTATGTAGATACCAAAAACACCACTATTATTTCTAATCTTTCAGTGAGCACCTTTTGGCTGGTCATACTTACCTTGAAGAATTTATTTTGGTTGTCCGCCAACGGACAAATTATCAATAATTAATAGAAAAGTCGTGCTCTAGTCACTGCTCTTGTCCGGTATTCATCATTCGTTATTTTGCCATCATCTAAAAGTTTAAAATCTTTTAAAGCTTCGGTGGGTAGGGCAACTCCTTCAAGGTAAAGGCTAGCCAACGCATCAATGGCTTTATTACTCATAGTTTTTATAATTTCGCGAGCTTCTTCATTGTAGATTTCAAATAAGTGCATGGTGGGATCACTCCTTTTTTAAGCGTGCCAACTGTTTTTCATATTCGCTCGCCTTTGTTTCAGCAACAGCCATTTTAATTTCAGTTTGTTTTAGAGTTTCATGGAGAGCATCAAGCTTTGAAATTAAAGCTTTTTCTCGTTTCTCAGCTTCGCTGGCCTTAGATTCTGAGGCGGCAAGCTTACGTTCATAGCCTGAAACAAGATTTTCGTAGTGTTGCTTCATTGCTTCAAGGTCTTTTGATAATTTTTCATTTTCTGATTCAAGATTGACGATTTCTTTTAGTGAGTCATTTAAGATTTTGCGTTCGCGTTCAATGGCTGCTTCATTTAATTTACGCTCATTGTTAAACATGGATACATAAGCAGTTTTGAGCGCGGTGATGAGTTCATCTGGCAATGCTTTGCTATCTCTTAAGGCAACTGTTGCTTCTTGCCACTTTCTAATGTGTTCAGAAATAGTAGAAAAGCTACCGCCGGTGAGTTCAATGACTTTGCGAATGGTAACTTGTTCGCCTTGCTCTTCAAGTTCTTTACAGGCGCGTACGACATCATTGTAATTTACGCCTTTTCTGCCTCTACTCGTCATTTTGGATTCCTTATTTATTAATTAGTAACAATTAGTATCGATACTAATTATAACAAGAATCTTAAGAAACGCAATAGGGTAGATAGCATAGGATGGATTTGAGAAATGGTTAAGTTGTTGTAATAGATAGGAGCTATATTTTGGTGCAGTATTATTGAAAGAAAAAAAATAGTGCAAGAGGGCAGATTATAACCAATTTAGTAACATTTGGTATTGTTACTAAATGATATTAAATTCAATTAGGCGTTAATCACTAAGGTTATTAAGTCCTTTTTTGTTGATTTCTAGGCCGCATTGAGCAATATTGTAAAATTTTTATTGCCCAATATGGCATAATATGGCATAATCAATTTATTCTCATGATGTAGCACGTTAAATGCTATCTTTTAAACTATCTCAAGATTTGTTAGCTAGAAATCAGGCTACAGAAAACCTTTTGCTTGATACTTATGCTCGTTTTAAACACTTTGATACCCAGGAAATTGAGAGTATTAAGCGTTATGCACGAATTAGTAATATTGGAGCGTCTACTCGTATCGAAAATGCACTTTTAACAGATTCTGAAGTTAATTGGCTCGATACCATTTTAACCAAAGACGGTCACGTTACAGCCTTTGAACGCCAAAAAAAATTAATTGAGAATAAACTATCAAAAGATAGAGAGCGTAGCATTGAAGAGGTAGCAGGGTGCCGACAAATGCTATTTTTGATTAATGAAAATGCCAAAGAGTTTTTACCTTTACGGGAAACGGATATTCGTGCGTTACATTATCAGTTAATGGCGCCTTATCAAAAACAAACTGAATATATTGGTAATTACAAAATCCAACCCAATTATGTTGTTGAAGAAAATCACATCACCCACGAATCGAGAATTGTCTTTCAAACGGCAGATGCAGGCCCTATCACTCAGGCCGCTATGAAAGATCTTGTTGATTGGTATAATGCAGCGCATTCCTTTGAGCCCAGATCAATTTTGCTCGCCTCTGAATTTGTTTATCGCTTTTTGGCGATCCACCCATTTCAAGACGGCAATGGCCGTCTAGGGCGTGGTTTATTTACGCTGCTTTTATTGCAATCCCCTCAATCGGCCCTATCTTTTACCGCGCCTCTGCTTGCAATTGACCGGCAGATTGAAAAGCACAAAGAAGAATATTACTTTATTTTGAATCGATGTTCTAAAGGAAAATTTTTACAAGATCCTAGAGAATATGAAATAGAGCATTTTGCTCAATTTATGCTTAAAATGATTACACAGTCTGTTGAAGATATTGAGTTTTATCGATTGAAATATCAGGCAGTGCAAAACCTCTCGGAATCCGCGGTCAAAGTATTAAATTGCTTTAAAGATTATCCAGAAAAACGACTCACCATTAAAATTATTGTTGAAGAAACTAAATTACCTCGCCGTACGATAGCTCATAATTTAATGACGCTTGTTAATGCTAAACTGATACAAAGGTATGGCTTGGGTGCAGGCACTCGATATCAACTTACCTTTTAAAATTTAACAATATTTACTTCACTAAAAAGCAATTGCCCCTTTTTTTACTAAATTGTATCCACGTTTTAGCCTTAATTTATTGACTTGGGTGAGCATGGTCTTTGCCTTTTCATAGGAACCGGCCAGCTTGGTCGTGTGATTGCCTAAATTATTAAATCGGCTGCCCCAGCACTGGAACAACACCCAATCACCTAAAAGGTCTTGTTGCAAATGGCATACATAATAACGGGTATCGGTTTCCCATCGCATAGTTACCATAAGGCGTCCTCGGCAATTTTTTTGAGTTTATTTGGGTTATCATCAACATAATCGGCAGTCATTTTTATGCTGGCGTGTCCCATGAGTTTTTGTATAGCCTTGAGACTAACGCCTTTATCATCGAGGTTAGTTGCAAAAGTACGCCGGCCGGAGTGAGAACTTGCCCCCATGATGCCGGCGTTCTTATATAACTTTGCAAAAAGCTGTTGCAAAGAGTTTGGCGAGAAAAATCCACCTTTCTGAGAGAGGAAGAGGGGGGATTCGCGCGTCATTACCTCATTTGAGGCTCGGCGCTCTTCGATATAGTCCTCTAAAACTTTGCGCAGTTTTTTATTGTAGAGATAAAGCGTTCTTTGCTTGCCGCCTTTGGTCATGACGCTCAAAAGGTTAATTTCATACAAAAGTTTATTTTCATAATCCAGGACATCACCCAAGCGAAGGGCTGCCATTTCTTTTGCTCGTGGGCCCAAGCTAAAAGAAAAATAGAGCAGGGCGATATTACGTTTTGCATTGACAGTTTTTTGAGTGATGGCGATTGTCCAATCAAAACCTTTTTTATCCAAAACTTTTGCTTTACCCTCGCGCGGCATTTTTTACCCCTATAATATGTAGAAATTACTTAATTTATGAAATTATAACATATTGTGTATTTGGGCCCAAGCGCGCACACACCGATAGACAGCAAAAAATAAGACAACATGTAGAAAGGGTAATTTCTACATATTTTAGAAATAGCCCACGGCCATGTTGAAATGTTGATTATTTTTTGTTATTGTTCTTTTTGTAACCATGTCGAGAGGATATTGTAATGGATGATGACAAATTACCTATTGAAGCTTTGCCAAGCACAACCCGTCTGGCAAAATTGCTTTATCATACTTTAGAAGGGGTACCGGCGACATTTATGTGGAATTTTACGGTGTAAGACGGAAAGCTAGTGAAAATAAGGTGTATAAGGTAATGCGGCTAGCTTATATTCCATTC
>Ga0207433_10011162_pt1 | contig 13759 bp, 10 predicted proteins | sample YelNatPaOPGAMG01_FD_187559 | JGI IMG/M metagenome (GOLD analysis project Ga0207433, IMG submission 187559) | Hot spring thermophilic microbial communities from Obsidian Pool, Yellowstone National Park, USA - OP-RAMG-01 (SPAdes) (version 3) | ecosystem: Environmental > Aquatic > Thermal springs... | reverse complement strand
GTCCTCGATGAACGGTTAGCACGCAGGATTGCTGAGCTTCGAGGGTTAAAATTTACTGGCACAGCAGGAGTAATCTTGAAAGCAAAGCAAAAAGGGTATATTAAATCAGTATCATCCATTCTTGATAATCTTGTAAATCTTGGATTCAGGATAAGTAAAAATTTAAGGAACGATATTCTCAGATTAGCAGGAGAGTTCAATGAATAAAAGGAAATTTCTCATTAAATGTCATTTCTTATAAATCGGAAGGATGGTTACTCCCTGATGAGTTATGACTTCTGCAGGTTTGATGGTCCCCATCCATGTCCATATTTCATATTCGTAACCTGACATATGCTGTTCCCAGTGAACCATAGCAACATCAGCCCCTTCAATATCCCCACTCCATTGAATATCACTTCGCAATGTCCCGTCTCTCTTATACATGTTGTAACTATCCCATGCTGTATCGTGAAAGAAAACCCTGCCTCGAGGTGGAACATTTGCATTCAGCCAGTCAAGAGCAGAACCTGTTGTAAACCCCCAGAACTGCCTGCACATCCCCGCGTCAGCACTCCCTGGAGTTTCACCTATTGCCATTGTATAATGAGAAAGCCCAAATGGATGAGAAACCTCTGTTTGCTGTGCGGTGGCTGATAAAAATAGAAGTCCTGAAGAAACGATTACAACTTCTTTTGCCCATTTCCATTCGAATTGCCTTCCCTTTAAAAATTCCATTAGATTAAAAACAGAATCCACAACCTGCTTGAATCCAATCCCCGCAAATATTGCAATGAAAGGCCATGAAGGTAACCAGTGTTTTGTTCCACCAAAAATTGGTGTTGATGGTAGAGCAATCAAGCACATAGGAAAGAGCATATTTAGTAAAATCAAAAGAGTTGCGCCCTTATTTTTTTCTTCAATTTTTGCTGTCTCAGTGTCGAATTGCCATGACCTTCCCATCCACCTCAAAATTGCCATTTTCAAACGGTAACCCATTCCAACGAATGAAAGCATAATAGTGCTTAGTGGCATTGTAATTATCGTCATTACAAAAGGATAAGAAATGGGAAACGGAGGCTTAAAATATGTAATGCCAAAGTATTCTATGTTGTAGTAAGGGTGATGAAGGTGAAAGCCGAGATAATTATTCAATCGATTAATAGTATCATACCAGAGATAGGGCCAGAGGGCTACAAATAATGGAAGCCCCAAAATGACCATGAAAAAAAACGCAAGTGGCAAAGGGGGAATTCCGAGTAATCCTCCCTTCCCACCTTTTCCACTAACCCCGCATAAAAAGAATCTTCGCCCGAAACGGAAAAACCAGAAAATAAAGAGCACAACAGGAATAAAAAATGCGTTTAATTTAGTTTCAAGAGCCAGTCCCCATATAATCCCTGTCAAAACAGCCCATTTTACAGATGAAAGAGACTTATAAAAAGCAAAAACAGTAGCAAACCACATCGTAGCTATCGGGACATCAAAGCAATCAAGATGTGAGTGGTAAAAGTATCGCGGCATAGTTGCAAGCAAAAGAGCAGAAAACACACCTACCCTCAATCCCCAGAGTTGCGCTGCGAAAACTACCACAAGATATAACAGCAAACCGCTCATTAGCATGCCAGGAAAACGGAAGGATGTACTTTCTCTCATCAGGTGAAGCTTTTTGTGAAAAATGAGCCAGCTTATACCAAAAAGGCTTTTCATCAGGGACGGATGTTCACTATTTATTGACCAGTGAGCATCAATAGCACCTCTTTTAACTGCCTCTCGAGGTTTTTCAATCAGTAACTGAAACCACCTGGCATAGGATTCTGATGAGGTAAAATAGAAACCCTCATCTCTTGCAAAACCAATGTCTTTTGCCGTTGAAAGAAGAATTAGAATATAAATAATTGCGATAGATAAACCAATCAAATGAACTATCAACAGCCGCTCTTTTGAGCCATTTTTATCCATCTTTATTTATCCCTCAATTTTGCTGTAAAACAAAAGTGCTGCATACCATCAAAAGGGGTATGAACCTCAAATGTTACTTTTCCACCATTCCAGCCATGAGGCATAGCAAATCGGTAAGGAACCCACCCCTTCCCTTCTTCATGCATCGCACTTCCAACCAGAATCTCAGAAGCGAAAATGTCAAGAAAAACTGGAGGCTTCCCGGTTCCTTCCCTATCAGCTTCGTACTTCAGTCCCATGTGCCCTTCTAAAAAAGCACCTGAAGGAACATCGTTGAAAGTAATTTTTACTCTCTTATTCGTTATCGGGTGAGCCCAGATGCAGAGTCTCGGCTTATTATCGAGGTCTGCTATCACCTCTCTGTGAACAGTATTCCACGGTAACGAAGGGTTGCATATAAATTTACCAGTCTGGACGATATTCACCGAACCAATCCCCGCAGGAGGATTTTTTCTGAATGAGCAGGTTTTTTCAACTCTCCTGTCAGAATCTGTCATTTCTACAGAAGCACTTTCCACCTTTGCAACGAAATCGTATAGATTTTCAGGAGCAGAAGGAAATTTCCAAAGCCTTACAACAAGTCTTCCTGCATCCCATTCTTCCTCGAGTTTTCCTTCCTTTTTATAATTTTCCACAATCCTTCCCTTCCAGGCCACCTCCCATATCCGCCCGTACCCCCTGTCATCTTCTCTTGCCATTTTTTCAACAGTCATGAAATCACCAAGATAAAGCCACCCTTCCGTAGCCCACCAGGGATTTATCACAACAAGGTCATCCTTCATAAACCTACTTTTTATTATGGAGGATGCGGTTTTATAGTCCTGCCTTTGTGGAATACGGCTTTCAACAAAATTGTGATATGCAATTTCAATTAAAGGTACAAGAATAAAAACTGCTGGCAAAAATATAAACTTTGAAGGCATGCGCCTATTTTCACAACCATTCATTTCAAATTCCATATATTGGCAAAAACTAACTTTACATCTTACCCACGCTCAACCCCCAATTACAAAGAATTACAAAATAAAACTATAAATTACTATCTTTTGACACAAAAATATAATTTATCTTTTATATTAATTGTAACTTTTTTTAAGCAGGAGGGAAGATGGACTGGCATAATTTTTTTGTAGGTTTGTATCTTGTAATTCTGAGCTCTTTAGGACTTTACGGAATTCACAGGTTGATTCTCCTTTACCTATTTCTGAAATCTAAAGAAAAGCAAAGCTACCCTCAAACCCAATTCGATGAACTCCCCATAGTAACTATTCAACTCCCCATGTTCAACGAACGCTATGTTGCTGAACGAATAATAGAGGCAGCTTCAAAAATAGATTATCCAAAGGATAAACTCGAAATTCAGGTTCTTGATGACTCGACTGATGATACACAAATAATAGCACGCAGGGCAGTGGAAGAAAAAAGGGCTGAAGGAATCAACATAAAATATATGCATAGAGATAACCGAAAGGGGTTCAAAGCAGGAGCACTTGATGAGGGAATGAAAGTTGCCCGAGGTGAATTTATAATGGTTTTTGATGCAGATTTTCTTCCACCTCCGGACATACTTAAAAAAACAATACATTATTTTTCAGATGAAAAAGTTGCTCTTGTTCAAACGAGATGGGACCATATTAACAAGGAAGAATCTATTCTAACAAAAGTTCAGGCGCTTATGCTCGATGGACATTTTACGATAGAACACATAGCACGCTCGAGAACCGGAAGATTTTTCAATTTCAATGGAACGGCTGGAATATGGAGAAAACAGGCTATTATTGAAGCAGGCGGATGGGAACACGATACAATAACAGAAGACCTCGATTTATCTTTCAGAGTGCAGATGCTTAAAAAATGGAAATTCATTTATGTCCCTGAAATCTCAGTGCCCGCAGAACTACCATCAGATATAAATGGCTTTAAGGCTCAGCAATTCAGATGGGCAAAGGGGTCAATGCAGGTAGTGAAAAAACTCCTCTTTAAAGTTCTTAAGGCAAACCTTCCCTTTAAAGTAAAATTAGAAGCATTCTTCCATCTAACGAATAACTTCGCATATGTTCTCATGGTTCCTCTTGCTCTTTTAATACTGCCATCGATTCTCTTCCGTCAGGAGCACAGTTTTAAGGATGTGCTACTCGTAGATGTTCCACTCTTCCTTTCTACAACATTTGCTATTGGATTATTTTATCTCATTACCTACAGATACATTCATGGTTCATTCAAAGGAAGTTTTATGAGGCTCCTGCTTTTGATGAGTGTTGGAATTGGAATCTCATTAAACAATGCACGAGCAGTAATAGAAGGACTTTTCGACAAAGATGCGGAATTTGTTCGAACACCAAAAACGGGAGTAACACCTCAAAGCAGAACAAGGTCATCACTTGAAATACTTTATAAGCCACCCAAAAGCGTAACAGCAATTGTAGAAATCGGTTTTGCCACATACTTTCTTATCACGATTATAGTTGCATTAATTAAACTCCAATTTTTCGCAATTCCATTTCTTTTATTGTTTTTCTCGGGGTATAGTTATGTAGGAATTAAATCTCTCCTGCCGGAATTAAAACTATCAAGACATTACTTCACAGCAGAGAAAGCGAAAACTGCTCTTGCCATTGCAAGGCATAGATAACACTTCTCTTCATTCAAACATTTATATGCATGATTTGCCCCCGAAGATGACGGTTCTTACTATTATAAAAATAGCCTATCCCTTTGTCATTCCCATTCCTTTTTTCACAGGATAAACTCCAGCGGGAATTCATAATGGTTGATATGCTATTTTAAGGGTAAAATTTTGAGCATTTCTGACTTTGTAAAACAGAAAGGGATTCTCTTTTGAAATTCGAATATTCATATTTTTTCACAAGTTTGCGCAATAAATCACATGCTTCATTTTCGTTGCCCTGAGAAAAAAGCGCCTGTGAAGCCCACCATAATCCATCATCACTGCTCGTTTTAAAATCCAGCTTTACAAGTTTCATGAATTCTTTGAATGCTTTGTCTGGTTGGTGTAAATCTTCAAGATAAATTTTGCCCAGAGCAAGAAGGGTTTTTGCCTTATCACTTTCTCCATAGCTACCGATTAGATGTGGAATCTCACCTGTTTTTTCTACCTTCCTGAGCCACTGTATTGCTTTTTCATAATTTCCCCTCTCCTTTTCCATTTCGGCAAGTAAAAAAAGATAATCAAAAGCAGTTCCACCTTTTGGATATGGATACTTTTTATCTATTTCAAGGAGATAATTTTCTGCCCTTTCAAAATTTCCCGCCTTCTTTTCGAGTTTAGCAAGTTCCCATAAAATGTCATCTCCAAAACTCGTTTTTAATGCATCAGCGAGTAAACTTTCAAGAAATGACCTTAAACCTTCCCTCCCTGAAGATTCTTCCACTATGAACATTATTTTTTTTAGAGCAATGCTACAAAGGCCATGCTCAGGATATTTTTTTATGAACTGTAAAAAGATTTTTTTTTCCTCTTCCCTGTTCCCAATTTTCTCTTCAATCAAACCTTTTTCGTATAGAGCCCTTCCACGGTCTGAATAATCCATTGCATTCTCTTCGACCCATTCGAAAATTTTACGGGCATTCTCATAATCGCCCACTTTAACCAAAAGCCTCCCCTGATATAAAAGTACCCATATCCTGTTTCTTTTTATTGCAGGGGAATCTTTGTCCTTAGCATTATCCAGTATTTTTATCGCCTTTTGAATCTGATTTATTGCTTCAATGTAGTTTCTTTTTCTCTCAAAATTCCATGCTTCATGTATAGTTTTCTCGAAATCCCCGTATCTTGCTGCACAGCCGGGAAAAACAAAAAAATAAAAAACGAAAAAACACAGGAAAATTAATGCAAAACTTTTCTGATTATAGCACATGCCTGACTTATATCATCCTTAGACACATCAAGATGGGTAACGAATCTCACCCTTTTGCTGCTTATGGCATTTACCAGCACCCCCTCTTTAGCAATCTCCTTTACAAAAGTATCTGCATTAATCCCCTCCAAATCAGCCATAACTATATTGGTTTGCACAGTCTTCATATCAATCTTAACTTGTTTCACATCAGAAAGGTTTTCCGCTAAGTATTTTGCGTTTGCATGGTCCTCTGCAAGCCTTTCTATATTGTTTTTAAGAGCATAAATAGCAGCAGCAGCAAGTATTCCAGCCTGTCGCATTCCTCCTCCAAGCATTTTTCTGAATCTTTTTCCTTCCTCCTTCATTCCACGAGTTCCACAAAGAATAGAACCAACAGGAGCTCCAAGTCCTTTCGAAAAGCAAAAGGATAATGAATCAAAGAACTGACACCATTTTTTTATTTCTATTCCCGTAGCTACAACTGCATTAAATATCCTCGCTCCATCCATGTGCATCGGGATTCCCCTTTCTTTGCAAACATTGCTAATGCGTTTTATTTCATCGAAAGGAAAAATTATTCCTCCTCCAAAATTATGAGTATTTTCAATCCATACAAGTGCTGTTCCGGGGCGGTGAAAAGTTGCTGTCCTTATTCTATCCTGCACATCCTGTGCAGTAAAAGTGCCATTACCTTCTATCACTACATACTGGGCACCTGCTATTGCGGCTCCTGCACCTACTTCATACCTGTAACAATGTGATCCTGCGCCTATAATTACTTCATCACCACGCCTCACATAAATCATCTGTGCTATGAGATTTGCCATTGAACCTGATGGAACAAAGAGCGCACTTTCTTTTCCGGTAACCTCTGCACACAACTCCTCAAGTTCATTTACAGTTGGATCCTCTCCGTAGACATCATCACCGACCTTTGCTTCTGCCATTGCTCGCCTCATTCCAGGCGATGGACGGGTAACAGTATCAGACCTTAAATCTATTAACTTAGATTCCATGATACAAAAAAATTAATAAAAATATAAATTTTTTGATGTACTTATAATTTATTAATCCAAAATCAATCTTTATCTTTTTCAAGATATTTAAAAGAAACTTTAACTCTTGCTCTGTACGCAACAACTTTTCCCTTCTCGATTTTCATATCAAGGTCTGTGATTTCTGCTATACGAAGGTCTTTCAATGTTTTGGCTGCAGTTTCTACAGCATTACGGGCAGCATCTTCCCATGATTTTTCGCTCGACCCAACAAGTTCAATAATTTTGTATGTACTTTCAGTCATTTTTTACCTCCTTTTTTTAAGTTTGCAAATTTTTATATACTATATTCATATATTAAACAATAATATTTGCAACCCTGCCACCACTTAAAATATTGCTACTGCCTGCATTTTCACGAGGTTAAATATCGCTCTTGCCCCCTGCCTTCGCAGGAGTAAATTTTATTCCTGCGAAAGCAGAAATCCATTATTTTTCAACATATGCGCAGCCTTTCCGTTCTGGATTCCAGTCGGAGTTTATCCCTGTGAAAGCAGGAATCCATTTGGAATTCATGAATCTGCATAATCCCTGATAAAAATGAATATATTTAATTTAAAAATGGTAAAAACTGTTTATTAATTATGCCAAAATCTGATATTAATTATTGAAAAAATATGACCCTTTTCTTTTAACAATTTTGGACGAATTTAATAAGCGATACAAATTATAAATTAACGCTGATGCATTCTTTTAAAGAAAGAAAAGAACTTTTTGAAATTTTTCTGATTTTAATGATTGCTACATCATGTTTATCGGGCAGATTCGGGAAACAGAGCACAATTCAACAGAACATTTATAGCAATTCAGAAAATGAGGGAAAGCGGACCTGCGAGAACGATGAGGATTGCCCTACAGGTAAGCACTGTTGCGCTTCTATATGTTTAGAATGCTGCAGGGACAGTGATTGCATCGGGAAAACTTCATGCGGTGACCCTGTATGCGATGAAGGGGAATGCTTAACAGATAAACCATTTAGATATCCAATTTCAGGAGGAATTATCGAACCACCGGGTCAATCCGAATTTTTCGAAATTGATGGAACAATTCTTATTACCGCCTCAAAACACACAATTTTTTTATTTGACATCTCGAATGACTCTCCTCTACTCATTGGCGGGCTCTCTTTTGATGGAGTAATAAAAGAAATAATATCCCAGAACAGAATACTTTATGTTCTAACATCTGGCGGGCTCAAAGAAAAAGATTCTGTGCACATAGTAGATATTACCAATCCCGAAAGACCTTTAAAATTAGTTGCATTTTCATCTTCTTCGATAGAATCTTTCGCAGCTAACGAACCGCTCCTCTGGATTTTTTCAGAAGGAAAGCTTTATCCTGTCAATGCATCATCACCAGTAGAACCGGACATTATTTTTTCAACATCTCTACCATGTATCCCAAAATCCCATGGAACTGTTTCAGATTTACTTCTTGTCACATGCGGTAAAGAAGGAATTTTTTCTATTTCAACCAGTAGCCCTCTCCCAAAGTGGGAAAAAGTCAATATAGAAAATCTTGAAGATGCTCAAAAAATAGCCTGCGGCTGTGAAAAATGTGCAATCATGGGAAAATATTTAGCGGGTGAAAATCAAAATCCCATAAATAAGATTCTTGTTTTTAAATTCGATTCTGAAGGTAAAATTTCAGTAGAAAATATCTACGATTCATATGATGTTTTAAATTTTCAATTCGATGGTGAAAACCTGCTTTTAGAAAAAAAAGATGCAACATTACTAATTTCTAATATTCCGCAGGCTCAAAAAAATTTTCTTCCCTTCAATGGATATAAATACAAACTTTCAGGTGATGCTGTTATTGCAAAAGATCCGGACGGAAATTTAAACATTAAAAAAATGGCGGGAAATACTCCAGTCACAATAAAAAATTCTGCGTGTAAAAATTTTGTTGATGCAGATTTCAGCGATAAAGGTGCAATCATAGGTTGCATGGAAGGTGGAGCTTTGATTCTCGACACATCACTTATCTCTTATCCCGCTCCAAAAGGTTACATGGAATTCGAAGGTGGGCTGAAAAAAGTGGTAGCCCTCAGCAGAAATTTTGTTGTAATCAATGACAAAATGGAACTTACCCTTGTTAAAAATGAATCAGGGAAAGAATTTTTAAAAGTTTATAACTTAAATTATGCAAAAGAATTTTCAGCAAAGATTTTATCTGTGGAAGGGGAAGGAAAAATTCTTGCAGTGGGAGATGATTCCTCCATGCTAAGGATTTTTTTTATTTCTCCAGACGGAGAAAAAATTATTCCAGTTTCAGAGTTAAAACTCGATGGAATACCTTACCATGTTGCACTCGATGTGAAAAACGAAAGAATTTTTGTAAGGATTGATGGAAAGGTTAATATTGTAGACATTTCAGATATTTATAACCCCCGTCTATTAAACACACTTCAGGCTTCGGGTTCGGAAAAAATAGCATCAGCAAATGAAAACCTTTTTGTTCAGGACAGGAATTCAATAAAACACTTCACAGAAACTTCCAATTCATCATGGAATGAATTCGAATATTTCTACGAAAAGGATATTACCAGTATAACTGCTTCAGAAAATAATTTACTGATTGCTTTTAATAATGGCATTTTAGTTCAAACAAAAATTTCAGACGCTAAAGAATTTAAATTTGCAGGTGATATTCCTTTTAAAAATAAAGGAGATAAAGAAAAAATTGAAATCATAAAATGGGAAGAAGGGCAGGCAGGCATTTTGATGGAAAACCTATTTTCAATTTACAGACTGCCTGTAAATGAGGGTTCACTGAGTTTCCATGAAATAAATTTATCATTACTACAGGAAAAACCAAAATTCAGCAATGTGACTTTTTTAGGCGAGAAGGAAGGAAAGGAGTTTTATGCTGCTTCTGCAGGAAATAAAATTTTTGTTATTCACAAAGAAGGGAACAAGTTCAAAAAAATTCAAGAATTCAATCTTTTAGAATCTATTAAATCATTAACCACAACATCTCCCTTTAATGTTGCTGGAGTAGCAAAAAATGGAATATTATTATTGGATATCTCAAACCCCTACAAACCTCCAGAAATTAAAAATATTCAAACGAAATTATCAGTATCAGATGTAGCAGGTGATGATGAGACTTTCTGCGTTTTATTAGACAATGGTAATATTGGGGTCTTCTCAAAATCTTCAACGCAGTATAAAGAAATTACTTTAAATGACATAAATATAGATAAAGATAAAGGAATTCAGGCTGGAAAATCGAGATGCTGGGGTATTGACAGAAGTGGCGGAATCTGGGTTTTAAATGCTATTTCACCAGCATCTCCATTCCTTGAAAATTACATTCCAGCAGAATTTTCAGGAGAGGCAAAACGGTTATTTATTTACCAGAACAACTTAATTGTTGCAGGTAAAAAAAGATTTTCAATATTTGATATTTCTGAACCGGATTGCCCATTATTATCAGGCTCGGTGAAAATTTCATTATCTTCCCCACTTAAAATTCTATCATACTCCTCTTATTTAATGGTTTTGGAAGAGGAGGAAGAAGTTACAAGAATAAACTTTATAAATATTTTTGATTTACAAAAGCCTGAACCCGCAGGTGAAATTGCTACATCTGTCAGTATAAAAGATGGAGCTGTTTCAGTTTCGGGAAATCTAATTGCACCAGCTAATTTCCCTCCCCCGAATCTCATAGAACTTAACTTTTCCTGCCATCCCACCAATCAATAGATTCCTCCTGATTGAATATACAAAATCCATTTTATATCTTACTATTTGAAATGGGAGGTCTGCTTCAGATGAAATTGATTTATTTGCAATTACTCATACTGTCTATTAAGCTACTGCAGCAATCATCCCTTGGTGGCCCGGGAAGAAGTACCTTGCATGCATCAACTGAAGCAAGGCAGGATGAAGGGTCACTGTAGCACTCTTTGCACATCGAGGCTGCTTTGTCACATTTGTCCTCTTCATCGCATGAAATAGAAAAACCTGCTCCAGCTAATATAAAACAAAATATAATTGCTTTGATAAATTTCTTCATTCTTTTTCTCCTTTATTTCAATAAAGATTTGCTTTTTTTCTCTCAAAAGTCAAGTAAAAAACAACCACCTGACTTAAGCGTAGTCAAAAACTAACTCCGCTCGATGACTGAAGGTTCATCTACACTCACAGATGAGTCTCTGAGGGTGAGTATAAACCGTAAATTTCCCTCCTCGAACATAACCTATGAGCGTTATTCCATATTCCTCTGCTATCTTAACAGCAAGGGTGGTGGGTGCTGTTCTCGAAGCAACAACACCCACCTTAAGTATTGCGGATTTTGCAAGCATTTCACTCGAGACTCTTCCTGAGGTAATCAGTGTTTTACCTGTAAGGTCTACCCCTTTGAAAAGCGCCTCACCTGCTATTCTGTCTATTGTATTGTGCCTGCCAAGGTCTTCTGAATACAGGATTAACCTTCCCTTTTCACCAGCACCTGCAGAATGAATTCCACCATGTTTTCTGTAATTTTCAGCTCTGCTACTTAATTCTTTCATCATTGAAAACAAATCCAAAGGGGTTATCTTTCCAATACTGAAATCAAATTTTTCACCATCAGGCTTCTTCACATCCATTGAAAAACTCACTCCAGAACCACAACCAGTGGTTAGAATCGGCAAAAGTTTATCAGGAAGTGCCTTCTTGATTTTTACATTAGCAACACCAAAATTATCGCAAACACTGAACATTTCAAAATCATTAACAGAGTCAACAAAACCGTTAACACGCAGGAAACCTGCAACAAGAAATCTCAAATCATGAGGGGAAGCCATCAATGTAGCAATTTCTCTTTCGTTGACAATAATTTTAAGCAGGAATTCTTCTACTACAACTTTCTTCCCTGCAACTAATTTTTCATCCTGATAAAAATAAACCTCTCTTTCTGCTTCCATTTTAACCTACTTTTCAGTTAGTAGTTTTTTTAGGTATTTACCAAATTCCCTCACATCTTCAGAAGAATGAGCTATTGAAAGAAACATCACTTCATAAGCCGATGGAGGAATATAAAAACCTGCTTCAAGAACTTTTGAAAATATGGAATTGTAAATTCGAACTGAATCACCTGAAATTTCATCTGCTCTTTCGGGAGGAAAACCACCACCTGAATTTAACCATAAAATTGAACCTACCCTTACCAATTTATCCATCATCCCAAAAGAATCCTCAAAATCCCTCCCTATTTTCTCAAGATGACCATAGGGTTTTATTTTTTTTAGTTTTTCAAGAGTCGCAATACCGCTTGCAACTGACACGGGATTTCCAGAAAGTGTTCCAGCCTGATAAACATTCCCGATAGGAGCAAGTTTTTCCATATCTTTTCTCTTCCCCATCACTGCACCAACAGGCATTCCACCGCCTATAATTTTCCCGAGTGTGACTAAATCGGGTTGTATACCAAGCATCTGCCCGTATCCACCAAACTTCAGTCTAAAACCACTTATAACCTCATCAAAAATCAAAACTGCTCCTACCTTCTGTGTAATGGTTCTCATTAACTCTAAAAATTCTTTTCTCTGAACCAATAACCCATTATTGGCTGGAAGTGGTTCAATTATAACTCCTGCAATTTTATCCCCCTGTTTTTTAAACAGGTCCTCCACCCTTTCCATATCACCAAGTGGAAGAACAAAGGTTTTTGAAGCAATCGCTTCCGGTATTCCAGCACTTGAAGATATCCCGAAGGTGCTAAGTCCACTTCCAGCTTTTACAAGCAAACCATCCCAGTGACCGTGGTAACATCCTTCAAATTTTACAATGAAATCTCTCCCCGTAATTCCCCGTGCAAGCCTCAAAGCAGTCATTACTGCTTCCGTTCCAGAATTGACAAGCCTCAGCATTTCAAATTCAGGAAATGCTTCTAATATAATTTCTGCTATTTCAATCTCTCTTTTATGACATGCACCGAATGAAAGTCCATCACGAGTAGCTTTCTGGACAGATTCAACAACATCTGGGTCTGCATGACCTAAAATTAATGGACCCCAGGACATGCAAAAATCTATAAATTCGTTACCATCTTCATCTTCGAATCTACTCCCTTTTGCTCTTTTAAAATATAAAGGTGTTCCTCCTACTGCTCGAAAAGCCCTCACAGGACTATTAACACCGCCAGGCATTAGCCTGGATGCCTTTTTATATAATTCCATGGAGTTATCAAATTTTCCTGTCATTTCTATCTCTTATTTAAAAATCTGAATTTTTTAATTCAGTTTATTACTACCTCTGCTTTGCAATTTCAAGCATGAAAACATCAAATAGATTGATATAAAAAACTTTTTCCGGAATGGATTCCTGCTTTCGCAGGAATGACATCTTATACTTGAGAAAGTAGAAACTTAAATGACCTTCCTCCGGCATTCCCGTCCCTGTTTTCACAGGGATAAACTCTGGCGGGAATCCATAATGCTTTATTTTTCATTTTTATAGTAATATTACAAATTTTAATGAGCGGAAAGACAAACAAAAAACAAAATAAAAAATCTTTTGATGTGTATTTTTTTGAAGCTTTCGAAGAAGAAGCCAGATTTATTCGAAAACACCTGAAGGGGGAGATAAAATTTGGATTGACTAACAGAACCATTCAAGAAAGCGGGTATAGAAATCCACCTTCTTCTCTGATAAGTGTCCGAACTCAATCAATAATTCCAGCACATTGGCAGGATAAACTGGATGGGGTGCTCAGCAGAACGACTGGATATGATAATCTATTGAATTTTAAGAATTCAATTCATAAAAATGTAATCTGTGGTTATCTTGACGAATATGCGACAAGAAGTGTGGCAGAACATGCTATCATGGTCATGTTATCGTTAATGCGGTATCTTCCCAGACAATTATATCAGATGAAAAGTTTTAATCGCGACGGCATTACCGGGAAAGA
>Ga0207433_10011159_pt1 | contig 13762 bp, 14 predicted proteins | sample YelNatPaOPGAMG01_FD_187559 | JGI IMG/M metagenome (GOLD analysis project Ga0207433, IMG submission 187559) | Hot spring thermophilic microbial communities from Obsidian Pool, Yellowstone National Park, USA - OP-RAMG-01 (SPAdes) (version 3) | ecosystem: Environmental > Aquatic > Thermal springs... | reverse complement strand
GACACTACCGCCGGCGAGAGCCCGTGAGAGCCACAGCATCGTCCGGCCGTACTCCCGCTGAGTGACTCCTCCCGAGCAAATGCTCCGGCGTGAACGCTTCCCCGCGCGACCCAGGTCGCGCGCTGACAGCACGTCGAGCTTTCGCTTACAGCGAGGCCTTCAACGCCATGGTCGCCACACCGAGGGCGAGCGGCTCGTGAACGAGCCGCTCGCCCAGCGCCTGAGCTGCCTCGGCAGTGACACCGAGCGGCATGCCCGGCGCCGCCACAATCGTGTCCGATTTGAGGTCGTCGAGTCCGATAAGGTCGGCCGCTGGAGTCGCCTCGACGATGAGGCGCGCCCGTCGCAAGCCCTCTGGCAGAGGCACCGCCTCGATCGACAGCGTACGGGTAGCGACTGCCAGCGCCTGAGGATCGCTGTCAGCGGCGATCACGTGAGCGCCCAGCTCACGCGCCTTCGCCGCCGCTGCCCGCCCGACCGGCCCCATTCCAAGGACGAGCACAGTCTGATCGGCGAGGCCAGCCGGGTAGCCGTTCAACGTACGCGCTGCGCCGTCGAGGGCGGCGACAAAGGCTTCGCCTGTCGCCGCCCCATTCTCGGCGCAGCGCCCTGAGCTCACGTTCAAGGCGATGAACGTCGCCTCATCAGCGGCGAAGATGAGGTGCGCGCCGCGTTCGACCGCTTCGGCCAGCCCGCTGACATCAGCGGTCGTGGTGACGAATGCCGCACAGCCGATTGACCGGCAAATAGCGGCGACACTCTCGGAGAAGCCGGTGATGAAGCCTTCCCCGGCCGAGATCGGTACCGCCGCGACGCGCTGAGCCGCTAGCACTCGAGCGGCGTCTGGCTCGGCCAGCCCGCACGCGCGCGCGGCGATGCCGCGCACGCCCATACCCGTCGCGCGCCGTAGGCTCTCGTCCAGAGAGCGCATCCCCTCTGGCAACCAGCGTATGTCCTCTGCCGTCAGCCTGGTCATCCTCTCTCCATCGTCCCGTCTCGCCCCTCGGCCGCCTGGCTCCGTGCGAGTCCCGGCGGCGCCGCCTCAGGAACGAGTGTCAAGTTCTCAGCCGCGGCGATCGTGCGCTCGACCAGGCGCATCCGCTGACGAGCTTCGGCGAGATGAGCGCCCCGGGTGATCAGTGTCGCTACCCACTGCGCATCGCCGTCCTTTCGGTCGGTCAGCGCCTCGTCGGCGCCAAAGAAGTCGTCCACAAGGCGCAGCGGTCGCGCACTGCCCATCACGTGTTCGCCGATCACCTCCAGGCACCCGTTCCGCACACAGACGTGTTCGTAGACGACGCCACGCCCGGGCTCCCGCGCCACCGGCGGCACCCCGCCCCGCTTGAACGTCTCCACGAGCAGTTCAATGAGGTTCACGTCGTAAGCGTGCAAGACCGCCGTGGGAGTCTGACTCGGCAAACGTGCGTCGACCTCGGTGCACTTGGCGTCCCGACCGGCCACCATGACCTCGAGATCCATGATCCCACTCAAGCGCAGCCGGTCGGCGACACGCAGGATGCTGTCGGCAAGTGATTCCAGCACCGGAGCGGGCGCGTCGACGGGTGCGCTCACCCGCTTGCAATCATAGTTCGCATCGAACTCAAGGTCGGTGGCAAAGAGAGCCTCGCCGTGGCCCTTCCAGGCGACAACCTCGATTGACAGCGATGGCCCCGCGACGAACTCTTCTACGACGACCTCGTGGTCCACCCGTTCCAGCTCACGACGAGCTTCATCAAGCTCGCGCTCCCCAACAACCACGCGCACCCCCTCGCTGCCGCTCGCGCCACTCGGCTTCACCACTGCAGGAAACCCGCACTCCGGCCATGGGAGCGGCCGCGGCACATCGAGCTCGGCAAAGAGCTCGTTCGAGGCGACCTTCGACGAGGTGACCAAGTAGGCACCCAAGTCGAAGAGCAGGGGAATCTCCCAGCGAGGGACGTAGTAAGCGAGCCAATCAAGGGTCGCCTGGTCTTCACAAGCCGGCAGCACAGCGTCGCAGGAGGTGAGCACCCGGCGAGTGCGCTCCGCGTCAGCGCAGACGTCGAAGACGTGCTGTTCGGCCGCCAACCCAGACGCCGGAGTGTCCACGCGACGGTCGACGAGCACAGGATCGTAGCCGGCCTTCCGGGCTAGGTAACAAGCCTCCGTGCCCTGCAACTTGCCGCCGACGATCGCTAACCGCATGGCTATTCACATACCGAGCCTGGCGGCGCAGCCGGCTGCGCCGCAGCCGTGGTGAACGTCGCCGAGAGCGTTTCTGCCTGGCGGCCCTTCCGTTTGGCGACCCAGGCGGCATACTCGGCCGGGCTGGCAGCCGTGAGCCCCAACGAGGGCAAGTGCTCCATCACCCCCGCAACCGTGCGTCGTCCAGCGTCGATGTCGAGTTCGGCCTGGGCTACTCCACCTAATCCGCTGACCGGCGGCACGATGGACGTGACCACGTTCGCGCCCGCCTGCAGGCGCGGTTCCAGACCAGCAATGCCCTCGACGTCGAGCGACGCTGGAATGAGGCGATCCGGACACGTCAAGCGAATCGCCGCAATGGCGAGCTGCTCGTCGAGCGTTGCCGCGGGGTGGTGCCGGGCAAGCGGAGTACCGGCTTGTGGGACAAAACCCATCACCCGCGCTTGAGCGACACCCTCACGGCACATTTCAAGGATAGACTGCGCCCGGTCGGCGATGCTCTCGCCGACTCCCAAGAGTAAGCCATCCTCAGTGAGCATCCCCGCACGGGCGCCGTGCACGCGCGCCGTAGCCCGCTCGTCGTAGTCTTGACCCACCCTCAGCTTGGCGTACAGGCTGCGATTATGCGTCTCCTGGTAGCACGCATACCAGTCCGCACCCGCACCCGCTAGACCATGTAGAACGGGTTCCGGCACAACGCCCGGCGAGATCATCACGGGTAGGTTCACGGCCTCCTTGACTGCTCTGACCAGGTGGACAAGCTCGTCGAAGTGAGGCTCGCGAGCGGCGGGATCGGCCGCCCGAGGATCACCGAAGTAGAGAGGATCCTCACCCATAGTGAGATCGATCAGATGCACACCACTGGCCGCCAACTCACTTGAGTAGCTCACGATCTCCGCAAGCGACTTGCGGTAGCGCGGACTGCGCCTGTTGCCCTGACGATAGAAGCAGAACGTGCAGCGGTTGCGGCAGTAGGTCGAAAAGTAGACGAAGCCGTAGAGGAAGATGCGCTGGCCGAACTCGCGTTCGCGCACCGCGCGCGCCGCTGCAAAGACGAGGTCCGCTTGGCCCGGCTCGCGCGCCTCGAGCAACGTCACCACATCGGCCGGACCGAGCGGCCCACCCGACAGTGCCCGATCCAGCACCTCGACGAGGACGGGTTGTGCGGTCGAGCTCATATGCTCCTCACGTCAACGAAACTCGAGCACTTCATCAACCGGCCGGCGACGGGTAGGCCGCGACGGAACAGCCGGGCGGCCAACCGGTACAACGGCCACCACTCTTGCCGGCGGTTCCACGCCGAGGATCGCCTCCAGCGCCGGCGCCGCGATCACCGGGCCCGTCATCCAGCACGAACCGTAACCTAGAGTGTGGGCTGCCGTGCAGAGAAGCTGCACGGCAGCCCCAATGCTTTGCAGGTCGGGACGAGCGCGCAGCCGGTCGCGCTCCTCTACCGTGTAACCCGCCAGTTTGAGCAGTCGATCGCCGCGCGACTCATAAGGAAGCCCGAGCACGACGATCACCAGGGGTGCCTCGGCAAAGAACGTCGAGTAGCCACGCATGCTGCGGAGAACAGCCGCTTGACCCGCCAGCGCCGGCCAGTGCGACATCGCCTCCAGCTGATCGGCAACCGCTTGCCCGAGACGGCGGCGAATCTCCGCGTCTTCCACCGCGATGAAGCGCCACATCTGCTCGTTGCCGGCGTTCGCCGCCCGTGTGGCCAAGCGCACCATCTCACGCACGTCCTCGCGCGCCACGGGTTCGGATGTGAAACGACGTACGCTGCGCCGGCCCTCGACGGCCTCTGCGAACGTCATAGGTTGCGCTCTTGAAGATCGCTCACGCACGCCCTCATAGTAGCAGACGCTCCGGCACAGTGCAGGGGTTCGCGAAACGGCCGCCGTGATAGAGCGAACGTGTGTGGGGCGGGCGGCGCCGTAGCGGCGCCGCCCGCCCCACACGTTTTCACCCGCCCGAGATCGGCGGCACGAGCATCAGCTTGTCGCCGTCGCCGAGGGGTGTCTCCTCGCCTTGCAACTGGCGGATGTTCCGCCCGTTCAGGAAGATGCCCACAGCGGGCTTGCCATTCTCGCGGTAGATCCGTTCGCCGAGGCGCGGTTCGCGCGCAATCGCCGTAGCGAGAGCCTCGCCGACTGTCGCCGCCTCGATCTCCATCTCGCTCTGTGGGTCAGGGTAGGTCACCCCAACCGGCAGCTTCAGCGATACCTTCGCCATCGTTCACTCTCCACACTCACACATACCTGAGCGCTCTTCCGTGGCCTTAGCTTGCCGCAGACCCTTTCCGTGGTCGCACAGCGTCAGGCCGCGTGACCCGAAGGGTCGTGCCTGACTTGCCCGCGCGCACAGGCGAGAGCGCCGCGCCGCGCTTCTAGGCCGTGACTGTATCTGCCCGGTCGGCCTTCAGGGTAACCGCGAGCACGTGTGGGTTCTGGCAGAAGGCGACGCACTGCGGCTCGCCATCGCCACACAGATCGCACTTGAAGGCCTTGTTGGTGCGTGGGTGGATGTGGATCACATCGTAGGGACAAGCAGCCACGCAGAGCGGTCCCTCAGGGATGTCGGCACAAGCATTGCACTTCGTCTCATCGACGTAGAGCACGCCATCCTTGGTGTAGATGGCATCGTGCGGGCAGACATCCTGGCACTTGTGGCAGGCAGTCTGCATGCAAGTCTGGCCCTTGATCTCGCCCGTCGTCGGATTGACCGTCACGCGCAGGCGGGCCAGCGTGGGCTCGTAGGCGCCCTCATGCCAAGCCGAGCAGGCGAGCTCGCACATGTGACAGCCGGTGCACTTCTTGCGTGAAATCAATACGTGCGGCATCGTTTCCCCTTCCTTAGGCCAGGCCGATCACAGACGGACGTCGACACCTAACTCGGCTAGCTTCGCCTCTGAGGGCACGCCCTTCTCGTCCCAACCGCGCAGCTTGTAGTACTCCTGCTGGTAGCGCTGAAACTCATCCCAGCCGATGACCTTGCCGGCCGACGGTCCCTCTTTGAAGGGCTCCTCGACGAGCTTGCGCGGCAGCGTGTCGGGCTCGACACCCTCGCGCAGATTGAACAAGCGACCCAGGTTCCAGATGCGTTCGCCAATCTGTCGCACCTCGTCCTCACTGAACTCGCGCTTCCATGCATGCCGCAACAGCTGCGCGATCTGCTCCGGCGTGACGGCCCAGAAGTCGCAGAGGATGAGGCTGAACTTGATCGAGCTGAAGTTCTGGCCGATGAAGCCGTTGGCCACATCGCCGAAGATGACCATCCAGGGCTTCTTCTCCATCGAATCGGCCGGCATGTTGCCCGACAGCACTTCGTCGCCGATGGGGTAGGTGCGCATGTGACAACCACCGCGGTCGGAAGTGGAGTAGGCGAGGCTCATGCCGAACGCGCCACGCGGGTCGTAGCCGGGCAGCTCCAAGTTCTTCACTTCCATGGCCAGCTCCGGGTGGCCGTACTTGGCGGCCAATCCGCGTGCGCCAAGGGCCAGATCGGCACCGATCCCGGTGCGCGAGGCAATCAGTTCGGGTGCCTTCAGGTAGCCTTCGATGTCGCCGAAGTGCAGACCAAAGTCATGAATGCCCTTCTCGGTCAGGTCCATGGCAAGACCGACGACGCTGCCGGAAGAGATCGTGTCCATGCCCAGCTCGTCGCACAGCTGGTTGAACTTCATCAGGGCGCCAATATCGCCAACACCGCAGTTGGCTCCGCAGAGCGCTATCGTCTCGTACTCGGGGCCCTCACCGCGCACATCACCGACCTCGTGGAACTGACGGCAACCGATGGCGCACTGATAACAAGCGCGGTTCCTCACCCGTACCTTCTGGAAGGCTTCGGAGTTAATGCCTTGCACACCATCGAACGACCCCTGCGACCAGTTGCGCGTGGGGATAACTCCCGCGTCACTCATGAGCTGCACGAGGATCGGCGTGCCCTCCTCATTCGCCCAGAGGTTATCGTCGGTGAGAATGTACTCGCTGTGCATACGCCGCATGTCGGCCAAGAAGGCGCGCGCGTCGCCGACCTCGACCCGACCCGTGCCGCGCACGGCAATTGCCTTCAGCTTCTTGTGCCCCATGAGGCAGCCGTGACCGCCACGACCAGCCTTGTGGTACTGATCGGTCGAGAGGCAGGCCCAGGGAAGCTCGTGCTCGCCCGCGGGGCCAATGGAGATCACCTTGCAGTCAGGGTCGAAGTCCTCGCGCAAAGCGGCCTCGATCTGCGAGGTGTGCATGCCCCAATACTGCTGAGCCGGACGAAACTCCACCACGTCGTCCTTGATGCAGACCACCGTGGGTTCGCTCGCTTCGCCAGTGACGATCAGGATGTCGTAGCCGGCGAACTTCATCTCTGGCGCGAACGAGCCGCCGACGTAGCTGTCGTCGTAGATCCCCGTCACTGGACTCTTCGCCCCCACCACCAAGCGCGAGGCTGTGCTCACGTTCGTGCCTGCGAACGGGCCCGTCACGAAGAGCATCGGGTTGTCGGGCGACCAGGGGTCAAGACGAGGTTTGACCTCGTCCCACAGGTAGCGCAACAAGAGGCCCTTGCCGCCGATGTACTGCTTGACCCAGTCCATGTTGAGCGGCTCGACCTCGGTAGTCTTGCGACTCAAATCAATCCTGAGCACCTTGCCTGCGTAGAAGTCCACTGCGCCCTCCTGCTCGAGTGCCATGGCGTTGCGGCCGGTCCCCTTCGCTTCCCCCCAAGTGAGAGGCCGGGAGAGAGGCTTGCGAGTGGCGCCATTCTAGCCTAAGCGCGAACGGGCGGGCAACAAAGACGAAACCCACCCCGAGCAGCTGAGTTTCACCCTTGCCGAGTCGGCGAGAAAACGGCGCCCGAGGCGCCAGTACGGCCCGCCGAGGCACCTCAACCTTGGACGAAAGGCTAAGCAACCAGCCTGCCGCCCTCAGCAGTTAGCGCCGGGTATCCCGGGAGCACGCCTTGCTTCAGGCCCGACCGCATGTCTTGAGAATCTCACAGTCCGGTGGCGACCAGCTTCGCGGGGATCTCAGCGGCTCAGTCGTACCGGGGAGATCACAGCGGCTCAGTCGTGATCTGTCTTAGCGGGGATTCGCGATTCAGTCGTGATCCGGCGTCTCGGGCAGGTTCTTGATGTTCTCGCGCGCGAGCCACTTGCTGTAGTTGTCACTCATGGCGTCGAGCAGCTCCTTCATGAATTTCGGTGCCATATTGACCCGGGTCACGACGACGCCATTGAGCTCTGGACCCTCTTCGTTCTCGTGGTCGAGACGCATGAAAGTGATCGAGAACTCGTAGTCGGAGTGGCTCACGTTAGCGAAGTTGGCGTACACGCCAGCCATCATCTCTGGCGTAGCGTGAATGTTGATGTGGCGCTCCTGGTCCATCGTTGCTCCTCCTTCTGTGAAGCACTTCCGCATACTGCGGCGGATGATGGCACCCGCCACCGACAACGAGCCTCGTCTCCGCCACGCAAGAAACGCTCTCGCGGCTTGGTTGACACGGGGGCCTTCGTGATCCGTACCGTGCGAGCGATTGCGCCACTTTCGTCGCGCAATCGCTCGCACGGCTCACGCGTAGTCCGCGTTACGCAGCTTACGGTGAGTTTACACGCGCGCGGCGACAGCCGCTGCCATTTCCGACGTCGTTGCCCGGCCGCCGAGGTCGGGCGTCACGAAGCGCCCTTCAGCGAGGACGTCAAGCAGGGCGCCGCGCACGCGTGCCGCCCCCTCCTGCTCGCCCAGGTGGTCCAACATCATCGCCGCTGACAGCAGAAAGGCGGCTGGATTCACGATGCCCCGACCGGCAATGTCGGGCGCGCTGCCGTGCACCGCCTCAAAGACGGCGGCCTCGGCGCCGAGGTTTGCCCCGGGCACGACGCCGAGGCCGCCAACTAATCCAGCCGCGAGATCGCTCACGATGTCACCGTAGAGGTTCGGCAAGAGCAGCACGTCGAACTCCTGCGGGCGTTGCACGAGTTGCAGACAGAGGGCATCGATTATGCGCTCATCGAAGGCGATGTCTGGGTAGCCAACCGCCACTTCGCGCGCCACGCTTAAGAAGAGCCCGTCGGTCGCCTTCATGATGTTCGCCTTGTGCCCAGCGGTCACGCGCCGGCGCCCGTACGCCCGCGCGTACTCGAAGGCGAAGCGCGCTATCCGCTCGCTGCCGCGCCGCGTGATGCGCTTGATAGCCTCAGCGGTATCAGCGTCGAGCATGCGCTCGTCGCCGATGTAGAGATCCTCGCTGTTCTCACGCACGATCACAAGGTCGACGCCCTCGTACCGGTTCGGCACGCCAGCTAACGAGCGTACGGGGCGCACGCAGGCATAGAGATCGAGAGCTGTGCGCAAGGCCACGTTGACGCTACGAAAGCCGCCCCCCACCGGGGTCGTCACAGGTCCCTTAAGCGCAACTCGATTACGCCGCACTGACTCAACCACCGAGTCGGGGAGTGGAGTACCGAAACGCTCGGCCACGGCCGCTCCCGCCTCGTGGCGCTCAAACTCGAGCGGCACCTCCATGGCCGCCAAGACCACGTGCAAAGCTTCCACGAGCTCCGGGCCGACTCCGTCGCCTGGGATCAACGTCACCCGACGAGGCGCGCTGGCACCATCCGACCTCATGACTGACTCTCAGCGCTGGTCTCGGAGCCCTCTTCCCGCGATGCGCCCGCGATGCCGGTTGCGCTAGGCTCAACGCGGAGGCGTGACTCGGTCGGCCCCATTTGTCCCTGGTACTTACTCTGTAGCCCCGGCGAAGCGTAGGGACGCTCGGCCGGCGTCGTCATCGTTAGGAACGAGATTTGCGCAATGCGCATTCCCGGGTAGAGCAGGATGGGCACAGTCGCCACATTGGACAGCTCAAGCGTGATCTGACCCTCGAAGCCAGGGTCAATGTAGCCGGCGGTCGAGTGAATGATGAGCCCAACTCGCCCAAGGCTGCTCTTCCCCTCAAGTCGGCCAACCAGATCTGCTGGCACGGCCACGCGCTCAAGGGTAGCGCCCAGGGTGAACTCACCGGGATGCAAGGCGAAGCTCGCCCCGTCGGGCACGGTCACGAGCTCGGTTAAGCCGGGCTGCTCTACCGCCAGGTCGATGTGGCTGTACTTGTGGCGCGTGAACACGCGGAACGAGCCGCCCAAGCGCACGTCGACACTGGCCGGCTGCACGGCGCCCTCATCGAACGGCTCGATGCGAATCGAGCCGGCAGCGAGCCGCTCACGGAGCGTTCGATCTGAGAGGATCACGAGCGAGCGCCACCTTCAGATCGGCGGCCGCGCGGGTTACGGGCGCGCCCGCCGTTCGCCCTCATACCCTGACCACCACTGTGCACGGAGGCCACTGTCTCAAGCCTCGGGCAAGTGGAATCCACCGTGCTTCAGCACGTGCTCAACGAGGCCACCGTCGTTGAGGATGGCCACCATAACGGGCGGCAGCGGCACGAACGAGATCGTGGTTGACCTCGTCAGGTCGCGGACCTCGCCGGCGACCAGGTCAACCACGATCTCATCGCCTTGGCCGATGCCGCTCGTGTCACACTGGAGCACCGGCAGGCCGACGTTGATGGCGTTGCGAAAGAAGATACGCGCGAACGACTGCGCCAACACCGCGCCCACGCCAGCGAGCTTGATGATGCGCGGCGCGTGCTCGCGACTCGAGCCGAGCCCGAAGTTACGCCCGGCAACGATGAAGTCGCCAGGACTCATCCGGGCGGCAAAACCGGGGTCGGCGTCCTCCATCACGTGCTTGGCCAGCTCAGGCAAGTTCGTCCGCAAGTGAAAGAGGCGGCCCGGCGCGATGTGATCGGTCGAGATGTCATCGCCGAACACCCAGGCACGCCCACGCAGCAGCGCGCCTTGGCCCGACGGCTGAGCGTTGCCGCTGGCTGACGAGAGCGACGGGGCCGTATCGCTCACAACCTACCTCGCGACTCGCTGCCACGCGGCCAGACGGGTACCTTGACCTCTGGCAGCGAACAGTCTCGCCGACGTCGTCACGCTCGTGCCTCCTCCGTGATAGTGATGTGCGTGATCGCCAATCCGGGCTCACGCGCGGTCATGGGATCGCGCTCAGGGATGGCGTAAACCACGTCTATGCCTGAGACCACGCGGCCAAACACCGCGTGATGGCCATCGAGGTGGGGCGTCGCCGTCGTGGTAATGAAGAACTGGGAGCCATTCGTGTCTGGTCCGGCGTTCGCCATCGAGAGAATGCCTGGCTGGTCGTGGCGCAGGTCAGGACTGAACTCGTCCGCGAAACGATAGCCAGGGCCACCGCGCCCAGTGCCCGTCGGATCGCCCGACTGGGCCATGAAGCCGTGAATGACGCGGTGGAACGTGACACCGTCGTAGAAGCCGTCGCGGGCCAAGAAGACGAAGTTGTTCACCGTGTGTGGCGCCTTGTCGGCAAACAGGTCGCACACGATCTCCCCCAGAGGTGTCGCGATTGTCGCCCTGTAACGCTTCTTGACGTCGATGGTGAGCGGCGGCGGTGCAGCGTAGGTCTTTGCCATCAGAGAAACTCCCTTGGATCGGTGATCGCCCCCGCCACGGCGCAAGCCGCTGCCGTGATTGGAGAGGCCAAGTAAATGAACGCCTTGGGATTGCCCATGCGTCCCTGGAAGTTGCGGTTTTGCGTGCTCACGCAGACTTCGCCATCGGCAAGGACACCCATATGGACGCCTACACACGCACCGCAGCCTGGCCCGGTGACAACCGCGCCGGCATCGACGAAGACCTCGAACAAGCCCTCAGCCAAAGCGGCGCGGTAGACGGCCTGCGAGGCCGGCGTCACGATGAGACGCGTGTGGGGCGCGCGGCGGCGGCCCCGCAAGAGGGCCGCCGCCGCGCGCAGATCCTCGAGCCTTCCGTTAGTGCACGTCCCAATGAACACTTGGTCGACCTTCGTGCCGGCCACCTCAGCCGCCGGATGCGCGTTATCGACGGTGTGCGGTGCACTCACCATCGGTACGATGTCCGCCGCCGCGAAACGCACGCGGCGAGCGTAGACCGCGTTATCGTCGGGCGCGAGGGCGACCCAGTCGCCCTCGCGCCCCTGCGCGGCTAACCACGCTCGCGTCACCTCGTCGCTAGCTACAAGACCCGTCTTAGCGCCCGCCTCGACGGCCATGTTCGCTAACGTCAGGCGCTCGTGCATCGGCAGCGCCCGGAGGGCGCTGCCGCCGAACTCGAGCGCCTGGTAGGTTGCCCCATCAGCACCGAGGCTACCGATGATCGTGAGCATCAAGTCCTTGGCCATGACACCACGCGTGAATGGCCCCGCCAGCAACGGATCGCCCACTGAGGCTGGAGTAAGAGCCTCTGCCTCGCCCGAGCGCCCGCTCGCCTGCGACTCTAACTCGATGTCGACACGCACGGATTCGGGCACTCGCAACCATGTCTTGCCGGTAACCATACCGACCGCCACGTCCGTTGAACCCATACCAGTGGCAAACGCACCGAGCGCGCCGGCTGTACAGGTGTGTGAGTCGGCGCCTATGACGATGTCGCCAGGCTTGGCGTAGCTCTCCGCCACCCGCTGATGGGAGATGCCCCACTCAATGTCGGAGAGAGTCGCCGGCGATTCGGCACAGAAATTGCGTAGAGTGGCCTGCGCCACACTCAGCTCCGCGCGGGGTGAGGGGGCTGCATGGTCGATGAAGAACAGCGCCTGGGGCACTTTGAGGTTGAGCCCGTTCCCCTCACCTACGAGAGCCCGTACTTGTTCGATGGCCAGTGGCCCGGTGCCGTCCTGTGCTAGAGCGAGGTCAACGTCGACGACGACGATCTGTCCGGCGCGCACGCGCTCCCGCGCGTGCGCGCCGATGATTTTCTCGGCCAGCGTCTGCGGCCAGTCACCGACATGCTCGTCTCCCCGGCCTCGACCCGGCGCGGGGCTCACTTGGCTAGCCACACACGAACCCGTCACTGTCGGGCACGGCCGCCGGCACCCGCCCTCTCTTTTGCGCAAGCCAATCTTGGTAGATGTACATGAGCTCCTTGTCGAAGAGAGCTCGCTTGAGTTCCACTGCAGTGCTGCGCACCAGGGCGAGGAGCTCTTCACAGTCAGCCATTGAGAGTTCGATGCCGAACTCTTGGAACTTGCGGTACACGGCCCGCGAGCCCGAGTGCTTGCCGATGACGATTTGGCGCGTCAGGCCTACGTCCTCCGGAGGAAACGCCTCGTAGTTGAGGGGGTTCTTGATCACGCCATCAGCGTGGATGCCGGATTCGTGAGCGAACACGTTCGTGCCCACGATCGCTTTCCAGGCAGGCACTGTGCGCGCCGAGGCGGCCGCCACGTACTCGGAGAGCTCACGGAAACGTTCGGTACGCAAGCCCAGCTCGACCTTGCCCAAGTATTTCATCGCCATCACGACTTCTTCGAGGGCCGCGTTGCCGGCGCGCTCGCCGAGGCCATTCACGGTCGTGTTGACGTATGTCGCGCCGGCCTTGATGCCGGCGAGAGCGTTGGCCGTAGCCATGCCAAAGTCGTTGTGGGTGTGCATCTCGATCTCTATGCCAACGCGCTTCTTCAAGAAGCTGACAACGTTGAACGTGTCAAACGGGTCAAGGATGCCCAAAGTGTCGCAAAAGCGCAAACGATCGGCACCCGCTTCCTTGGCGGCTAGCCCGAAGCGGGTGAGGAAATCCAGGTCGGCACGCGAGGCGTCTTCGGCGTTCACCGAGACGTACAGGCCCTTGTCTTTGGCGAAGGCGACGCTGCGCTGCACCTGATCGAGCACCCACTGACGCGACTTCTGCAACTTGTGCTCGATGTGCACATCGCTCGCCGACATCGAAATGGCGACCGCATCGACACCGCACTCTAACGAGTCTTCGATGTCGGCGATGACGGCACGGTTCCACGCCAAGATCGACGTGGGCAGACCAAGCTGCACGATCTGCTTGATGGTCGCCTTCTCGTCGCCGCCCATCGCCGGAATGCCGACTTCGATCTGGTGCACGCCGATCTCGGCGAGAAGCTTGGCGATGCGCACCTTCTCGTGGTTGGCGAACACGACACCAGCCGTTTGCTCGCCGTCGCGTAGGGTCGTGTCGTCGATAAAGACTGACGGCGCCGGCGGCGCGGGGTTCTCAATGGCGGAGGTTGAAAACTCGGACACGACTATCGTTTCCCTTCTGGTTTGGCAAAGACCGCGCGCAAGAACGGTGTCAGGCGCGCACGGCGGCAGCGTCCTGGCAGTCTCTCGAGACAAGCAACCCGCAGCCACCGGCATAGGCAGGTGCCTTGCCTGCTGCAAGTGCGGGCTAGCACCGCCGACTGAACGCATGAGGATTGTTGCACAACAGCATGAGACGGTGCAAGAGATACTCCCTAATTTACACGCGATATCCCTGCATATGAGATAGTTCTGCCAACCAGAAACGTCATCAACGGACACTTGTGGCGCTGAGCTTTTATGCAGAACTGCCGCATGTTGTATTCATTGTTGCGCGTCAGATGGCCGCTCGCGTGTTTCCTGTACCACCGCAGTGTGCCCTCAGATCTCCCGCGGCACCTGGCAGCACAGCGTCGCTGCCCGGTCCGGCAACGCGCCGATCGCTCGTGGCGGGCGCGCC
>Ga0207433_10011156_pt1 | contig 13764 bp, 14 predicted proteins | sample YelNatPaOPGAMG01_FD_187559 | JGI IMG/M metagenome (GOLD analysis project Ga0207433, IMG submission 187559) | Hot spring thermophilic microbial communities from Obsidian Pool, Yellowstone National Park, USA - OP-RAMG-01 (SPAdes) (version 3) | ecosystem: Environmental > Aquatic > Thermal springs... | reverse complement strand
GCATTACAATGTATAATAGATGGGTCATATTTTTTAATCTCAAAAAAAAGTTCAAAATCTTTTACAATTTTATAGTTTATATTATTGAGTTTCAAAATCTCTGCAAATTTTTTTTCTTCCGGAATGAAAACAAGTGACTCAAATTTTTCTTTGTTTAGATATCTAAGTAGCAACAGTAAACTGAACTGTCCCCCACCTGGCGGGTCAAGTGGTGTATCAAGATAAAGAATTTTATACTTTTTTTGCATAAACCTTTATACGATTTTGCATAAAGAATAGTAGAGAAACAAAAAACAAAAATGTTGACATAAGAAAATAAATTATTTTTGAAAGGAATTTCTTTTTTCTTATCGCTTCTGAAATAAAAAATTTATAAGGCATCATAACTTTCTTGAACTTTATAATCTGAAAACCATTATTTTCAAGTAATTTAGTCAATGATTTTTTTGTAAAACCGTATCTATGGCCACCAGGATGTGATTGAAATGCACCTTTTAATAGATTCTGAAATTTTCCACCTGTAATTTTATATTGGAAATAAGCAATTTTTCTAAATAAACTTTTATCATCGGGAACTTCTATTACAAGCAGACCTCCCGGGGCTAAAACATCTCTTGCTTTTTTTATTGCTAAATCTGGCTCAATTAAATGTTCCAAAACATCAAAAAAAGTTGCAACTGAATAGTTATTATGAGGTAAATTAACATCTTTTATAAGCGAACTTATCACATTAAGTTTTTCTCTTTTTCTTATTTGTTCAACAACTTCACTCTTTGCTTCAACCCCTGTAACTTCAAAACCAATTTTTTTACCTTCAGAGATCAAATAACCAAATCCACAACCGAAGTCAACCCATTTTTTTTCTTTAATGTCAAGTTTATCAAATTCTTTAACAATAATATCAAGTTCTTTTCTCGCCAATTTACGAAAATACTTTTCATTCTTGATAAAATAATCATATCCCCAGTAATAATCAAACTTAACATAGTCACTTTCATCATAAGTATCTTCAACCCATTTTAATTCACAATCTTTACATTCTCTCACAGAATAATCACCAAGTTTATACACCACCTTTCCTTCTTCTCCACAAATAATACAATTTTTAATAACTGACATATTCTATTAACTCTTTTACTATTTTATCTGAAGTAAAATTTTCTAAAAAAAGTTTATACCCATTTTCTGCTATTTTTTCTCTCAAACAAGAATCTTTTTTTAATTTCAATATTTTTTCTGCAAGTGATTCCGGATTGGATATCTCACTGAGAAGAATGTTTTCTTCATTTTCAAACATTTCTCTTATTGCTGGCGTATCAGCAGTAATAACTGGTTTTTTCATAGCAATTGCTTGATAAACTTTATGAGGAATAACTCTTTTTGCCTTATCAGTTGAACCAAAGATACCAAGGCAAACATCTGCTTCAGCAATTTTTTCAGCAAGTTTTTCTTCATTTACAAAATCTAAAAATTCAACATTTTTTACTTTAAGTTCTTCAGCTAGATTTATTATCTGTGTATATGTTTGTCCTCTCCCAACAATCTGAAACAGAATATCTTGATATTCTTCTAACAACTTTGCTGATTTAACTATATTTTCTATTCCATGCAGTGGAATAAACGTGCCCCAGAATAAAACTATAAATTTGTTTTCCTTCTTTTCTATATTCTTTGGATAAAAAACATCTTCATCTGTTCCAACTGCTACTTTTAGAAAAAATTTTTGGGGCAAGGAAAAAATTTTTTTGAAATATTCAATATGAGCATTTGTATCAAGTAAAACTAAGTCAGCAAACAAACATCCAATTTTGTCTATTAAAAAAAACTTTTTAGCAGTGAAAGAATTTTCTTTTACAATTCTTCTATCGCAAACATAAGTATCATACAAAGAAAAAAATGCGTCTAAAATAAGTTTTTTTTTCCAAAGTTTTGCTATAAACCATGCAAGTGGCATTAAAATATATCCAGTTTCTCCAACTATTATTGCTTTAATATCTTTCTTAGAAAGTTTTATCCATCTGAAAAAAAGTTCTAAATAAACTCTTAATAAATTTGTATATTTAGTATGACATAAAACAACCTGAATATTGTTTTTTTCAAGTCCCTTCCTTATAATTCTATTACGTAAATAATTTTTATCAAAAGTTCCAAAGTAACAAACTTTCATTACACACCTCTAATAAGCATGCAATGTCTACACTCATCAGGAATACATTTCTTTATTTTTTTTCTAAATTCTCTATACTTTTCTGAATTATATATTTCAACTATGGTGTTTTCTTTAACATTGCCAAAAACCAACTCAGTATTTTTTATTATCTCATCCTTACTTATAACCCCTGGAACTGGATGCCCCAAATCACAGCAAGGAGAGACATTTCCATTCCATGAGACAAACATTGTCTTATCAATATTAAGTGGGCATCTTTTAAGTAGCAGCGGTTCAAATGAAGTGAAACAGAAGTTCAAATTTACACCTAACTCACTGGCAATTTTTTTCGCTTCTTTTATTGAATTGTCCCTTTTAATAACATCAATATTTTGATCAGGATCAATCTTATATAAAAGTATATCAATGTCTTCCTTCTTACTTACTACATGAACATTATTCACCAATAATCTATTAGCATTTAATGTTTTGGCAACTCTTACCATTTCGGGTAATTCTTCAATATTTTTTTTACTTATCACAACAGCAATATCAATAAGCGGATAACGGGTCTTATATTTCTTCTTTAACTCACTTAGATTTTTCACATTCTCTAATACTCTGTTCAAGTCAGTCCCTCTTATTTCTCTATAAGTGTTTTCAGATGGTGAGTCAATAGAAAAAACAACCCACTCAATTTTTAATTCTATGATATCTTGTGCTTTTTCTTTATCAAGTAATACCCCATTAGTGGTAAATTTTACTATACATTTTTTTTCTTTTACTATTTTTACAAAATCAAAAAGTCGTGGATGAAGCAATGGTTCACCCCAACCTGTTAAATCAACCATCTGAAACAGAGTAAATTCCTTTGCTAACTTCATAAAGACATCTTCGGTCATATCCTGGTTAAAGACATTAAAGGACTGTCTTGGACACATATTACATTTCAAATTACATTTAGAAGTAACTTCCACATTTATCCAGTGAAAAGGTCTCAATAACCTTAAAAATTTATTGTAATACCTTGTAAATAATATTTCCATTTTTGCTGTAAACAACTGAAAACATATGTATATTTTTTTCTATTGCGGGTTTTAGATATTGATATGACCTGCCAAAATTAGGCGAAACAACAAGATAGTCATAATTATTTCTTTTTATAAAATCTATTATTTTGTTGTCGTCTTTTGTCATTGGTATTCTGGGTCCTGATTTATATCCCGAATACAAATATATCCAATGGGGTATATCTACACTACCAAAAACAGATTCTTCGGGCAAATTGTTCTTAATCCAATCACACATTTCAATAAAGCCGGTGTCTTTTTGTTCTTTTGGACCCTTAAGGGTAAAATTAAATATTTGATACAAGTTCAAAATGAAAATTATGCTAATAGCAGGAAAAAAATATTTTTTCCGTATTTGATAATAACTTTCTCTAATATTTTCTCCAAGCCAATAATAAAATAATAAAAAATTAAAGGAATTATTGGTACTAAATACCGCACTCCAATCACACTTGAAGCAGCCCACATAAGAAGTACCAACCCGTATAAAGTTACATAATATTCAACAATACTTCTCTTCTTAATCAATCTGATTAGAAAACCTGTAAAGACAATGATAGTTATAAAAAAAGCAATAAAATTACGATTTGAAAATTCAACACCCGTGATTATTTTAGGTATTGCATAAAATCCGTATGCATAAACATTCCCTGCTATTCTCAAACCAAAGTCAAAAATGCTTGTTGTTTTCCTATCAAAATCAAACCAGTCATTTACAGAAATGAATTCACAAAGATACGGCGAAATATTTTTTCCAACATAGAAATTCCTCAATGCCCAAATTATAACAGGTATTAAAATAAGTGCTGCTAACACTGTAAACTTTTTATGCCAATTTTCTACTCTTTTTTCAAAAACAAAATATAACAGACAACAAGCAATTAAAGTTATCCCAATAGTCCTTGTAAAATAAGATAATAAAATAAAAATCCCAAGAATAATTCCCGTTTTACTAAACCAACTATCTTCCTGTTTATATTTTTCAAAATATATCAAGGCAATCAAGGAAAAAAATAAATATGGTATTTCGGAAACCATTTTATATGAAAACAACAAAAGTTTAAACGATATTCCAGTTAGAACACTGATTAAGAAAGCCGAAAAATCATTTACATACTGTTTAAATAACACATATGTTAAACATACAGAAAAAATTGCAAATGTCAACTGTAGTATTCTTATTAGTAAAAAGTTGTATCCAAAAAAATATACCACAGGAGCAAGAATAATTGGAAAGACAAAAGGATATCCAGTATGTGCGGGCATATGCTTAAAACTAATATCTCTGTAACCCGTTCCATCTACAAGCGATTTAGCCAAAAGGATATAAACTGGAATATCCTCACTAAGTGGAGGTGAGTTATCCATTGTAAATCCATAAATTAGTAACATACATAACACAAGAAGAAGAATTCGTATATTCATTTATAAACTCGCCTTTATTAAAATCCAATAAGAGTTAATAAATCTGTACTTATTAAAAATTAAATTTTTAAGGATGAGTAATACTGAAGAAAAAATAACAAATGCTCTTAATATGAACACAAGAATGAAAGGATAATATTTTCTCAAAAATTTATATTTACTCTTATGCCACAAAAAAAGACGACTTAAATTTACTTGCTCATTTATCTGGTTATTGTCCTTATAATGCATTATTTCTGCGCTATGAACAAAAAATATTTTCCACCCGCTTTTTTTGATTCTATAACACCAGTCAACTTCTTCAAAAAAAAAGAAGAACCTTTCATCTAATAATCCTATCTGTCTTATTGTATCCATACGAACTATTAGTGCTGCACCCATCGGCTGGTCAACCTCTATTGTTTCATTGTATTCAAAGTCAGACATCCTGTATCTGTTTTCAACAAAAGGCATGACTTTACCCAATACCGTATCAATACAAAATGCTGTCTTGAGGTCAAGAAACTTCTTGCACGATGGCTGAACAGACATATCTCTATTGAGCAATTTAGCTCCAGCAGCCCCACAGGAAGGGTTTAAATCCATAAAACTTACTAAATTATCTAAGGAACGCGGTAAAACAATTGTATCAGAATTCAGCATAAAAAAATACCTGCCAGATGCCCGTTTAATAGCTTGATTATTAGCATAAGCAAAACCAAAATTTTCCTTATTCTCAATTAATTTTACCTTATTGAATTTCTGTTTTATAACATCAACAGTTCCATCGGTTGAATTATTATCTACAACAATTATTTCATAAGAAACTTCTGGTTTGCTCTGGTAGATAGATTCAATGCACCTTACAAGCAAATCTTTTGTATTATAACTTACAATACATATAGAAAGGTCAATCATAACAATTTTATGGCTTTTTGAATTACTGAGAATAACATTTCCCCGTAATTTTTGGACGTCAGTTCTTTTATTCTTTTATATCCTCTTTCAATAAGTTCTTTCCTTAAATCGTCATTTGTATATAATTTATATATTGCATCAGCAATTTCTTCCACACTATAAGGATTAACCAAAATACCTGCATCTCCTATTTGTTCTGGTTGTCCCCTCACATTAGATGCTATTACGGGACAACCTAAACTAAATGCTTCTAAAAAAGGTATATTGGTTGGACCAAAAAAATTTGGCATACACAAACATAACGCCAATTTATACAATGCTCCTATGTCTTCATCCGGAACATATCCCAAATACCTTATCTGTTTTGCAAGACCTAATTCTTCTATAATCTTAAGTGTCTCTTTCAAAGCACCTGTCTGTTCAGAACCAACCAAAACAAGTGGAATTTCAATCTTGCGTTTTTCTTTGATTCTGTACAATGCTTTTACTACTCGTTTATGATTTTTGTGATACCAGAATTGAGCAGGGTAAAAAATATATTTATCCGGTAAATTATATTTCTGCCTAATTTCGGAAATATCTTTTTTAGTAGCATCGTTGAGATGGTAGGGTGGATAATAAGGCAACACTTCTATTTTTTCTTTCGGTATTTTATAGAATTTGATTAAGTCATTTTTTGTATAAACGGAATCCACAAGGACTATTTTTGCAAACTTTGCTGCTTTTTTATATATAATATCTCTCATTATCCTTCTATTAAATGGTATATCTTTCCATATTTTTTCTTTAGCAGGAAAAGAATTTATATATCTATGTTGCATGTCATGGATGGATACAATAGTTGGAATGTGACAATAATAGCCTATAACAAAAGAAAAAGTGACCGGACAGAATAACAGATGAATATTGTATTCCATAATTTTGTTATATTCTTTATAAGCAAATCTCGGTTGCCATTTCCAACCCAGAAAAAAAAGAAATTTAAAAAATCTCTTAAACACCTTCATATTATTATCTGTTTCCAAATAAACTCCCTGCCAGTTATCTCCTTCAATTTCTGGATATGGGAATGTTTTATCAGTATGGAAAATATAATATTTGTTTTCTTTATCATATTCCTTCAAATAATGAAGAATATTCAAAGAATAAGAATGCAGTCCCCCTTTTTCTTCTCTACCCGGCACATAAATACCTATATTCATTTCTTTGTTATAATAGATGTTACATTCCAATCTTTTAATGTTGGTCTTTTAATTAAATTCAGGAAAGGACAAAATCTCACTACTTTCAAACCACTTTCCTCAGCAAACAATTTTATTTCTTGTGGGAAAAGGTATCTTACAGTATGTGATTCATTTATTTTTTTTGATTTGTTTTTATCAATAACGGTATAATGAGTCGTAACTGTATGATTCATTATATCAAGTTCTGGCACTACATATCTTACAATTTTCTTATCATTACTATTGAATTTTTTAATTCTCTTAGTTGGCTTTATTGATAACACTGCTGGACCAAACCAGAAGTCAAAAATAAAAACCCCACCTCTTTTTAGATGTCTGCTAACACTGTTGAATGTATCTATTAAATCCTTATTAGTTGTCTGGTAACTAATAACAGCGAACATTGATATAACTACATCAAATTTTCTCCTGAGATCCAGTTTTCTAATATCCCTCTGAACAAATTCAATTGTTAAATTATTATGTTTTGCTTTCTTCTTAGCAATCTCAAGCATTTTCTTAGAAATATCCACACCTGTAACACTGTAGCCCCTTTTTGCTAATATCAATGAGTGTCCACCAGTACCACAGCCTAAATCAAGAATACTCTTGACATCAATCTTTGAATATCTATTAAAAATTTTTTCTAAAAAGTTACATTCTTCATTATAGTTTTTATCTTGATAGATGGTATCGTAATAATCTGCATAATTATTAAATACTTTCATTGTAAATAACTTTCCTTTTTTAGAAATTTCTGCAAATTTTTATCTATTGCTAATTTTAATACATAAAAGCAACAGGCCTTGTAATAACATGAAAATACTTTGTGTGCAATGCGATATTTAATAGGAATAAGTGTCAGAATATTATGGAAAATATAGTAAATAAAATATCTAACTGCGTCCAGAAAAAAATTTAAAGGATGAAAATTTATACTCAAATATCGGTATTTTGTAAAAGATGCCTCTATTCCACTTTTGAATGAACGTTCTTTAAAATATTCTATTGTCAATCTTTCTTTAGGTATAAAATGCCAAACAACCGCGTTTGGATTATAAATAATTTTCTTACCCGTAGATTTAACCTTCTGCAACAATCCAATCTCTCCGTCCCCACGATACCACCACATTTTTTTATTGCCAAAAGCATCTGGATTAAATCCACCAAGTTCAAAAAGTAAATCTTTTCTGATAGAAAAATTACAACCGTATATACACTGAACCTCTTTTGGTCCCTCTGCATCATCAAGAATACTTAAATACCATTTAGGAAACTGTTTTATCCAATCTGGTGGTTCTTCTTCCCATTTAGGTAATACTCTTCCACCAACACAACCAACCAAAGGATCTTTATAACAACTTACAATTTCTTTTAATAAATTTCTATCAGCAATTATATCATCATCTATATACAGTAGTATCTCACCTTTTGCTATTTTAGCACCTGTATGTCTTGCATTGTGAAGTCCAATATTAGGTTCGCAAACATATTTTACCAAACTTTGATTAGTAAAAGATAATACAATTTTCTTTGTTTCCTTTGAACAAGCATTATCTACTACAATAATTTCATAACTTTTAAAATCTTGTAGTAACAAACTACTTATTGTATCTAACAGAAAATTAGGTTTATTGTAAGTAGGTATTATAACAGAAATAATAATGTTGTTCATTTTATAATTTTACATACAAAAATATTAAGCATAGCAAGTGATGGTACAGCAAATAGATCTAAAAAGTCATGTAGCCAACGGTATTGTGCGGGTTTACGACAAATTATCCTGCGATATAGAAGAGGAACAGTTAGTGTAATGCCTTTTTTACTTATTATTTCAAATCCTGCATTTTGAAGAAGTTTAATGTTTTCTTTGATAGGTCGCTCACCAATGTGGTTAGCTTCAACATCTGTCCTATCAAGAATTCCTTTTAAAAAGAAGTAAACTCTGGAGTTAAAATGAGCAAGATTCGGTATTGAAATCACCAATCTTCCACTTGGTTTTAAAACACGCCAAAAATTCTCAAGAGCAAGTGATTGATTCTTAAAATCAATATGTTCTAACACATCAAGACAAACAACCACATCAAAAGTATTTTCAGAATATGGTAAATCCAAAATATCACCTCGTCGCACATATTCACTTTCATAATTTAAATCTAAACCTTCAATTAGATATCCTTTCAAACGATATTCTTCTACTAAAACACCTTCACCACAGCCCGCATCAAGAATTTTTGTTTCTTTCGGTAATTTATTTAAAAAATTACGGACATATTTCATTTTTTTAAGATAAGTAGGGGTATATGCCCAGTTTGGGTCTAAATTTTTATGGTAATCTCCCTTTTTAATGTATTCCCATCCTCGATAATATGTTTTTTCGTTTAACTTCATAAGTTTATCCCAATCCTTCTTTAACAAGTTTTAAAAATTGGAAAATTAATTCTTTTTTTATAAACCATAAACTTGTTACATAAGTTGTAATCCCAATACATATAAGTATTATCAAACCACTTGTGGTAGTATTTCCCATAAAAAACTTAACCAAATATAACACACCTACCATAATAATACTTGCTACTAAAGGTTCTTTTCCACAATCTGCAAGATATGTATATCTCAATTTCAATATTTTATTAACAAAATAAAGATGCAAACTCATACTAATAACTGCTACAGTAAGACGAGCAATACAAAAAACTAAAAGCCCATAAGGTGCAGCAAAAATATAAATAGGCAAATAATAAATTACATTTACAAACAATAATTTTGAGTTAATATCAGGCCTACCAATGGCACGATATACCTCTGGATTAATTCCTACAAGCCATGCAACAGCAAACATAATCCCAATAATAGATATTACAATTTCAATCCCATACCATTTATGTCCAAATATAATAGAAGAAATAAAACGAGACAAAACAGCTAATCCTGCTCCTACAGGCAGAGAGGTAGAAGATATTAATTTAGTTGCCTTTAAAAAAGATTGTTTTAATTCTTCATGATTTGATTGAAGTCTTGAAAATGCTGAGTATGCTATAGGCAATAAAGAATTAAAGAATATACCGAACAGAAGCATAATAAAAGTTACTCCAACTCGATATACCCCAAGTTCTTTTACTCCAAGAAAATGGCCAAGAATGATAGAATCTCCCCATAATATTAACCATCCTAAAAATGCTTCTAACATAACCCAACTGCTAAAGCCAAATAATTGTTTTGCAAGTTGAAAATCGTAACTTAATGTGGGTCTCCACCTGCTAAACTTCCAGAAAAGTAAGACATTACTAAGAGAGCCAGCCAAAGAACCAAGAACTAATGCCCACACCCCATAGCCATAAATTGCCATCGGAATTGAAACAAAACCAGGAACAGCACTTGAAAATAATCTGATAAAGAATAACTGTTTAAATTGAAAATTTCTTTGAAACAATGCTTGGTGGACAACTATAAAACTAAGAAGGATAATTTGTAAACATAAAACTCTTAGTACATTTATTATTTTAGGTTCATGGAAAAATTTAGAAATAAGTGGAGCGGTAAAGAAAATTATAAAATAAATCACAACAGACAAAACCAAATTTGTCAAAAAAACAATGTTTGCAGTTTTTTCTACTTCAGTTTCACGCTGGATTAGTGTTTTCCCGAGACCAAAATCCTGAAAAATTTGAGCAAGCCCAATAGCTATCATTGCAACACCTACTACGCCAAAGTCAGCAGGTGTAAGAAGGCGAGCAAGAATTAAAGTAACAATAGGTTGAATAGACCGAGAGATAATTTCACTAAGAGCAGTCCATTTGATTGATCTGATAGCTTTTATTTTTGTATCTTCCATAATTAGTTATTTCCAGAATTGTAGACCGGGACAATTAACAAATTGCCAGTCAAACTTTCCTAAAAAAGAATCAGGTAAAACTTTCGCTAAATAAGACAAAGATAGAGTTCTAAACCATGTAGGGAACATTGCACTTTCATCTTTGCTAGAAAACATCAACTGATGGCCATAAGTAAATGGTTCCATTCGCCTGAATACAAAACCGCCGTCTTCGTTCATATTTGTCAGTATCCATGGAATGGCTTTTTGTAAACTTGATATAACATCTTCTTTTCTATAGTTGTTTATGAAAGATAATCTAACAAGTGGGTCTATTGTGTCTATATCTTCACAAGCACTTGAGTTTATAGCAACGCCAAAACCTCCAAGTTTATTTTGAGTAGCGAGACAGCTATCAATTATTCTTTCAACATATTGTAATGGTTTTTTGTCATAAAAATACAGAAGCCAAATATGATATCCTGTTTGAACACCATGAGAAAGTGTGATTGGTGTGTCAAACCTCTTACCCCAAAGACCTGTTTTTGGGTCTTGTCTCTCGTTCAACCATTCAAAAGCAACATTGAGTATTTTATATGCCCAATCTTCACTTTGGAAATCTCTTGCATATTGAAGCATCGTAAAATAGTTTTGAACTTCATTACTTGTAGCAGCAGGATCTATCTCCCAATCTCTACTTTCAAGCCATTTAATAGTAAAATCTACATTTTTGAATGGTTGTATTATTTCAAATTTTTTTCTAGCGACTGAATTGAGTGCAGTTAATGACATAAGAGCATGAATGGTTAGGTGCCGCCAACCCCACCAATCAGAACTAGATGCTATCCCATTTTCAACTGAAGGATCTTTAAATAATCCGTCGTCTGCTTGAAAAGATTGAATATAATCTATCCAATCTTTTTTTTGTTTATCTGTTAAATTATCAAGGTCTCTATAAAGATGACGAGTAAGAACTGCATATAAAGATGCATAAAGCACCGGTTTTCTCTGACTTGCAGAATATCTGTACTGTCCATATGAGGTGTGACTTACGCGCATATTTTCTATGTAATTAAGTGTCTTCATTCTGATTTCATTAATATTTAATCTTTTTTGCATAAGAAGAAGTTCATAATTTTCTATTAACTTTTTTAGCTTTTTGTACATAAGTATTTTCTTAGGAACATTTATAATTTTTCCTCTTATGGCACTACAACTGCCTAACAATCCTTTTTCTCTAACTTTTTTGACTATAATAAATAATGTTCTCATTTATTAAACACAATCATGAATTTTAAACAATTCAATTCAGCTATTTGTATTCTATCTTCTTTCTTATCTTTTAATAATTATTTTTCTTACTGCTTTTACTACTTCTTCTATCTGTGCTTCTGTTAAAGTTAAACCCGATGGTAAATATAATCCTCGTCTTGCAATTCTTTCAGCAACAGGATAGTGTTCTCCTTTAAACAACCCCATTTTTTGAAATACAGGTTGCTCATGCATCCCAAGAAAAAATGGCCTTGTTTCAATACCTTGTTCATATAATCTCTTTGCAAACTCTTCCGCAGTCATTCCTATACTTTCATCTAAAACTATTCCATACATCCAGTAAACATTTTTTGCCCATTCTTTTTCAACAGGTAACTGTAATCCTTTAATATCTCTCAATCTTTCAGTGTAAAGTTTACCTATCCATCTTTTCTTTTTAATATGTTCATCTATTCTTTCAAGTTGTGCAAGACCAATTGCTGCCTGAAGATTTGTAAAGCGAAAATTGTTACCCATTTCTGTATGATAAAATCTTCTTTCTTTTTTGAAACACAGATTTCTTATTGAACGACATCTCTCAGCAAGGCCTTCATCATCAGTCAATATCATCCCTCCTTCTCCAGTTGTAATTATCTTGTTAGCATAAAAAGAAAAACAACTCACATCTCCAAAACTACCACATCTCTTCCAATTAGATTCTTTTCCAGAAGTTTTATTTTTCATTTGGTATTCTTCATTTTGTAAGATTGTTTTATATTCTGCGCCATGCGCTTCTGCTGCGTCTTCAATTATTTTTAAATCGTATTTCTTTGCAATTTCCAAAATTTTATCCATGTCACATGGATGTCCGTAGATATGAACAGGCATTATTGCTTTTGTTTTAGGAGTGATTTTTTCTTCTATTTTTGTCACATCCATGGTCCATGTTTCAGGGTCAGAATCAACAAGTACAGGATTCAGTTTATTGTATATTATCGCCATTGCACAAGAGATGATTGTAAATGTAGGCAGAATAACTTCAGAATCTTTGAGCAATTCAAGTGACTGAACAGCAACCTGCAGAGCAACAGTCCCATTACTTACAGCAATACCATATTTCCTGTTGCAGTATTGAGCCCATCTTTCTTCAAACTCCTTAATGAATTTACCCTCAGATGAAATCCATCCTGTCTTAAGACAATCAGTTACATATCGAAGTTCTTTTTTACCAATTAATGGTTCGTTTACGGGTATCATTTTGATGCTATTCTATGCGAACCCAAAGGTTTGCAACTACTTTATTGGAAAAATTATTCGTTTACTGATACTATTTTCTATACCTTCAAACCTTTCTTTATCAATATCCAAATATGGCCCTTGTTTTATTTCTATCATTTCTGTATCTTCAAGAATATTAAATCCATGTCCGCCACTGCACAATAATATTACATCACCTGTTTGTAATTCTACTGAACTTATATATTTTTTACTTCGTGTGTAAAGATTTACTAGCACTTTCCCCTTTTTTATAATGATTGTTTCTAATGTAAAAATTACTTTTCGCGGTACTCGTTTGTGAAAATGTGCGGTAATAACATCACCTTTCTTATGAGGAAGATACCCGAGTTGTTGTGAAAGATCTCTCGGGGTCAAAAAAGAAATATTGTCTGACTTATAATCAGATTTAATTACAATCGCAATAATTGATTTTCTGTATTTGATTATTTTTATGGATTTCTTTTTCATATTTATCTCTCCGCAAATTTATTTTTCGTCTCTGATTGTTTTAGAGCCATTGTTATGCCACACAAAAACCAGAATGGTTCCATTATACGAATAATAATAAAGGTATTCACTGCAACACCTTGAAACAAAAGTGCAACAAGTGCACAGAAAAGGCCAAGAGATAATCCTTTTCCTATCCAGTTTTCTGGG
>Ga0207433_10011148_pt1 | contig 13769 bp, 7 predicted proteins | sample YelNatPaOPGAMG01_FD_187559 | JGI IMG/M metagenome (GOLD analysis project Ga0207433, IMG submission 187559) | Hot spring thermophilic microbial communities from Obsidian Pool, Yellowstone National Park, USA - OP-RAMG-01 (SPAdes) (version 3) | ecosystem: Environmental > Aquatic > Thermal springs >... | reverse complement strand
AAAACCCTGAGTGGGCAGGATGTGAAAGGCGTGTTGAGTGCGCTCAGAAAAGAGGGGTTTATCGGCGATCAGATCGTGTGTCATCCCTCATTTGTAGAGGAGGCGACCACGCTGGCGGTTGAAAGCGGCCAATTTCCCATGATGGTCAAAGCGGTTCAGGAGGAGATACCGGCTTTAGGCTGGAATATGGAAGCTGAAAGATATATCCGCGAAATCCGCATTGGAGTATATAGCCATAATCTGGATCATGTCAGGAAATTCTACCATCTTGGCTTGGTAAATTATCCACAGAGATTTACTCACATAAAGATTTTTGCCAAAATCTGCAACAATCCCTTTCGCCCCCTGTGGTTCCGTAAACTACCGCTAGAAATCAGAGCCTCTGCCCTTCTTGAAACCACAAGTCTGACTCTGCAAGATTTGGCTTCACCTGTAAAAATAACTGAGCTATTGGCCGAATACCGCACTCTTGCTGCTGATGAGCAAAGCGGCCCATATCTTCGGGATGCTCTGGCTCGGATCTTGATTTTTCAGGGCCGGTTAGATGAGGCTCTTCAAGTAGTCAAACAAGATCAAGATAAGGGATTGATCTATGCAGAGCTTGTCGAAGCCTGGTGTGATTTTCTGCGGGGAAATAATGACCAGGCCATTGCTCGCTATCAGGCGGCCTTGAAGCGCTATCGAAAAGGGTCAGATCGAAGAAAGCTCTACTTCAGGCAGGTAAGCGGCCTATTCTTTATTCTGGCCCTGATGAAAACTGGACAGCCTGACTGGCAGGCTGAGATGCTGGGGTTTATCCGCAGTGTGGAGGAAAAGCAAGACAATAATGAGTACCTGGGGGCGTATCGAGCCCTGAAAGCCACCCTGTTATTCCAGCGAGGTGAGACCGAGGAGTCAAAAATCACCTTCTCTCTGCTGAAGAATGCTCGGCCAAATGATCAGCTTTCCATATTCTTTTTTCTCCTGGCTACTTATTGGATAGAGCGAAAGCTTGACTCTGAGCAGGTCTGCCTGCTGAAGGCGCTCTTTTCCAGGGCAGAGGATGGAGGGTATTTGTGGTTTTCTATGGAATCGGCCAATCTCTTGGCGGCCCTCTTTCCTGATGATCCGCATTATCGCCGACGGGTTGAAGAAATTCAGGGCCAGACCGGTATGAGATCTATTTTTGGTCTAATCCGCTATGAGGCTGACTGGGAGCGCGGCCTAAAAGCCCTGATCAACCTCGCCTCTTGCGCTCGAGGAGTAGAAAATACAACTAGAGAATCAAGGCTTGTTTGGCTGATCAGCTTTCGGGCTAACTATTGCAGCTTTCAGCCCCTAGAGCAGAAGTTGACCAAGAGCGGAACATGGTCAAAAGGTCGCCCGATTGCTCTTAGCCGGCTCTATGGTCAGAAAAATCTGCCCTTTCTGACCCCACAGGATCAGAAAATCTGCTCTACCATATCGGTCAAGCGTGACTATTGGCAGACAACCTATCACTTTGATTGGAAAAAAACCCTACCAGCCATGATCGGCCATCCACTTCTGTTTTTGGCGGATAATCCAGAGGTGCGGATAGAGCTTGTGTCTGGAAGCCTGGAGTTGATCGTGGACCGCAAGGGCAATCAATTTCGGATTAGGTTCTCTGAAGAGGTCCAAGATATTGCTGACAGCGACATTATAGTTGTTCGGGAAGGATTGAGTAAGTATAAGGTGATTGAAGTCAGCGCTCAACAGCAGGCTATAGCCAAAATTCTCGGCCCGCGGGGGCTTGTCGTGCCGATCGAAGCCAAGGACAGGGTTCTTGAGGCCTTGGCCAGCCTGTCCGCCCTAGTTACAGTGCAGTCAGGGGTTGAGGGCAAGGTGAAGGATATTGAGGAAGTTGAGGCTGATTCTAGGATACATGTTCATCTTCTGCCTACCGGGTCAGGGGTTAGGTTAAAGATGCTGGTCAGGCCACTTTCTCAAGCAGGACCATACTTTAAGCCCGGTCTTGGGGGAAGTAATATCATTGCCGAGATTGATGGCAAGCGGGTTCAAACCACTAGAGACCTAAGGGAGGAAATACACCGGGCCAAGGGGGTCGTGGCTGCTTGTCCGATCCTGGCAGGGCTTGAAGGATATGAGTTTGAGTGGCTGATCGAAGGGGTTGAAGATTGCTTGCAAACATTGCTCGATCTTCACCAGATAGAAGGCGTTCAGATCGAGTGGCCAGAGGGAGAGAAGCTAAAAGTCATTAGCCGCCCGATCTCCTTTGACCAGATGAGACTCAAGATTCATCGGGAAAGTGATTGGTTCAGCGCTAGTGGCGAGCTTCAGGTGGATAGTTCAAGGGTGCTTGATATGCGAAGGCTCCTTGAGCTGATGGAGTCTTCACCGGGGAGGTTCATTCCCCTTGGGGAGGGGGAGTTTCTGGCCCTGACCAATGAGCTACGAAAACGGCTTGATGAGCTGAGGGCCTTCTCTGAGCAAACGGCTAAGGGAGTGAGGTTTCATTCCTTGGCTTCACTTGCTTTGCGCGATCTTACCGATAGCGTCGGCTCTCTGGAGGCAGACGAGGCTTGGCGAGAGCACATTGAGCAGATTGACCGCTCGCGGCACCTGATGGCCAAAGTGCCTTCGACCTTGCAGGCCCAGCTTCGCGATTATCAGGTGGATGGATTTATGTGGCTGGCCCAGTTAGCTAGGTGGGGGGTCGGGGCCTGCCTGGCCGATGATATGGGGCTTGGCAAAACCGTGCAGGCTTTGGCTCTGATCCTTGATCGGGCAGCAGGAGGCCCGACCCTGGTGGTTGCTCCTACCTCGGTCTGCATGAACTGGGTAGAGGAGGCAAATCGCTTTGCCCCGACCTTAAACATTGTCCAGTTTTGGGGGAAGGATCGGAAAAAACAGCTTGAGAACCTGGGAGCCTTTGACCTTCTGATCACTAGCTATGCTCTTCTTCAGATTGAGGCAGAGAGCTTATCCCAAATTCATTGGCAGACCATTGTTCTCGATGAGGCTCAAGCCATCAAGAATATGACCACCAAAAGGTCTCAGGCAGCCATGTCCCTCAGAGGCGAATTCAAAATGATCACCACCGGAACGCCGATTGAAAACCATCTGGGCGAGCTGTGGACTTTGTTTAATTTCCTCAATCCTGGTCTATTGGGATCGTTGGAAAAATTTAATCAACGGTTTGGCATCCCGATTGAAAAATATCATGACCCCGAAGCCAGAAAGAGGCTCAAAAAACTGATCCAGCCCTTTATCTTGCGAAGAACCAAAAGCCAGGTGCTGGAAGAGCTCCCCTCCCGAACAGAAATCACCCTACATGTGGAAATGAGCAACGAAGAGCTCGCCTTCTATGAGGCTCTGAGGCAGGAGGCCATCAAGCGGCTTGAGGGGCTTGAGGGTCCAGCCGGACAGAAGCATCTTAAGATTTTGGCTGAAATCATGAAACTGCGCCGGGCTTGCTGTCATGCTCGGCTGGTCAATCCTAACCTCGACATTGAGAGCTCTAAGCTGGCTCTTTTGGCCGAGGTGGTAGAAGAGCTTTTGGAGAACCGGCACAAGGCCCTGATATTCAGCCAGTTTGTTGATCATCTGTCCATAATCAGGGAGTTTTTGGATGAGCGGGGAATCAGCTACCAGTATCTTGATGGCAGCACACCAGCCAGAGAGCGAAAGCGGCGGATCGAGGCCTTTCAGGCTGGTGATGGAGACCTATTTCTAATTAGCTTGAGAGCTGGAGGATGTGGGCTAAACCTGACCGCGGCTGATTTTGTAATTCACATGGACCCCTGGTGGAATCCGGCGGTCGAGGATCAGGCCTCAGACCGAGCACACAGGATTGGCCAGCAGCGTCCGGTAACCATTTACCGAATGGTTACTCGGCATACTATTGAGGAAAAAATCGTCAACCTCCATGCTGAAAAACGGGACCTGGCCTCATCCCTTCTTGAGGGTAGTGATATGACTGGCAAAATGTCTGCCGATGAATTGATCCGACTGATCCGAGAGCAGTAGTCGGCAAGGCGGGGGTGATGAGGTAGGGTGTGGGCAAGAGATCCTCGAACCTAGGAGGGGGAGCCTTGGTTTGCTCCCCCTGAAATGTTTCTAACCCAAAAAGCTTAATAATCAACCCAAGATGCTTAATAGGCGGCTACAGGCTCTCTCTGATCAAGACAAGATGGGATGCCTAGATATTTTTCCAGGATGCATAAGGCGTCACGGGGTGTAACCACACCATCGCTATTGACATCAGTGCAGATCGGGCAGTCTCCACTTCCTAGATAGCATCGCATAGCAATAAGAGCATCGGTCGGCGTTATGCTACCATCTCCGTTCAAATCACCGTTACAAGATGAAACGGTCAGGCAGCCTCCTGAGGCTAGCCAGTCGGAGATATCATCTCTAAGTGCGTCTAACTTTAGGGGATAGCTCTGATTTTCCACTCCGCCGATGACCTGGAATTGGAGATAAATAACATCTCCGCTCTCTCCAGGCACGATGCTGCCGACAGTATCAACCCAGCCGATGCGCAGGCGTCCAGGCTCAACCCTGGCTACCTCAAGCATCTTAAATTTATTACTAAGGGGGCCTTTGGTAAAAGTAAGATAACTCAGCACTCCAGGATCATAGGTAAGATCAAACCCAGCGCTGAATACTTGGTTAGCTGCTCCCTGGATCCTGATCGGTATGCTTACCACTCCGCCAAGATGCTGTTCGGTATCTTGGATATCAAGCATTCCCATATCCGTTTCTCCACATTTAGAGGGGATAGGAGTTTCAACACTGACTAGTTCATAGTCTCCGTTCGCCAGCTCAACTACGATTACCAATGATTGGCCAGGGGCCATAGTCAGCGAATCACCATTCGCAGTGGTGAGCGGTGGAAGTGATATTGCTTTACCATACGATATAGTGGACGCTGGTATTTTGACGTCCATGAAATATTTTCCTAACTCCCGTGAGTTAATGGTATTTTCTAAATTCAAGGTGTCAGCAGTGAACTTCTTATCCACAATAGCCGCTTTCGCACTTACAATATTGATCGAGCCTGTCTCTCCGCCTAACTCAAAGCCTCCATCTTCCCAGAACTCAGGATTGTTTTCATCAATCTTGATGTTGGTCATCTGGAAATTACCTAAGGTTATCACCGGGGCAAACCGATTGTCGCCCGTATCCGTAAAGTTAACTTCCACACTGAGAGCAGCATTATTAGTGTAATCAGCAGGAGGATAATAGGGAGGTATTATCGGCCACTGACGCTTATCAGTCCACCAGAATGCGGCAACCTGCGGAGGTCTCCAGCCAAAGGCCCAGAAACAAAGATACGCACTACCACCGGGGGGGAGCGCTCCGCCTCTCCACTTAAGCACTGTCCACCTGTTGCCAAACATATCCATTACCCACCACCACATCCTCTGCTGGAATATATTTGACCTCATTCCCCAAATTGGCCACCAGCCGCGCAATATTTTTACTGCATCGTAAGCGGTCTGCCTCGTGTTATTTCTTAAATACTCATTCTTATACCACCAGTGCGGCCATGGAACCACGTTGGCTGCTGCCGTCAGGTCAGTCATGCTATCTACGACCGCATCTGCCGTAGTTAAAGTGTCCGTGGTTGTTGTGATTGCAGGTAGCGACTTGGCTTCACTTACCTCCTCTATCGGAAGAGGAGTCAGAGCACTTACCTCCTCGATGGGAAGAGGCGTCAGGGCTGTTGTCGCCAGCGCCTTTTCATTGCCTGTAGCTATCTGTGGATATGCAGCTGATGAATAGCTGATAACTATGAGTCCACAGAAGATCAAAAAGAATAACTTCTTACCTAGAGATTTCATTGAACTCTCCTCCTTGAAGTTTTATCTTTGGCTAGAAATATAAGCGGTTAGAAAATATATAGGCTTGGGATTTCCTCCCTTAATAACCATTAAGTTCCTGAAAAATAAATCCCTCTACATTTTACTTTTAAGTGACCAAGCCATAAAAAAATGGACCATTGTGGCCAAGCTTTTCATGGGCTGATCTAAGCTGGGCGGCCTGGTGGAGGTCGAACTAGATCTACCAGAGCAGGCTGAGGCAGGCTGTAGTTTTCTTTATCTTTCCGTATCCTGATTTTCACCTGTTTTCACCTCCTTTCTCTAAGAATTGTTCAGCTCTCTTAAGGGATCATTTAGCTAAGTGATCATTTAGCCACCACTCTTTTTGCTGGCTAGCCGAGGGAATTTCTCTTTGTTGAGTGCCGAGTCCGGGGCGGCAAGCGAAGAGAAATTATGGCCTTATAGTTTTTTGGAAAAGTTATCATTGCCCCCCTTTGTCTTTATTTTCTTCTGGAGATATTTTGATAGTTTTAGGGTTTCTTGCTCGTTAAGTTTTTCTAATTAGCTTTTAGGATGAAAAAAAACAGGTTAAATCGAGATGGTGGGTTGAATATTTACCTTATGGAGATGTTTTCGATAGCATAGAGTAATTAAATACATCGAGCAATTAAATAAAATAATAAGCAAAAAATATGCCATTTTATATTTTATATATTATATAAAAATATATTATTTTATAATTTTTATTACACATAAATTTATAAGATTATTTTATTATTTTTTTATAACTATCTTATGAAATTTTTTAATTCTCTTGTGAAATTTATTGCCTAATTGTGAAAAATATTTCATAACTACAGAAAAAAACTAAAATTTACTTGTAAGTTTTAAATCTATAGAATACAATTCATAATATCTTTAATAATCTTTAATAGATACCTTTTAAGGTAATTTTTATACGCTCAAGCTTAATTTTCTAAGACTAAGTTGGTCTTTTCGCTAATAAAATGCGCAAGCTGCGCCGGCACAAGGCCTGCACCTACAATTGATAGCCTAATTGATTCGCTCTGTGCACTTTGTGTTACACACTTAGCGAACAGACCACTAAGATAAGATTTTTAGAATAAAATTTTTAAATAAATTTTTAAAATAAAAATAAAAACTCTAAAAACCCAAGATAAGGAGAAAAACCCATGAATACCCTACTCACTCTAGCCCTTGGGGCAGTTACCTGCTACTTTGGCCACAACTGGTATGCTAGAAAAATTGACCGAGACGTTATCAAGGCTGATCCCAAAAAGATGACTCCGGCCAGAATGTACATGGACGGGGTGGATTTTTCCCCAGCTAGCCGCTATGTTCTCTATGGGTTTCAGTTCAAGTCCATAGCTGCTGCCGGGCCTATTGTGGGGGTTATTACTGCGGTTAGTCTATGGGGATGGCTGCCAGCGCTCATCTGGCTGCTGGTTGGCGTCAGCTTCATTGGCTGGGTGCAGGACTATTGCAGCCTGATGATGTCGGTGCGCCGTGACGGAGACTCACTCAGCGCTACAGCCCACAAGCTGGTTTCTCCAGCCAGTCGCATTATCTTGCTGATCTTTATTTTTGCCTATCTTTTGGTTGTGGCTGGTGCCTTCGGCAATCTGATGGCTTCGGTTTTTTCCAACACGCCGAGTGTACCGCTTGGCATTGTGGTTTTGGTTTTGGCTGGTCTTCTGGGTGGCCAGATGCTCTATCGGTGGCGGATGGGGCTGGCGGCAACGACGCTGGTCATTGTCGGATTGACCATGCTAGCTATTATTCTTGGCCCTAGCGGAGCGGTGAGCGGGCTGGTTAGCGGGCTGAACAATGCGCTCAATAGCCTCACGGCAGGAGAGCCTCTCTACTCGGTCTTTGACCCGATGGCTAACGGCTATCTGAAGGTTACTCCAAGCTATGTTTTCTGGCTGCTGTTTACTATTCTCTTTTGCTACCTTGGCGCCACCTTGCCTATCTGGCGCTATGCTCAGCCTATCAACTATATTGGCTTTTGGGTAATGGCTATTACCCTCATCGGCGGCTTTCTGGGGGCGGGGCTGGCCGTCTTGATCAGACCGCAGCTAGCTACCTTCACCATACCCGCCTTCAAAGCCTGGAATGTGGGCACTCGGGGTGCTCTCCAGCCCCTGTGGCCAATGCTCTTTATTACCATCGCTTGTGGTGCTATATCTGGCTGGCATGGGCTGATCTCGACCGTAGGCACGGCTCGGCAACTTGAGAATGAAACCGATGCCTTAGCTGTTGGCAGCGGCTCAATGTTTAGTGAGATGCTGCTAGCGCTTCTTTCCCTGATGGCTATCTCGGTGGCCGGAAAAGGTGGCGGTGCGGCAGCCTTTGCCGAGGGTGTAGGAAATTTCCTGTCCATCTTTGGGCTAGATCCTAAGTATGGCAGCTCGATAGCCTTTGCCGCCTTTGTTATTATTATTATTACCATGCTTCAGTTGGCCATCCGCTTTATGCGTGTCTCCCTGGCCGAGTGGCTGGGTGGAAGCTTCCCCCTCATTCATAATATTCACCTTGGCACGCTTATTTCCTCAGCCCTGGTGTTTTTTGTGGTTCTCTCAGGCACTTTTACCTACCTATTTCAACTCTTTGGCGGCGCCAATCAACTGATGGCCTCGCTGACCCTTATGCTGATTACCCTCTGGTTGGTTTCGGAGGGGAAGAAAGCCCTGTGGGTAGCTCTGCCCATGTTCTTTATGTATGTAACTACGGTCTTTGCCAACCTGATTACTGCCTGGAACCTGTACATCACGGTTGTTGCTCCCAACTGGGGCAAGCCAGGCTACAGCGGCCTGGCCATTATTGGCGCCAGTATTTTGGTTCTTTTGGCCCTTTTTCTGGTGGCCGCGGCTATCTTTTTGGCCTGGGAAGGCTGGAAAGCCTATTTGCGGCTTAAAGCCCAGGCGCAGGCTAAAGAACAACCGCAAGCCGCAACAGGTCCACTCACAGCTTAGGATCAGCTTCATTCAATGAGGAGCTTCGGAATCATCGCCATACCGCTTGGGCCATACCAATAGGCCCACTGATTAGCCATACCGCCCACTTGATTAGCCGTACCACTGAGGAGGGTACCCTGACCATGGCTCAAGATCAGCTTAGGTAAGGCAAGCTGTAAGGGTTTATTCAAGCTGTAAGGGTTTATTTTTTAAGGTTTATTTTGATAAGTCAAGGGGTTGAAGACTTGAAAACCGCAAACAGCAGGCAGCCTCTCGTTCTTCCCTTGCTCATTTACTGAGAGGAGTGTATAATTTTCTGAAAAAAATTCGCTCGCTGAAGTTAAAAGTTAAATGGAGAAAATGAGCATGTCAAGGCTGAGTAACCTTGTGGCCACCTTGCGCCGATGGGCCAGAGCAGCAGGTGATGTCTGGTATGGGATGACGGCTTATGGATTTTGGATCAGCTTAAGGCGCGAGCGGACCTATGTGGAGCGGATGTTCATGCTCCTTCTGGTGGGTGATCTTCTAGGTTTGCCCATCCTGCCACCTTACTACTCTCTGCGCCTCCTGCCCTATATTCTGCCTTCAATCCATCGCTGGCAGGTCGAGATGCTTCGTGAGCGGGACATTGTTGATCTCTTAGGAGGAGAAGGGGATAGCCTTGGATAAATCGAGGCTCGTTAGTTAAGCAAAATTTTTGGGATAATTGGGGTAATGAGGCTGTGGTTTTTTGCCTAAAAACTTTAACACTGACTGATGAGGAGTCAACCGCTATGTCAGAAGTGCCGAAATCAGAATTACCAAAGTCAGAGAGACCGAAAAAAGAGGGGCTCTTGCGCAGATCCTTAAGCCAGATCAAAGAGCTGATATACGGCATGGCTGCCCATGACATGACCCGCCAGGCCATGAAAACTCGGGCCAGCATGGAGCATCTGTTCATCCTAATCACCATGGGCGACCTTCTCGGTGTGCCCATCCTGCCGCCTTACTACTCCTTGCGCCTTCTGCCCTATGTGGTGCCGCAGATTAGCACTTGGAAACGTCGGATGCTGCGGGAAAAAGACCTGACCGACGCTATGGCCTGAGGAAAAAAGCTGGCGATCTAGCGTTGGCATCTAGCTTTTAAGTATCTTCTGGGCATTGAGCATCTGATTCAGGGAAAGTTTGAGCATAGTTTTAAGCATTAAGATTTGGGGCTCAAAAGGCCTAGGTTAAGTATGGAATTTAGATATGGACAGAGAAACCAAAGATTATATAGATGAGAGGTTTACCTATTTTCAGAAAGATATTATCAATCAGTTTCACATCATAGCTGAGGATGTGCTCAGCAAGGTTCAGATCGTAGCTGAGGGAGTGGCTGCTTTAAATGAAAAGTTCGATAGCCGGACAGATGAGCTGGATAGAAAGATAGATCAAAGGTTCAACGAAGCTCAGGCCATGATGGCTAGTATGAACAAGCAGTTGAACCAAAAGATAGACAAGACTAACAAACAAGTAAAGGAATTGAAAGCTGACGTGGCTGAGCTAAAGACCGACGTGGCTGAGCTTAAGACTGATGTAGCCAACCTTAAGACTGATGTAGCCAACCTTAAGACTGATGTGGCCAACCTTAAGACCGATGTGGCTGAACTTAAGACCGATGTAGCCAACCTTAAGACCGACGTGGCTGAGCTTAAGACTGACGTAGCTGAGCTTAAGACTGATGTAGCTAACCTTAAGACCGATGTGGCTGAGCTAAAGACCGACGTGGCCAACCTTAAAACCGACGTGGCTGAGCTAAAGACCGATGTAGCTAACCTTAAGACCGATGTGGCTGAACTTAAGACTGATGTAGCTAACCTTAAGACCGATGTGGCTAACCTTAAGACCGATGTGGCTGAACTTAAGACTGATGTAGCTAACCTTAAGACCGATGTGGCTGAGCTAAAGACCGACGTGGCCAACCTTAAGACCGACGTGGCCGAGCTTAAGACCGATGCAGCCGAAATTAAATCTGACATCCGGGAGCTTAAAGCTGATCTGCACCGGGTTGAGGATAAGGTAGAAAAAATCGCTGACAGATTCGATGAGCATGAGCAGATCATGCACCGCTTATGAGGCATAAGGAGTAAAAATATCATGTCGTTGCGTGAAATTTTTGAGCGAAACCCTGACCGCCGCTATATCATGTTTGGTGGGAAAGGGGGGCTTGGCAAGACCACATTTTCCGCAGCTACGGCCTTTTGGCTAGCCAAAACTGGCAGAAAGGTGCTGGTCTTTTCCGTAGATCCACAGGCCAGCCTTAGCGATATCTTTCAGCGGGATATCTTCGGCCAGGGGCCAGTGAAGATCATGGATAATCTCTGGGCTCAGGAAGTTGATGCTGACCGGCGTATAAAGGAATATCAGCAGGAGATTCGGCAGAAGATCCTCGATATGTACGGCCTTGACAGGGTGCCCGATGAGATTGAAAATTATCTTCAGGCTGCTGGGGCCGAGCCAGCTATGGAAGAGTCGGCCATTTTCGATGCCGTTGTGGACATTATCAAGGAAGGCAGCTACGATTATTACATCTATGATCTGGTGCCTCTTGGCCATGCTCTCTACTACTTGAAGATGGCCAGGATATATGATGAGTGGATCAACAAGATCACCAGCCTACGCCAAGAGATGGCCGAGTACGATCGTATGGCCTCGGTGATGAAACGCACTCAGGAGAGGGAAGAGGATAAGATTCTCAGTGAGCTTCTCTACATTAAGCAGCGCATCAATACCTCATCGCAGATCCTGACCGATAGGCAAAAGACCGCCTTTTTCTTTGTCCTTGTGCCTGAGGAGATGATCATCCTCGATACCCAAAATGCTGCTCAGCTCTTTGCCGATTATGTACCTATTGCCGGTTATGTGGTCAATCGGCTAATTCCCGATGAGCTGCTCAAACAGAATATTCCCGCTTATCTCAGACACCGGATAGAGATGCAGAAGGGATATCTGGATAAGATCAGGGAAGTTTTCGGCGACCAAGTCAAAGCCTTTGTACCGGAGCTTGAGCGGGATGTAACCGGCTTAGCCATGGTTGAGAAGCTGTCCCATATTATGTATGGTGATTTTTAGATAAATTCTGGATGAGGAAATAAATCATGACTGACACTGATAAATCCACTGATAAATCTATGACTGAGATTGATAAGTCGATGAAATCCTACCTCCAGGAGATTTCCATTCTCAAATATATCTTCTTTGGCGGTAAGGGCGGAGTGGGCAAAACCGTCATGGCCGGGGCCACAGCCCTTTGGTATGCCAGGCAGGGACGGCGGACTTTGCTGGCTTCAACTAATCCGGTGCATAGCCTGTCTGGGCTGCTATCTCAGGATGTCTTTGGGCGGCCTACGCCAGTCAGTGGCGCTCCCAATCTCTTTGCCTACGAGATCGACACCCGGGAAACCATCAGCCGCTCCAAGCAGGAAATTAGGGATAAGATTCAGTGGTTTCTTAAGTTTGCCGACCTTAGAACCAAGGCGGATGAGTTTGTGGACTCGGCTACTATGAATCCAGCCTTTGAAGAGTCGGCTATGTTTGAAAATATGATTGATCTTATGTTCCGGGACGAATACGAGGTCTATGTCTTTGACACTGCTCCGACGGCTAATGCTCGGCGGCTGCTTGGCATGTCTAAGGTCTATAGCCTCTGGGTCAATAAGATGATGAAATCCCGGCAGGAGGCAAGATCTTTGCGTGAGATGCTCTCATTCAGCAAAAAAAAAGAGCCCGATCCTCTCATGGATTATCTGACTGGATTTCGGGACCGTATGGAGCATGCCCGCCTTCTTTTGACCGATTCAGCCAGAACCAGCTTCTTTTTCGTTACCTTACCAGAGGCCTTACCCATTGCCGTAATCACCCGCTTTGTGGACTGGTTTCATGAGTTTGGAATTCCAGTAGGAGGAGTTATTGTCAATATGATGATCGATCGATCGACGATCGCCGATGGTGCGGCTGAATTTGTCCAAAGCCGTGCCAGGATGCAAGAAGAGCACATGAGGACCATCAGAGAAAAATTCAGCGGCCAGGTCCGGGCTATTCTGCCACTCCTTGAGACTGAGGTTCGCGGGCTGCCTATGCTTTCGCGAACAGCAGACCTATTGTTTGCCGATTAAAGGGGAAAACCCTTTTGAAAAAGGGTTTTCCCCTTGTACCCCTTTTCCCAAAACTTTAATTAATATTAATTAAAGTTTTGGGAGGATGGTTTGGAAGGAACCCTTTTTCAAAAGGGTTCCTTCCAAAATCTTTCGGTATCCATACTTCACTTCCTGCCTAAATTCCGATATGGAGAATATGAGGCGCGTTATGACTAAAAAACAACTTATTCTTCTGTCTCTTGGAAGTTTGTTGATGATTCTGGCCGCAGCTTTGCTGATCCGCTTAGTGAGCCGTGAAGGGAGTATGTCCCAAGAGCGGATTAGAGCTAGGTTGAATATTCTACATACTGGTTCTGCCCAGGTTTCGGTGGTACCAAACAAAAGTGACCTTGTGGCTGAAGTTCAGCGGGTTGATCGAGACGTTTTTCCCACTGTGCACCTTACCCTTCGGGTCATCGAATCAAGGGATATCGGCGATTTTACCAATCTGCTTAAGCCAGGAGAGACGATCATTGCTTGTCCTCAGTATATTTATAAGTATACAGCCGGCATTCGGCAGATCGCCTTGGCTGATCCTCGAAATATTCGCAACTTTCAGGCCTATTACCTCCTCCCCAAAGACCGGATCAAAGCAGTGGCCAAAGCCACGGGTGGCCCCACCACTACCTTGAGCTGGTGGATCACGGATATTACCCGTCTTCTCATTGAGGAGCAGGAGCCTGAGGTGGCTGGCTCGGAAATTTCCCCAGCGCCAGCACCGCTCTCTCCCAACAAGAGCAAAATCATTGGCCGGGTGCTTAGGGTAGAGAGGAAGGAATACCCCGGGGTCGAGCTGACTCTTAAAGTGGTAGAATCTATTGATGTCAGTGATTTTTCAAATTTTCTGG
>Ga0207433_10011146_pt1 | contig 13772 bp, 19 predicted proteins | sample YelNatPaOPGAMG01_FD_187559 | JGI IMG/M metagenome (GOLD analysis project Ga0207433, IMG submission 187559) | Hot spring thermophilic microbial communities from Obsidian Pool, Yellowstone National Park, USA - OP-RAMG-01 (SPAdes) (version 3) | ecosystem: Environmental > Aquatic > Thermal springs... | reverse complement strand
TGGAGCGAAACAGAATAGGTTTTATGATGGGGTAGACATGAAAGGAGGGGTGCCCGAATTTGATGAATGGCTATCAATAGCCAATGAATTTCAAAATTCAAAAGGAGCAAATGTGATGATTTTTGAAAACTGGAGGAATATTCACGATTTATGGGAAGCAATAGAAAAATACTGGAAAATAAAAAATATAATTATATGGCATTTGCCGAATAGACATCAAGGGTTTTTAGCAAAAGGAAAGTTTTTTAATAAATATGATATTGCACCGTTAGCTGGCGAGGGAATAATTAATGAAGAATATGAGGAAGAATTCCAAAATTATTTAAACGAAAAAGGGCAAAAACTTGTAGATACATATCAAATAATATTTTATGGAAGCAGAGGAAAAAATTCTTGGAATAAGATTAAAGGTAAGAAATACTGGACACTATCTGACCATATTGATTGGGTAGCAAGTTCAGAGTCAGATACAGGACAATCGGTTATATTTGGCACCAAACCAATTCAAATATTGGTGCCGTACATCAAAATATTAAGCCAAAGAAATGGAATAGTAATGGAACCGTTCGGCGGAAGCGGAAGCACGATTATTGCCTGCGAAGTAATGAAAAGGAGATGCAGAGCAATAGAAATTAGTCCAACTTACGCAGAAGTGATTATAAATAGATTTGAGAAATTTACGGGTAAAAAGGCGGTTTTGTTGGAAAAAGGAGTTGAAAATAACAACCAGAATAACCTAGCACAAGAGATTAAATAAAAGGCGATATAATACTCAATTAAAAGCAAAAAGCACAAATGGCACGAAATTTTAGAAAAAATAAAAAAGAATTTCTTAAAGCGCTGGAAAAGCGGTCAGGTATTATTTCATTAGCTTGTGCGAAAGTCGGAATCCCCAGACGGACAATTTATAATTGGTTAGAGAGTAATAAAAAATTCGCTAAAGAAGTTGAGGAAGCAATTGAAGAAGCCAGAAAAACAAGATTAGATTTAGCAGAAAGTAAACACGTTCAGAAACTAAAAGCTGGTGAAACAAGAGCAGTTTATTTTGAATTGGAAAGAAGACACCCGGAATATAGACAAAAAATAGAAACAGAAGTTAAAGATAGGGCGTCGGTAGAAGAATTAAAAAGGCAAACAGAGATATTAAAAAAAATAGGAGAAAATCAATATGATAACAAAGGAGATATTACAATTGGTGACGAAGCAGGAAATAAAGGAAGCGAAAGAGATAGTTCGGCAGCTTTATAAAAACAGCGAAGGAAAACCTTTTGATTTAACAGACGGACAAGCAGCAATTTTTATAATTATCTACAAAAGAAAATATCCAAGAGTTCATATTCAAGCAGCCACGAGATATGGTAAATCAGATACAATTGCGATGGCGGTTTTAACAAGGCGAGCGACTTTTCCCGGTAAAACAGCGATTGTAGCGGGAAATAAAGATAAAGCCAGAATAATAATGAATTATGTAATATCCCATATTTTTGATAATAATTATCAAAAATTAAAATTTGTAATGGAGCCGGGAGAAACGGAAGAAAGAATTAGAAGGTTTAAAAATAAAGATAGAATAAATTTTGATTTAGGAAATGGTTTATTGGGAGAGATATTTATTACAACAGCGGTGGGAGCATTAGGATTGGGAGCAAATGATGTTATTGAGGATGAAAGCGCTTTAATATCAGAACAAGACCACGCTTTAGTGATGAGAATGTTAGGAGATAACCCGGATAATTTTTTATGTAAAGTTGGAAATCCTTGGGATTCAGAGCATTTTAGAAAATCATTCGAAGACCCGCAATACAAAAAGATAATCATAGATTACACGCAAGGAATTAAAGAAGGGAGATTTACCCCAGCTTATATTGACGAAATGAGAAAACAGCCATTTTTTGATGTTTTGTATGAATGTAAGTTTCCTAAATCAGGAACTATGGATGAAAAAGGATGGGTGCCATTATTAACAAGAGAAGAAATAGAAAGAGCAATGGTTGATTCGTCGGTAGAAGGATTTGGGGTTAAAAAATTAGGAGTTGATATAGCAGGCGGGGGGAGAAATTTTTCAGTAATAGTTAAAAGATATACAAACATAGCAAAGATAGTTTTAAGAAATCAAGATCCAGATACAATGAATATTGCTGAGGTGTTAATTAGTTTAATGGAAAAAAAGGAAAGAGGAAAATATGATATTTATCCGAGGGATGTTGTAATTGATAAGGTTGGGTTGGGAAAAGGAGTTTATGATATTGTTAACAGAGAGTGTCCGGGAGTTTGGGGAATTAGCGGAGCTGAAGAACCAACGACATTAGAAGAAAAAGAAAGATTTGTTAACCTTAGAGCTGAACTATTCTGGAAAGCAAGAGAATGGATTCTTAAAGGAGGAAAGTTAGAAAAAAATGATGCGTGGTATGAACTTACGAAAATAAAATATAGAACAAAACTTCAGGGAACAAAAGGGAAAATGATAATTATTTCAAAAGAAGAATTAGCAAAAGAAGGAATACCAAGTCCTGATGTGGCAGATGCTTTTGCGATGACTTTTAGAACCGCTGATATTCCGAAAGTTGATGAGGAAGAGAGGGAGTTGCAGGAGATGAGAGAAAATGGGAAGTTTGACCCATTTAATCCATTTGGAGAATTTTAATAAAAAAATAAAAAAGTAAATTTATGAAAAAAAATAATTCGGCTCTTGACAAATATTTTTGCTAAATGTAATAATAAAATAATAATAACAATAATATGGCTAACGCAAAAATACAGCCATCTATTCTTTTAGAAAAATCAAAAGAAAATTTTGAAGTTCCTGACTATACCCCTGAAGAACAAGAGTATCTGCGAAACCTTCAAAAAAGATTGGAGCAGGCGAAACTATTAAGAGACCAACCACATCCCGAGTTTGACGGAATGACTTATGTTCAGTATTGGCAGAAAAATGAAGATTTGGCAAATATAAAATTAAAACCAAAAATTAATAAACATGATATTCAGTTTCAAAGTGGAACTTTGCGAACAAAGTTGTTCGCATTTTTGTCTTCTCTTACCGGATTAAATCTATCAGGAGATATTTCGGCTTTTGATGAAAATGATATATTATTACAAACACTCGGAGATGCGTTGGAAGATATTATTGAAAAGGCAGATGAATTGGACGAAGATGAAGAAAAGAAAATGCTTCGGCATTATGAATTATTAAAACAGGGAACGGTATTTCTTGAAGAAGTTTGGGAGGATAAGACAATAATAGATAAAGGAAGTGTAGATGATTATGATGGTAGATTTCGTGGATACAAAATAAAAAAGAAAGAAGTTAAAACAGGGGGTCGTTGCAAAAGAAATATAATTCCCGGAATATGTGTTTATTTAGGAGATTTAACAAAATACCTTATTTCGGAACAGCCGTATATTTTTACTGTTCAGACTATTAAATACGATGAAGCGAAAAAAATTTACGGCGATTTTGAAATGTTTAAATATGTTTCAAAAAGTTTAAGACCGTGGAGCGGAGACAGCGATAAAGCAATGGCAGAAAATGCTTGGCGGTTAATGGATACAAAAGAAGACTGGGTAGAGGTTATAAAATATCAAGATAAACCAAATAACGAATATCAAATAATTTTAAATGGCGTACCAATGTTGCCGATAGGATTTCCTTTTCCGTGGGGATATAACGAGTATAATATTGTACAGCAAAACTTAAGACCAATTCGGCACGATTTTGCTTATGGCAAGTCATTTGTTTTTGAAAATAAAAATCCTGTTCAACTTTTGGATGAGATGATGAAGTTGGCTTTATTAAAAACACAAAAATCTTTTTTGCCGCCATATATTAATATCAGCGGTCGGGTTTTATCTTCGAAAGTTTTGATGCCCGGAGAAATTACGATGGGCATTGAACCAAATTCTTTAATACCAATTTCACCAGAGGAAACGAAAGGGATTACAACCTCGGAATTTAATATGATTCAAGAGTTAATAAGAACAATAGATTTGCAAACCGTTTCCCAGACATTTACAGGAATGAAAGAAGAGGGGCAGGTAACAGCTACTCAGATTTTTGAAATTCAAAAACAGGCAAGAATTATGATGGGTGTTTTTATTTTAACAGTCAGTTTGTTAGAGAAAAAATTGTATGTCTTAAGGCTCATGAATATTTTAAAGAATTGGTTTAATCCAGTTGATGAAGTGGTAGATAAAGCAAGACAGGCGTTGAGAAATAAATATAGGATTGTTTCGAGAATAAGAAATATTGAGGGAAAAGGAATTGGAATGAGAATAGTTGTACCGACTGATACGCTTCCAGCTCCTGAAGAAATAATGACAAATGAAGAAAATATGAGCAGGGAATTAGGAATGCCAGTTAGAATTATAGCTCTTAATCCACGAGAATTAGAACAAGCTAAAATAACATGGGTGGTTAATATAAATGCCCGAGAAAAGAGGTCTTCGGAACTTAGCAAATTGATGTTTAGGGCAGAAGTTCAGGACGCAATGGCTTTAGGACTTAATTTAAGTAATTCATGGAAAGAGGAAAGATTTGCTGAGGTGTGGGAAGAAGACCCATCAAAAATGTTTGAAAAAACACCTCAACCTCAAATTCCTGCTCAATCGCCATCAATATCGCCACCGGCTTTAGGAACGGAAACAACTCCAACAATTAAAAGACCAAGCGTGTCAATAAATCCAAAAATATCAAATTTAATTCCAGAAAATTTATAATATGGATAAAAAAATATTAGAAAAATCAGCAGAATTGACGAGAAAATTACTTGGCTCTATTACCTTAAATGATATAGAGGAACTTAAGGAAGAAACATTAAGCGATGAAGAATATAAAGCAAGAGCGTCTGATTGCGAACTTTTTTATAAAAAATATTTAGAAAAAGTATTAAAACTTTTCATTCAAAAACAATTAGAAGAAATAGGACAGAGAGCTGTAAGTGAAGGACAAATGGTTTTTGGGCGGGGAACGATTAATGGTTTATTTCTTATAAAAGAATGGTTTGACGAACAAGTGTCAGTTTCTCTTTCAAAATTTCAACCAGAAGAAAAAGGAGAATTTGGAGAAATATAAATATAAAGGTTAAAATAATATATTTTAAAATTTAATAAATAAAAATTTATGCCAAGCAAAAGTAAAAAACAACAAAAATTTATGGGAATGGTCTATGCTTTTAAAAAAGGAGAGTTAAAACCTTCTGAAGTTTCGGAAAGGGTGAAGAAAGCGGCTAAATCTATGACTATTAAACAAGCGAAGGATTTTGCCGCAACTAAAGTTGAGGGACTTCCCATAAGAGCAGGAAGGGGAAAACTAATTAAAGATAGATATTAATTATAAAATGACTTCGCTGTTTCGCATTCAGCGTTAAAAAAAGTGCGTAAAAAAGGTCGTAAATAAAAAAATTAAATTAAAAAAATAATGGCTCAATTATTTAACGAAGAAGGGAAATTAGTAGAAGCTTATACCCCGGAAGAAGTTGAAGAGAAGCTTAATGAAGTTAGGCAACAAGCCATTGAAGAAGCAACCGCTTCTAAACAAGAGGAAATTGATGATTTGTTACTTCAGTTAAAAGAAAAGGAAAGTGAAATAGAAAAGGCTTATAGTGAGCTTGAAAAAGAAAAATCAAAAGATAAAAATCTTATAGGTCAAAGAAAAATAATAGAAGAAAAAGAAAGAAAGGTTGAAGAACTTGAAAAAGGACTTGCTGAAATGAAATCTTTAATGGAGCAAAAAATAAATGAAATAGAATTAAAATCGAAAGAAAGGGTTATCAGCGATATGATAAATAATTTAGCAGGAGACAATAAAGATTTAGCAGAAAAAATAAGATTTTTCTATGACCAGTTTAAAGGAGAACCAGTTGATGAAAAACAAATACAAGAAAGAATTCATAATTCGTATATTTTAGCAACTGGAGCAAAGACAGTAAGTCCGATTTCAAGCACAGTGATATCTTCTGCGGTTGGAATGCCTCAAATAAATACAAATAAAGAAAAAATTTCTTCAGAGCTTCAAGATTTGGCAAGGAAAATGGGAATTAGCGATCAAGAACTTAAAAAAAATAAATTAATTTAAAAATATGGAAGAAAAAATAAAAGAAAAAAAAGAAAAAGAGATGTTAACTATCTCTAAAAAAGAATTCGATGAATTGCGGAAAAGATTGGAGAGTTTGGAAAGAGATAAAGATATGCTTCTTCAGGTTGCCGACAAAAAACAACTCTCTCTTTATTATTCGAGACATCGAGATAAAGTGCCGGCAAAAGTGATGTTAAGAACAATGATGACGAGGAAAGATAAAAATGACCCGAATAGCCCTCTTGTTGAAAAGGTTGTTTTAGGTTGGAGGACAATTCAGGATGAGGTTTATCAAGACCCAGCGACAATGAGATGGGTAGAAAGACAAAGGCTTGAGGTTTTGTATGAAGACGGAACATCAGAAGAATTTCATTTAATGGATTATGTTAGAAAATACAGACAAGTAGAGGCGGAAGTAAGAAATAGAATAGTTGATGAAGAAACCGGCGATGTTGCATTAAAGGTCGTAAGATTAGACAATGGTAAGGAATATACCATTGGAATCAACTTTATAAATTAAAAAAAGGTCGTAAAGTGGAAAAAATTATTGGAAAATATATTGGGTCTCAAAAAATAAAAGAAGTAAAAACTTCTTCCCGAAAAACATATTTTGGAAATGAGGTTTTAAGAATAATATACGAAAACGGGACAGAAGAGGAATTACCGAAAGAAGTTGTTAATATTATCGTAAGCGATAATGAAAGGGACTTAACTTCTGTTAGAGAAGATTTTGTTAAACCGATTGTAGAGAAAATAATAGCTATTCTTTTAGAGGCTGAAGTAAAAATTATCGATGTTGATTATATATTTCAAAAAGCGACTGTCTCTTTAAACCAAAATATTGAGGAAGCGATTGATAAATTAACAGGTAAGGATAGGTATACTCGTACATTAGCAGATATTCACGAAATATTAATTAAAAATGGCAAAAGAAAAAAAACAAAATCCAATTAGCGGATATATAATTTCTGATAAAGAAAAAGTGGTTTTCAAAGGAAAAGAGGTAGTGTCGGTATTAGGAGAAGATAAAAAAAATAAATGTTATCTTTGCAGAATGTCAGATAATACAAAAGAATGTGTCCCAATAGAGGTATTTTACGAATGAAAAAGGATGACCAAGAAAAATTAAAAATATTCGGCGTTATTCAAACAATTAATGCTGTTCTTTCAAAGATAAGAGAAAGCGGATCTGGAATAATAGATACAAATATTTTTCAGAAAGAAATAAAAAAAAGAAAAGATGAAAAGATGTTATTTTATGACGAGGTTATATTTCCGAAAGAGGGAGGAATATTAGTAACATTTAAAGATAAGAATATACCGCCGATTAAAGGGTTTTTCTTTTCAGAAACATTAGAAACGGTAGATACGATTAAAAAGATAGGTATGGCATTTGTGAAGGTGTTAGCTACAGAAATAAAAAGAAATCCATTAGGAACAATTATAGCATTTGTATTTTTCAGGAAAGGAATTAAAGAAATTATAAAATGTTTGCTCCGGGAAATGGATTGGGGACTAAGAAGGGTAAGATATAAACCACGATATTATTGCAAAGCAGTGTGGGCATTTTACGTAGCATTTGAATCTGTCAGAAAAAAGAATCCGAAACTTAATGAAGAAATAAGTCATTTACGAAATATTGTTTGTATGATATTAGAGGCTGATAATGCTTATCGTTATCGTGTTCAGGATGTTTTCGGGGAAATAAATAAGGAAAAAGCGAAAAAAGACCCAATAGAAGAATTAATTAGAATAGCAGACATCTGGATAGAAAAAGAGACTGGAAAAAAGAAAGTTGATGATAGAGAGATGAAAAAATTTATGACGGCATATAAGATTGTTTGGATAAAAAGGATTTTAAGATTACTTAAATTTGTACCTCAATTTAAAAAAGTTTTAAGAGATTTCTTCGAGGTGTTTCACGTTGAAGATGTCCAAATGGATAAAGAAGATTATTTTCACGCATTTAACGGAAAACAACCATTTGGATGGAAATCAATTAAAAAATAATTTTATGGAAAAAAAAGAAGAAACAAAACAAAAAATGATTACTTTAACATTAATTCAAGAGGTTGCTTTAGATAAAAAGGGAAAAGAAATTAAAGACGCTGACGGAAATAAAAGTTATCAAAGAGATGATTTTATCGGGTTGCTGAATTTATTAGCAAAGTTTGATTCTAAATTTCACGAAATGAAAGATTATAAAATGTTTTTAAAAGTAAAAGACCATTTGCTTGAAAATTGGAGAAAAGAAGATAAGAATATTGAATTAAGTTTAGATGAAGCAACGTTTTTAAAAAGATATTTATCAGAACTACCAGAAAAAGAAGCAAAAAATCAATCCCTTCAAGAATTTGAAATTAGAACGCTTTGCGGAATTTTAGACCAGCTTGGTTAAAATCTCTTGACAAATATTTTAGAGATAGATTAAAATATAATAATAAACCCATTTCGCAGTTCGGATCACTGCGTTAAAAAAAGATTCGTAAGATGGGAAAATAATATTTTCTGATGTTATTATCAGAAAAGAAAGTTTCCCATCTTTTTTTATAAAAAAAACGAAGGAAAGTCCCGTCCCAAACCTTCGTAAAAAAAGGGAAAGCCAATTTCGGAGAGAAAACTTCGTTAACAAACAAGGCTTAATGGGAAGAACATACGGAGTCGAGTAAGTTCTTTTAAAAATTAAACAATAAAATAAAAATGGCTTTTGTAAAGAAAAGAGGAAGAACCAAATGGATGTGGTTGCCAGTTACGCCTTCAACGGCGATAACCAAAGGTTCGCTTGTGGCATGGAGCAGTGGAAAGTTGGTTGCGGCTAACGCTACTACTCGCCCTCATTTGATAGTTGGGGTTTTAAGACACACTATCTCTGCTAGCGACCCTGATTACGCATTAGATAGATTAGTTGAAGTTGAAGTTCCTATCGAAAAATTTGTGGAGTGGGAAGCAGATGTTTCTTCTGAATCATCTCTTTCTGCTTCCGATATCGGAGGATACTTCGAACTTTGTACAGCGTTATTGGTTAACAGAGCGCTTGTGTCGTATAGGGTAGTTCAATGCGTTGGTTATATTTCAGCAACAAAAGGAAGATTCGTATTAAATATAGGACCAGATGCAATGGCAGGATATACTGAAGATGGTTCAAAGCCAGCATAAATATTTTAAAATATGGAATTAAACACAGTGTCGCTTTCAGATTTCGTGAAACTTGCGGAGGTTATCTGGATTAAGGGATTTGAATCAGTTGAACCAGCTATGATTAATTCAGGGCTGGTGAAGGTGATGAATATCTCTGAACATACAGGTAACACAAGAGAGTTTTCCGAAATCGACACCAACGAATATTTAAGCTACAAAGGAGAAGGGGACCAAGCAGCCAGAGGTAAGATTCAGCAAGGATATTCAAAAACAATGACTAAATACAGGGTTGCTGAAAATATCGGTATCACTTATGAAATGAGAACCGAAAATAAGTACCCTGAAGTCGTTAACGCCTTGCTGAACGCTGGTCGAAAAGGAGCAAATACTATCGACCTCGACTTATCACATAGGCTTACATTTGGAACTGTAACCTCTTATACTGATAGAGACGGAAGAACAATTGACACGACAGTTGGAGATGGTTATCAACTTTTCTACACCGCTCACACTCTCAAAGGGAGTTCAACAACTTTTAGAAACAGGTTGGCGAACAATCCTCAGCTCTCAAAAGGAGCATTAGAGGCGATGGAGAGATTGATTACAGAAAATACCTATAATCAACTCGGTAAATTCACTTTTTCTTGCCGAGTATAAATCTTTTCTAAATAACATGGAAACACTTACTAATTCGCCTAAAACGTGCGAACAAACTCGTAAGTCAACCAGAGGGAAGATGAGAAATGTAGATCGTGCATATTTGGCTGGATTCATAGATGGAGAAGGAATCATGGGGATTTATTCAACCAACCATCCAAAACAAAAGAAAATGGGATGGAGTCCAAGTTTCTTTTCAAGAATAATGGTAGGAAATACAGACCCAGAAATACCAAAATTTTTGAAAGAATACTATGGAGGATGGTTGGGAATAGAGACAAAAAGATTCAGGAATGGATTACCATGCTACCGATATTATGCCAGCGGAAAAGTGTGCGATCGCATCTTGAGGGACATTGTGCCTTATCTGAAACAAAAGAAAGAAAGAGCTTTAATGCTGATACATTATTATCAAAATAGAAAAAAGCTCTCATGGAATGAAAAGGAAGCAATACGAATGAAATTTGTGGCACTCAATGGGAACTCAGGAAAAGCTCATCACCCGCAGAGACTAAACGAAAAGATTCCTTATAGCCGAAATAAATTTGAAAATAATGGCTTAATAAGGAAAAACGATAGTCCGAACTTACAGGAGACTGTAAGCCAAACATAAAAATTGGAGAAAAAGACAGCCGTCTTCGACATCCTTTGGACAACCGATGACCCCAACGTGGTCAACACTGCAAGAGAATACTTGCGTTCTATTGCAAGCCCAGATGCAACTCATGCCGGTGTCGTTAATGTCTATCAAGGAAAATACAAACACGTTATTCTTCCGAGAGTAGCAACTGACGCCAATGGAGCACCCGATTCCACTAAGAGAGGTTATTGGGGAATTGCCTCCTCGCAAATGAGTTCGTTCTATCTTGGTATTTGGGAGCAACCACATTTGATTCCTCCGGCAGCTAACAGCAATTCGGAAGATGTGCAAACCGATGATTGGGAGTTCCGTAAAATAAATTGCGGAAGTAAAATCCTCTCTGATATACGGCGAAAGCTGAGATGCCAACGCCGACCAAGCCGAAAGGCAGGTTCAACGACTGAGCGAGAGGACGGCGAAAGCCGATGCAACAGTCTGACCTTATGGGAAATGAACCATAAGAGACAAGCAGAAATGACTTGTCCATCCGTAGAGGATACGGCATTTGACAAATAGATAGTTCTTTGATAAGATGTAAGTATGAAAATACTTACTAAAAAATGTATTGTTTGTGGCAAAGAGTTCGCAAGGATTTATAAAGACAGGAAATTCTGTTCAAGGGATTGTTATTACAAATGGCAAAAAGAAAACCCAAATAAAGGATGTTTTAAAAAAGGAAACACGAAAGGATTTAAGAAGGGGCATCCATTCTATAAGGGTGGCGAAAAGGGGTGGTTTAAGAAAGGACAGACCCCTTGGAATAAAGGAACGCATATCCAAACGAACAACGCTTTAGAAGTTTGGAGAAAGTAAGGAGGAAGGAATTGGAATAAAGGAAAGCATATCAAAATAAATGATGCCCTTGATAAATGGAGAGCAAAAGGAAATGTTATTAGCGGTAAAAAACATTGGAATTGGAGAGGGGGAATAAGCAAAATAAGGGAAAGAATAGAAGCGATGCCTGAATATAAAAAATGGAGAATGGAAGTTTTTCAAAGAGACAATTTTACTTGTCAGAAATGCGGAAAAAGAGGCAAATTACATCCCCACCATAAAAAAGAGTTATCAATTATTTTGAGAGAATACAAAATCAAAACCTTAAAAGATGCAAGAAAATGTAAAGAATTGTGGGACATCAAAAATGGACAAACTTTGTGCATTCCTTGCCATAAACAAACATTATCTTATCTAAATAATAAAACAAAATCCTCTACGGAATAGTAACAAAAGTGAATCGTGCCGGTTATGGAATCTGTATTGTTGGTGCTTCTTGGATAAAATTCTCGAGTGGAGACGGTCAAGCTTAATGCTTAAGGTGTTTCAAATTGCATTTCCTTGTGTGCCCTCGCTGTAAGGCGGGGAGAGACCTTAAAAGAGATTTCTCCTCGCCTTATAGACGACATCGCTTAAACGCCGATGTAAAAAGCGTAAAGGTTTAATAAAATATAAAATAAATAACAAAACCTAAATAAATAAAATCAATTATATGGTTAAAAAAACGCTAAAAAAAGAAAAAAAAGCGGAAAGACCCAAAAAAACGGCATCACTTTTGCCGCTTGTTGATGGCGTTCAGGCAATTGAAGTAATTAGGGAAAACGAAACAGCCATTCACTACAGGCTGGCAAATGGAACAACGGCTTGGGTATCCAAAAAATAAAAGTCGATAATAGTTAAAATAGATAAATTATATGACAACATTTGCGCAATATATTGATGAAATAACGGTGCTTAACGCCAAAGCCGCTACCGGAGCAGGAAAATGTCTTGATGTTTCTGATTATGATTATGCAATCGCAACGGTAATTATTCCATCGAGTTCAACTTTGACAATTAAGGCAGGAGGGGCAATATCTGAAGTTGCTCCTGATATGGCTTCAGCTCAATCTTCCAGCAACGTGTATGGATATTTGGCATTATATGACATAGATGCTGCAACCAATGTGGCTGGTAGTACAGGTATTTCGGTATCTAGTGCTACAAAATACGGAATTTATAGAATTGAGCTAAAGGGTTTAAAGTGGCTGAACTTTATTGTAACAAATTACACAAGTGGAAGCGTTACCGTTAAATTAAGATTATATAACGGCTAATATGCCAGAAAATAAAAAACAAGATTGGACAATAACAATAGATTCTTTCGGCGGCTTTGTTCCCGCTTGGTTTGAAAATAGTTATCCATTTTATGGAAACAAGAATCAGGCGTCGGATATGAAGAACGCAGACATTATAGACCCAAACGTTTTAAAGCCGGGACCGGATGTAATAAACCTGACAAATGGAGATGAAACTGGAGCAGTCACAACACTTATCAAGGGTATATTAAGGACTGCGGTAGCAAACAACGTGACTTATGCTTGTGGAGGAAACAAGTATTATCAGTTAAACTCCTCAACTGTAACGAACACCGGAGGAACTTATCCGCATATAATTGATAAGGCTGATGTGACAGATGAAGACGCTGAAGATTTGGTTTATCATAAATCAAAGATTTATGTCTTTTACAATCATTCAGGCAATGCCGGTGATATTTTGAAAGATGATAACGGAACAATAGATGACGATTGGGGTTGTTATTCAGAAGATACAGAAGTTATGACAATTGACGGGTGGAAACCAATAAAAGATGTAAAGGTTGGAGAAAAAGTTTATTCTTTAAATCCTATAACATTAAGAGTAGAAATTGCGGAAAATCAAGAGACCATAAATAAATCTTATAGTGGAAATTTGATTCATTTTAAAAGTCAAGGAATTGATTTGATGGTAACGCCAGACCATAAAATGTTAGCTGGGTTTAGAAAATATAATAATAAGAAAGTATATTTGGACTATCAAATAGTTAGAGCAGATAGTTTATTAAATAAAACAAATTTTCATTTAAAAAAGAATGCTATTTGGGATGGAAAAATTATTGATGAATGGGAAATTCCTGAATATGACAATGGAAGTAAACAAGAAATTGTAAGAGACAAGAAAGGAAGGATTGTTGCTACTACAGGGAAAAGATTTTATCGTCCAGCGAGAAAATTTCCTATTAAGCCATTTTTGAGATTACTTGGCTTTTATATTTCTGAAGGATGGTCTACTGAAAAAATGGTTGGCATTAGTCAAAGAATTTACAGCAAGGGTTGGCAATCAATAAAAAATACACTTGATGAATTGGGATTAAATTATGGTTATTATGGGCAAAGTTTTGATATTCACGATAAACAATTAGCACAATATATTCGTTCAATTATCCCAAACGGATTTTACAATAAAAAAATT
>Ga0207433_10011145_pt1 | contig 13773 bp, 9 predicted proteins | sample YelNatPaOPGAMG01_FD_187559 | JGI IMG/M metagenome (GOLD analysis project Ga0207433, IMG submission 187559) | Hot spring thermophilic microbial communities from Obsidian Pool, Yellowstone National Park, USA - OP-RAMG-01 (SPAdes) (version 3) | ecosystem: Environmental > Aquatic > Thermal springs >... | reverse complement strand
GGGGTGGTTGTTTCTGGCGACGGTGATCGATCTATTCTCTCGCAAGGTCGTCGGATGGTCGATGAGCGAGAGCTTGAAGAGCCAGATCGCGATAGATGCTCTTGAGATGGCGATAGCGGCAAGGGCTCCGGCTCCGGGCTTGATCCACCATTCTGATCGCGGCGTGCAGTATGCCTGCGGCGACTATCAGAGGATCATAAGGAGAGCCGGCATGCGGCCGTCGATGAGCCGCAAAGGCGACTGCTGGGACAATTCGGTGGCAGAGAGTTTCTTCTCGACGCTCAAGAAAGAGCTGGTCTGGAGGACGAAGTTCGTGTCAAGGGAGCAGGCAAGAAGGGAGATATTCGAGTTCATCGAAGTCTTCTATAACCGGCAGCGGATGCACTCTTATCTGGGCTACCTAAGCCCGGTCGAGTTCGAGGCTGCTGCCAAGGCAGCTTAACAAAGTGTCCGTTTTGGGGGGATCAGTCCACACGGCACTCCTGCAGGATTCATGGTGGACACATGTCACGTCTATTAGATCGCTTGAAGCAAAATGCTATTGCCACACGAGACTATTGGCTAGTCGCTGCAATCGTCGCAGTCTGGGGTTACGCAATTCTGCTCTACCTTAGAGACTTTGCTGAAACAAGAGACCTATACGACCTTGTGGCAAGGTTGAGCTTAGATTCCGCTATTCTCATCTCGGCGTTATTTCTAAGCCAGTGGGCGAAATGGATCGTCACATTGATGTTGGTTGGTGGCGCAATTGATGTTGCCCTGGAGTCAGTTATAGGTACAGCAGATTGGAAGCGACCGCTAGCTGCGGTGTTGCTGTGGGGTGTGCTTTGTTCAATGCTGTGGTCTAGGCACCTGAGACAATCCCGCTCCCGCACCTAGAATGATACCGAAGATGCGTCTATTTCTCATGGCATGCAATTCCTCCCACATTCATCACCGTGCTACAAAAAGCCCAAGAGCGGGTGGGCGCATAAATGCGAAAATGGGCAGTACAAGTCACGTTCCCGAACGAGTGGTTGGCTACCGCTAGTGCGTCTGATACAAGTACATCACAGCGTGTTCTCGGTCGTCTAGCGATATGAGGATTCGCACGGCGGGAACGTAATCTGGCCGAGCGAAGATGCTGACGAATCTGGACGGTGACCCTGGATTCCACCATGCCATGTCCGCGCTGGGAAGCCCGTCTATTCGCTTGGTCCGAGACACCTCGCTACCCTGCGGTAAGGCAGAAATGAAACTCCTTACGTCCGCCTTGTCCATCGTCAGCTTCGCATAGAATAGCCGACCCATCACGGAGGTGTGCGAACTGAGTAGTCGAGTGCCATCTGGAAACTGCAGCCGGCATACTTCCGCCACTTCGGCAATATCAGTGACGTGTGGGAATAGCGAGGGCCACATGATAGCACCAACAAAGCATACCACAGCGATCAGGCATATGGCGATCACTGCACAAGTCATCTGAAGTATACTTAGTCGTTTCATAACCACCTCGCGATCGCAAGCGAATCCTAGAATTTGACAGGATACGATCCCTCGATCATGAAGTTATGTGCTAGTCCAGTCTCATGTAGGCGGCCCAAAGGCTGACCGCCAAACTCGTAGGGATCTCTGAGAAACCATGTGTACGTTCCATGGACCACGTTGGGAGCAGACACTGTGACATATGCCTCCGCATAGGCTTCAAAGCCACCTAGCGTCAGGAATAGGTCGTAACCAGAGCCATATGTATCGGAATAGAACAGATTGCTGAGCAACCGGTACTTCTCGGCGCGTGGCTTAAGAGTGCGTGCATACGCCACACATGCGCCAAAGTCCTGTTCTATATCGCTCCTTATTCCAGGACATATGAAGGACAGCGAGGCCACATCAATGGTCTCCGGGGTTCCACTTCGGTCTAGCCAGTGGCTAAACAGGGACATGGAAAGAGGCAGAACGCTTCCCCCGGCAAAGGCTCCTAGCGAGTAACCTGTCGCACACAGCCTATCTTGGAACGTTGGCTTCTTCGTGTTGAAGCCCACACTACAGTCCCAGGTCTTGTTGGACGGATACGCTTCCTTCGCCGTCGCCACATGATAGGTCATCGTGATACCAACTGGTCTGTTATGATCCGGCAGTATCGCCATCCCCGTCGGGTCCACCGCATTAACTGGGTTGTTGCCAGCGTATACGAACCAGTTCGAGCCATCCTTGGCCGGGTCCTTCGTGATGAACCGGCCGATGGTGGGGTCGTAGTATCTCGCGCCGAGCTTCATCAGGCTGGTATCCGGGTCGGAGTAGTAGCCCTTGGCGCCGACGAAGCCGAACGGCGTCGAGTGCGAGCCGGTCTGGGCCGTGCGATTGCCCCACGCGTCGTACGCAAAGCTCGAGGTCAGCAGATCAGTTGACGGGAGGAAGACAGTGCTGCCCAGGTGGTCGGGTTGGAAGTAGGATGTCAAGGAGCCGGTCGTCTGACTTATCCCAGGATTATACCACGTCTGCGTCTGGCCGGTCGCGCTCAGTTCCTGAACGAGATCGTCGCCGGCGTAGACATACTTCGTGACCGTCGCGCCATCCGTTCGGGAGACGCGGGTCCCGTCGGAGTCGTAGGCAAACCCTATCACCCGGCCGCCGGGCAGCGTCACGCCAGTGAGGTTGCCGTCGAGGTCATACATGTAGACCGTCACGCCGGCGCTCGACGTCCTCGATATCAGGTTGCCGTCGTCATCGTAGGAGTAGCCGACGCCGGGCGACGCCGTTAGCTGATTGTCGGCGTTGTAGACGCTCGTCGCGCCGTCAACGGTCAGCCGCATCGGCAGGCTTCGCGTCCAGCGCCGCCTGGTATTCTCGCAGGGCCTGTTTGCCATCGGCCTGTATGAGACGAATCTCGCCGGTAGCCAGATGAGCCCGAACGCCGCAGACGTCGGCCCGTGGTGCGCTCACCAGCGGACGAAGGAGGACCTGATCGTATCTAGCGCCGCAGCACTGCGACACAAGCGCAAGTACGCCAAACACCACTATCACCCATCTGCACATAAACAGCGTTCTCCTTCGGTTCGAAGCCCACATCACCCGACTCCATTGCATCATGCAAGTATCACAGAGTGTTCACCCTGTTACGATTGACAAGAAACTGGCTCTAGGATACACTACCTGAACTGCTGGCGTCACGTTCGCAATGATTCCGCCTATGGTGGCGCAGAATCGTCATGTGTCAGCCTGGCATTCGGGGGATGTTCAATGCGGGTACTTCTGAAAGCAGCGATCACGGGGCTAATTGTGACCTCACTGGGTGCGGCGCAGTGCGCCGCCATCGACGCGGCCCAACCGTCCGGCAGCAATGCAGATAGCTTCTACGCTCGGGTGCTGAAGGAAGACCCGGATAATCCGACCGCCAATATATACGCGGGCGACAAGGCCTACAAGGCGGGGCAGTTCGATGAGGCGCTCAAGCGCTATCAGACTGCTCGCCTCAAGGAGCCTGACAACGTGGAGGCGATCTTCAAGATCGCGCGCACCTATGGCCTCACAAAGAAGCTGGACCAGGCAGAGCCTCTCTACAAGCGCGTCATTGAGATCGATCCCGGACACGCCGATGCCCACTACGGGCTCGCGCTCGTATACGAATCTAGGCAGCAGTTCCAGAAAGCGGCCGACGAGTATGAGATCGTTCTGAAGTCCAGGCCCGAAGACGATGTCGTCCTCACGAAGCTGGGCTTCGCGTGGCTCAACCTGGGCCGCACGAAGGAAGCTACTGAGCTGTTCCAGCGAATGGCCGACAAGGATCCGCGGGCCGAAGAGCCAGTCAAGACGCTGTTCGCCATCTACGAAAAGCAGGGCGACTCGGCCAGGGCGGAGTCGCTCCTCAGGAAGTACGTCACAGCCAAACCAACCGACCTGCAGGCCACCGAGTGGCTGGCACAGGTCTACAGCAAGCGCGGCGACATCGACAAAGCCGCGGCCGTCTACAAGGACTTCATACGGTACAATCCGTCCAACCCGGATGGACCGAATGCGCTTGGTCTGCTATACTCCGGCAAACTGCTTTGGGACCAAGCCATTGCAGCTTTCCGCGACGCGGTGCAGCAATACCCGGACGACGAACGGCCTCGAGCCAACCTTGTAAACTGCTACCGTGACAGCCAGCGGGTCGATGAGGCAATCCACGAGCTTACCGAATGGATTGCCGAGAACGCAAAGACAGAGACTCCATACAGAATGCTTTCCGAGATCTACCGCGATCGCGGCAGATATCAGGAAGCTGCGGCCGTGCAGGAGAAATGCAAGGCGATAGACCCGTCCGACAGCCTCCCTTATATGGCAATAGCGCGGATATATCAGCAGGCCGGCCAGCCGGAGAAAGCAATAGACGAGATCAGGCGAGGCATAGAGACCATCCCCGGCGATCCAGTCCTCTCGATGAAGCTCGCTGAGGCCTACGAAGGCCAGAAAGACTACAGGTCCGCGCTCGAACAGATCCGCGCGGTGGTCAAGACGCAGCCCGACAACCTAACGTTGTATATGAATGTGCCCCGCCTACTGCTTCTGGCCGGTCAGGTGCAGGACGCGATTGCGGAGTATCGGTCGCTGGCGGAGAAGCACCCTAACGAACGACCGATATTCGTCCATCTCGCCGAAGCCTACGAGCGAGCCGGCAACTACGACGAGGCCATTCGGGTGTACATGGACATCCGCAAGCAGTGGGCGACAAAAGAAACGGAGGCTTGGTCGCACAGCCGAATCGCGGCCATACATGTGATTCGCAACGAACTCGATCAGGCTCTGGCGGACTACAAGTGGGTTGTTGAGGCGTTTCCTGAAACGGACGCGCACTACGCGAGAATCGTGGAGATCGAGGGCAAGCGTGGGCGACTGGATCAGTCATTGTCGTATCTAATCGGCAGGCTCAAGTCGGGCGTCGATCGGGACTCGATTGTTGACGCGATACTCGGCGCTTACTCAGCCATGGGACTGAAAGAGGCTGCGGTGATTACAGAGTTGCTCAAGCTGCGTGCGAGCATGCCAAAAAGCACGTCAGTCGCACGTCGGACTGCCGAGCTTTGCCTGAAGAACCACATGGCCAAGGAGGCGCAGGCCGCAATCGACGTGCTGGCGGAGTCCGACTCGGTGGACGCCGAGTCGAGAGTGACACTCGCGGACCTCTATGCCTCAACGGGACAGACGACGAAGGCGATTGAGCAACTGAGACAAGCTGTGGGACAAACCAGTCGTGACGGCGAGGTTTGCTACAAGCTCGGGCAACTTCACGAGAAGCTCGGCAACGTAGCCGAGGCCAGAAAAGCCTACGAACTTGCGTTCAGCAAGGACAGCATCGAGGCGGGACAGGCTCTGAAGAGGCTATCGAGCGCAGGCGCACCCGGGACTACACCTGGAAAGACGTAGGCCGGCTTCGGCCGGCCCGGGCGGTCTCAGGGACGGACTCGAAGGGCCCGTGGTGCGTACGACTGTAGAGCAAAGGGGGGGGTGAGACCAAACTGACTCTAGGGGGGGTATCACACGGCATTTCATTCTACAGACAAAAGGGAGGTTGATTGTGGTGGGAAAGATAACGATTCTCATCGCTCTAGCTGCGATGCTAATGCTCGCAGTGTTTTCAGGCCCGGCCTGTGCGCTGAACGTCTACTCCAATCCAAGCATACAGACGGAGAACGTCAGCCCTGACGGCACCTACAACGAGGGAAACTCAATGCAGGTCGTGTCCGACAAGTTCGTGACCAAGTGCGCCAACCGGGGGTTCGGGACACGTGACAGCAACTGGTTAAGCCTTGCGTCGGCTTGCACCGATGCGGTGAACTGGGGCGCCAACGCGTTCGTTGCCGAGCATACGGACGCAGCCGGCACCGGCGGATGGAACAGCAACCACGGCACCCACGGGCTGTTCTGGCAGGACAGCAGCGGCTGGTATGACGCCAACGACAGGGATCTGTGTGTAAAGTGCGTGGACAACTGCGTCAGCCAGTTCTCGGCATCGGGTCGAGGAGCATACTGGGGCAACGCTTACGATGGCGATTGGTCGTTCTACGGCTATCACCTCTACGTGCTGAACAACACGCCCAACATGAACGCGGTTCTAATCGAGGGCCTGTTCCACACGAACTACGACGACACGCAGCTCCTCAAGACCGACACCGGTAAGAACGAGTATGCAGAAGGCCTGTACAGAGGTGTGTGCAGCCACTATGGCTACAGCTACACCACTCTGGACTCGTCCTATCACGCCCAGTCCTACACGGCCACCTTGCCGCCCGGTCAGCAGGCTACGTGCTGGGTCGAGTACAACAACATCGGCTCGGAAACCTGGTACCAGGGTGGAGCGAACCCGGTCCGTCTGGGCACGTCCAACCCGCAAGACAGAAGCTCGGTCTTCTATACAGCGGGCAACTGGATCGGCGCCAACAGGCCGTCGGGTCTCGACCAGTCCAGTGTCGCTCCTGGCGGCGTGGGCCGGTTCACGTTCATCATGACCGGACCGATCGGGAACTACGGCTACAAGCAGGAGTACTGGCGGCTGGTCGCGGAGAGCAAGGCGTGGTTCGGCTACAACGGCGTGTGGTTTGGCATCACCACCAATCCGTATGACATCGTCGTAGACAACACGTCCGGCGGCTTCAGCTGCTCGGCCGGCTGGAGCACGGGAACCATGTCCACGGACAAGTATGGAGCGGACTACCGCTTCCACAGCACCACGACCACGGACGATCCCGCGACATGGACAATCAGCGTGCCGGTGTCTGGCAACTACGATGTCTACGCGTGGTGGCCTCAGGGGTCCAACCGCTCGACGGCTGCTCCCTACAAGGTCAACTACAATGGTGGCTCGGCGACGGTCAACAAGAACCAGCAGACGAGCGGCGGCACGTGGAACTTGCTCGGGCGATGGAATTTCGCCTCAGGCAACAGAACCGTGCAGCTTGGATGTGTTGCCCCGTCGGGCTACGTTGTGATAGCAGACGCGGTCAGAATGGTCGGTCCGTACTAGGACAACATGTGGTGGGGGCGTGCTGTGGGGCGGGCCCCCGCCACCTTTCCGAACCCGCCGGAGGAGGAGAACTAATGAAGTCGCTGAAGCCGATCCTGATCACGGTGTGGTTACTGACGCAGTGCGCTCCCTGTGCCTGGCCGGAGCAGGTTGACTGGGAGAAAGCCACCTCCGAACAAGTCGCCCACCCGCCCCAGGCAGTCGCACTCGAGTACCGGTTCATCGAGAATGAAGTGCGGAGATATGACGTAAAGCTCGCGGGCGAAGGCATGCTCAAGCTTCCGGGACAAAGCGAATCGACGAAGCTGCAGACCACCGGCGAGATGATTTTCACCGAGCAGGTGATGCCGAAGGACACATCCGACGACTACTGGCGCATCAGCCGAAAGCTCGCCAAAGGCGAGATGACAATCCCCGACTTCGGCAAGCTGCCGATGGCGGCTCCGCAGATCGAGTTCGATATCAACAAGCGCGGCGCGGTGCGTACGATCAAAGGCCTCGACCAGTTGTCGTCCACATTCGGGCTCCCTGCCGATAAGGGGCTGGCCGACATACTCTCGCAACTCAGGTTCGTAGGCTTTCCCGATAAGGAACTGAAGGTCAGCGACACGTGGGACGACAGCTACTCCATTCAGCTTGCCGGACAGGAGAAGATCCCTGTGAAGGTTACCTCGACTCTGATCGGCTTCGATCGCGTTCTCAAGACGGACTGCGCAACGATCCTTACAAAATACGAGATCCCGTTTTCGTTCTCCATCGACACCACGGACAGCAAAACCGGGGCAAACGCGAAAACCACCGGCGAGACGGCGACGCCTCAGCCGAATGCCAGGTTCGTGGGCAAAGAGACAGGCGAGTTCCGAACCTATTTCTCGTATACGGACGGCAAGATCGTGCAATCATTCGGGACGATCGAACTCACCGCCGATATGGACGCCGGCGATAAGCCCTCTGTAAAGGCGACGGCGAACAGCGCTGCGGCAACCGCGACGACCGCGGGAGAGAGCTCAAAGCACGGCTTGAGCGTGAAGTACTACGTGACATCGACACTTAGCCCGGCCGCCGCGCGGGCGGCGTCGGACGACAAGGGAGTGACGCCATGAGATGGACAGCAAACGGTGGTCTCTGTGCCTTGCTTACGAGCCTATTCGCCGCGACCGGCGTTTTCGCGGCGTCTTTGGGCGAACCCGTCGCCGTACCGGCGCAGGGACGCTACTCGACAGCGATATGGAGCCCGGCAGGTGGTGGCCTGGCGCTAGGCGGCGAACGTGGCCGGGGTCTCTACTGCACGGACATGACGGGAAACATGACCACCGTATCCGAGTCGCCGGTATCGGGATGGGGGTTCAACTGGTCGCCGGACGGGCGGCATCTGGCGTATCGCGAGAGGGACGAGACCGGCGCGGTGGCGATGATGGTCACGAACGATCGTGGAAAACCGACCCAGTTGACGCCGTTCATGGACGGTAGATTCCAGCCTGTATGGACCAAAGACGGCCTGACATACAAAGCGGGCGATGAGATTGTGACCGTTGACGCCAAAGGCAAGGTCAAGAGCGCGCGCAGTCTTTCGCAAGGACGTGGGCTGCTCACCAGGATCATGGGCATCACAGGGTCACTGATGGCGGCTCGCGTAACGGGCGCCACGCTCACGGCCGTCGCGTCCTTGTCCTCGAAGGGATCGTCCGCCGGCGCAAAGCTGAGTGGGCAGGTTTTTGTGGACTCGGAGAGTCAGGCGTGGATCGTGGATGAGGACGGCAATCTCAAGAAGCTGATCGACGTCGAGGGCGTCAAAGGATACGGCACACCCGTGCAATCGCAAGATGGCAAGTACGCGGTATGCGGCTTCGACGGAAATCTGTACGTCGCCGACCCGAACGGCTCTCAACCGATCAGCCTAGGAAACGGAGGTAGCCCGACATGGTCGCCGGATGGAAGATGCATCATCTTTACGAGGGCCACCGATGACGGATCCAGGCTCACGGCGTCGGAACTGTGGATCGGCGCCGCCGACGGTTCATGGAAATACCAGTTGACTAACGACGGTACCATCAAGGAATCGCCATCCTGGTCGCCAGACGGCAGGCACATTGCCTACGTCGTGGACGGCGTTGTCTACGTCGCGCCCATAGACCTGTAGGCGACCCGTGTAACGGCGGAAACCAGCTCCGGCAACTCGCGAGCGGGCGCGTCAGCCAGCCCTGCCCCAGAGCAACGAAGAGCCCTCGCCGGTTCACGGAAGGGCATCAGCCGGCCCGAAGCGAAACCTTAAGCGGAGGCGCGGCTCAAGCACGTAACCGCCCGCGCCAAAGGAGTTCAGGCAAGTATGAACCCGTTCTTCGCGGAGGGCAACCGGCGAGCCATAGCGCCAGAGATCGCCGGTCTGGTCGAGAAGTCCGTTGGCTGCACTTGTGTCGAGGGGCTCGATGAGATGCTCGACTCGGGAGATGCCGCAGTGGCGGACGATAGGCATTCCGGCTTCGCCGAACGGCACAGCCGTGCCGAGTGGCTTCTGGGCCTCTCCGCGGGCAAGGGTATGAGGTGGCGGACAAGTTCCGTTCCATCGGACAGATCGGATCGCACAGTCTTCCTGCTAAGCATCGGATTCGGTAATGGATCCCCCCTGCCCCAGCCCAGCGGACGGTGGGATATCAGCGTCAACGGCCGGTTCGCGGTTTCCGTACGCATGGTCAACCACAGCCAGCTCTGGCGCAGCGGCGATTGCGCGCTTGCTTTCTCGGCCAACCGCATTGAGACAGCCGAGCCGTATTCGAGTATGTGCCTGAGCACTCTCATCAGAGATGAAGGCGTCGCGGCGTTCGGGCCAGCCCTGCTCTGCGTTCCGTCATCGTGGTTGGAGAGCGGACAGCCAGCGGAGATGGCTGTCCACGCGGTCTGCAAAGCGCCTTCGACCCGCTGGTTCCAACTCGGCATTTCCGCCGGCCTGCTGCAGACGGCCGACATCTGGCAAGCAGTCCAAATGCTGGGCCCCGACCCGCATCCGCGCGCGGGAGACTACAGAGTCTTCTTCGGCGATATCCACACGCACAGCGGCCAGGTCGGCGATGAATGCGCCAACAGAGGCTGCGGCCGGGGGAGCCGCGAAGACAACTACAGCTTCGCGCGGGGTGCGGGTGGGTTGGACTTCTACTCGCTCACCGACCACGAATGGCAGGTCGGACCCGATGGAATCGCCGACTACCTCGGCATGGCCGATCAGCACAACGAGGACGGGCGCTTTGTCTGCCTGCCTGGCTTCGAGTGGACGAATCTGCTCTACGGCCATCGAAACGTCTACTTCCGGGACAGCGGAGGCACGGTGGTCAGTTCATACAAGGAATGGGGCAGCCCCACGCTTGACCCCGACCGCTGCACGACTCCCGATGACCTTTGGGCCGCCGTCGAAAAGACAGGAATCCCTTTCATAACGGTGCCGCATCACTCCTCGTCCACCAGCCATCCCCTGAATCTGGACTTCTACAACCCAAAGTATGATCGCCTGTTCGAAGTGTACTCCTGCTGGGGATCGAGCGAATACTATGGCGACTTTCCACGGGGAGTGTCGGATCGATTCCGCACGGGCGACTTTCGCGATGCCGTGCGCCGCGGCCAACGATACGGGCTGATTGCTTCGGCGGACGGTCATGACGGCCACCCCGGCGATGCGCAGAGCCCGCTGGTGAAGCATCATCACCTCTTTCACTTCTGCGGCTCGGGGCGGGCGGCCGTGCTGGCGGCAGAACTGACGCGGGCCTCGGTGTTCGACGCCCTGCACGCACGCCGGTGCTACGCGACGACCGGCGTCCCCATAGTACTCGATGTTCGACTCAACGGAGCTCTGATGGGCGAACATCTCCCACCACTGCCTCCCGGCACGATCCCACGCATCAGCATTCACTGCCAGGGGACTAACGGCCTGGATTCCATTCGCATCATAAAGAATGCGGAGGTCGCGCACTCGATCCCGTGCTGCTGCGAGTTCGCGCGCTCGATCGAATGGGAAGACGAGGGCTACGATTGCACGGTTCCGAACAGCTACTACGTAAGAGTCATCCAGAAGGACAGAGAGTCGGCTTGGTCTTCGCCCATCTGGGTCGGGTAGAGCCGCCAGAGGCTGCGGCCCGGCGTGCGCTGGTGTGATACAATCAGAGGATCAGGCGAGCCTTATCGGAGGGATCAGCATTGCCAACTCACGGACCGACGTTGCCGAGGACTATGAAAGCAGTGGTCATCTACGGCCCCGAGGACTATCGACTCGAGGACGTGCCCGTTCCGCAGGCCGGGCCGGGAGAGATCGTCATCAAGGTGGACCACGCTGGCGTCTGCGCCAGCGACATGAAGTGCTACACCGGCGCTCACCACTTCTGGGGGGATGGCATTCTTGCGGGCTACGCGCAGCCGCCCATCATAACGGGCCACGAGTTCGCGGGCGAGGTCGTGCAGCTTGGCGAGGGGGCTGCCGAGGCGCACGACCTGGAGATCGGCGACATGGTCGTTTCGGAGCAGATCATCCCCTGCGGTGAGTGCCGCTACTGCCGGACCGGACGCTACTGGCTGTGCAGAAGGCACGATATCTACGGGTTCCGACAGGGAGTCCCGGGCTCGTGGGCGGAGTATATGAGGTTCCCGGCCAAGTCCCGCAACTACAAGCTGCCGAAGGACATGTCCCGCAACCTCGCGGCAGTGGTTGAGCCGCTCGCGTGCTCCATCCACGCTGTCCAGCGCGCGCAGATACAGCTCGGGGACGTCGTAGTGATCGCCGGCGCAGGCACGCTCGGCCTTGGAATGATCGCTGTCGCAAAGCTGCTCAATCCGTCCCTGCTGATCTCAGTCGACCCGAAGGACTACCGGCTTGAGGTGGCGAAAACCCTCGGTGCCGATCTGACTGTCAACCCAGACAGGGAAGATGCGGTCGCCCGCGTCCAGGATCTCACCGACGGCTACGGCTGCGACGTCTACATCGACGCGACCGGCTACCCGTCGTCGGTTCTGCCCGGCCTGCTGATGCTTCGAAAGCTGGGCACGTTCGTTGAGTACGGCGTCTTCCGCGAGCCCGCCACCATCGACTGGACCATCATCGGCGACAAGAAAGAGCTCAGCGTTCTCGGCGCGCACCTCGCTCCCTACTGCTTCCCGCTGGCCATCGACTATATCACGCGCGGTCTGGTGGACGTCTCGCGCATCGTCACCCACGAACTGCCGTTGGACCATTACGAGGCGGCGCTGCGGATGGTTCACGACGCGACCGAGTCGATCAAGGTGCTGCTGAAGCCTTAGGCTGGGATATCTCGAACTTGCCGGAGTCGAAATCGACCGTCACAGTGGTCCCATCGGCGTAGGTTGTGCGCTGCTTGCGGTACGACGAATCCAGGAACTCGTGGTTGGTCATCTCCAACAGCCCCACGCGCTTGTGCAGCGAGCACATCGTGCGCATTCGACCCAGTTCGTCCTTGCCGGGGTCCATTGAGATATACGGCACTCCCGCGTTGAGCAGGCAGTGCAGATAGCCCTGATCCGTCTCCGGAATCCCCCACCCGCCTTTGGTTATCGACGCGGTCCACGGCGTCACAATCGCGTCGTGGTAGACCAGCTCGAAAAGCGGCACCGCGATGCCCAACGCGGGACCTTTGCCCGGATCCGGATCGAGTGCGTACGGTGCGTGGTGAACAAGATCGATGTGAGGCACAGCCCAATCCGCGGGCTCCTCCGAGCTGACCACCCCCAGTTGCGCGCGCACTAGATCGAGACACTCCCCGCGATACCTCAGGCAGTCCGCGCGGGAGACTGGATGCTCCGGGTTGTAGCACTCATCCGGCGGAACAACCGCGAACACGTCCAGGTACGCGCCGCGAACCTTTATGCCGTAATCCAGCAGCGCCTTGTGATTGCGCTTGACATAGCCCGGCGCGAACGACGAGCACAGAATCGATTGTCTGCCTCCCGCCCACGCGTTCCCGTAAGGCCGGTTGCCCTGCTCGTCGAGGATAGTGTGCCTCTCGTCGTATGACACCGCATCGCAGTAATAGTCGCGATACTGGTCGTGTATGGCGAACACATAGCCGAGCCTGTCGCACGTTTCAGCGAAGCGCTTCATGCCGTCCCATCCCCCGGCGTCGGGACACGGCGGCAGGATATCCGGGTGCAGATTGTCATAGCCGCGGAAACCCCATCCATCGAGATGCACGTATGCCTGCTTCACGCCTTTCGCGGCGAGCTTCTTGAGCTGATCGGCCCGGGCGTCGAATGTGACCAATTGGTGGTTTTTCCCAGGATTGGTCTTGTCGTAGTAGATCGATTCCGGCTGCGTATGGTAGAGAATGCTTGTGTGCACCACCGGGGTCCCGATCATCTTCGCCACTACAGGACTGCGCGCTATCTTTTCCTTGAGCGACACGAACTTGCCTGTCTCGATTACATACTGCCGGTAACGCTTGGCAAGTGTAACGTAGTTGCCCTCGTCGAAGAACGCGATTCGCGCGCGTCGTGCATATCCCAGCTTGCCCAGGGAATGAACCCACTTGAGTTCCATCAGCGTGGGGCCACCCGCGGGGTGATCCATCACGCACCCTGCATCGTCAGGCGTTTCGATGATCAGCCCGGCCGCCGCCCTGCCCTTCTGGTATCCCCACCACGGCATATACGATAGAGTCTTGTCAAGTGGTGTAAAATTCCGCGGACTCCTGTTGGTCTTCTACGCTATGAACTTACCGCTGACCGGCGCCAGAGCATCCGTGGCGACTTCGCTAAGGCTGCCCAACGACATATAGCGCCGTTCAGTAAGCCATTCCTCGTCCTGC
>Ga0207433_10011144_pt1 | contig 13773 bp, 10 predicted proteins | sample YelNatPaOPGAMG01_FD_187559 | JGI IMG/M metagenome (GOLD analysis project Ga0207433, IMG submission 187559) | Hot spring thermophilic microbial communities from Obsidian Pool, Yellowstone National Park, USA - OP-RAMG-01 (SPAdes) (version 3) | ecosystem: Environmental > Aquatic > Thermal springs... | reverse complement strand
AGATGGATAACTTATCCTATTTTCTATTCTTCAATGTACTCAGACATAACTTGGACTTTTTCAAAGCTTGACTCTTTCTTTTTCTACAGCTTCAACGCAACCTTTGGAAGTTATACAATTTTGCTTTTTATTTTTTCTTTTCCAATTTCAATTCTACCTTTCGTGAGCATTAAACTTAAGGGAAGAAAATTCCTTGTTACGATACATAAAATAAAGAAGGAAGTCGACAACGTAAAGATTTTTAGCAATGAGAAATTTGCCTTAATCTTTTCCTTTTTCGTCTTACTTTACCTTTCGTACTACGCTTACTTTCCTTCTTTAAATCCAGAGGGAAAATTTGTTAGTGTTGATTTAGTTTTTTACAAAGAATATCTTGAGAAGTTTAAGGCTCTTGGATTCAACGAATATGGGTTTAGTTATTTACTACAAAAAACTGGAGGAGGAAGAGCAACTGTAGTTCTTCTTACTTACTTAGTTAACGTTTTTCTTCAAGATACAACTGAAGCTGTAAAGTTTTCCTATTTTTTTGCTTCCTACTTTCTTGTTCTTTCTACTTTCTTATCCTTAAAAGCCTTGACGAAAAAACAAAGCATTAGCTACGATATCAGTTTACTTTTCAACTTTTTCAATTCAAACTGTAGTTGGGCTTTACGCTGGCTACCTTGCAAACTGGATCGCAATCTCTTTGCTTCTACTTTCGTTAGCGAGTTTTTCCTTAGCCTTTAAGGAAAGAAAATATTTCTTCGTCTCAATTCTTTTTTCAGCCCTAGCTCTCTTTTCTCATCCATGGAGCTGGACAATAGTAATACTTGCTGTACTCTTGCTTTTTCCTTTAAACTTCTTCCTTAGTAAGCTTAATTTAAGAAGGCCCTACAGCAAAGAAGAATCTTTACTTGTAGGAAGTTTCTTTTTAGTTAACTTAATTTTGGACGCATTAAAACAATACTTTTTGAATTCTTTAGGTGGAGCCTACGCAGACTACAGTATTACTAAGAGTGCTTTCTTAGTCTCAAACATTTTTATCTTGAATAGGAACCTTAATTTTCTAACTCAAGTTTTCGTTGGAGGTTATACTACCAACGTTTTAGTTTTCTTAATTTCTGTTCTAGGAGTGGCTCAACTACTAAAGTATGAAGATAGTTTCTTTGATGCTTTATTTCTAACCTTACCAATAGTAGCAGCACCATTTATATTCGTCGACGCAACAACTCAATCTAGACTAATTTACTTTTTACCTTTGAACATTTACTCAACTTTAGGTTTCTATGAACTTTTAAAGAAACTAGGAGAAAAAAGTAGCGGTAAAGCTTTTGTTCTTGTTCTACTACTTCTATTGAACTACAGTTTTAGATCTGTTGCTAACTTAGTTTAACTAAGAAGTTCAACTATACTTTAACTAAAGCCAAAAAACCTTTTTGTATATACTGCTAACTTTTCGCCAGCTACTTGCTGAATAAGCTGAAATAGAAAAAAATGCGTCCTCTTTTAGATAAACGTTTTCTCAAATTACATCCTATGAAGCATACTGAATGTTTTCGCTCAGTCTAACGGTCAGACTCCTCCCACTCACAAAAACTACCTCCACACCCCCAACTCCTTCAAAAATTTCAGCAAATCATTAGTAACCTCTTTACAGATAATTAATCTTGAAACCGTCCCCCAGAATACTCCTTCACAAGCTGGAAACAGCTTCGACATCCTATGACGCGCTGTAGACTTCTGGACCATAAGTTTCCATTTTTCGATCAAAGAATTCACTGTGAAGATAAAACCTTCGGGTAAATCATGCAACTTCAACTATTGCGCTAATTTTTGACATTTTTAATCACAACATCTGATAAGATGCGGCGACAAATTTCCGTATTATTAATTGGGTCAGGAGGCTAATTGCGAATAAGAAAGGTGCGAACATTTTTGATTTTATCTTAAACCCACCTCTTTCACCTCTAAGAAACGAGCCCTATCATAGCCATAAACCGCGAATTTTAAACTCGTCCGGATGCCAAGCAGACTTATGAGCCTGCCAAGGGTTATCATCTTCCAAGCGCTGTTTTGGGTTATAACTCACAGGAACAGTAATTATGTTTTTTTCTTTCAACCCTTTATCAATGAACTCATTACAAAAACCTTAGGTACATTATGATGCACACTACATATACGAAAGCTAGGAACATTGATGCTAGTCTTTCATACCTTATCCTTCTGAACGATTTAGCCATGCAAAGAACCTTTCAATTGCACTTCTAACATGTTTATAGGCTATCTCATAAAATCTATAGGGCCTTCCACGCTTTGGCTTATCTAGACTAAGCTTTGAATAGTTAATTAAGGACCCAGGTATTTTGGACCATACTCCTTCCTTCTGCTATCTCTTAAGCCTTCTAAATGCAGTTGAGTAAGGTCCATACTTAATATTCATCTACCTATATCTAGTTGTAAGAACGTAAAGTATGCCATTCATAACCTTCTTATCGTTGGTCCTTGACCTGCCAACTTTTGTCCTAGAAAGAAGCAAGACCTAACAAGCTCCCACTCGTCGTCATAAGTTCACGAAACTTCGTGGGGAAAGACTAAAGTAAAAAACTTAAATAGTTTTGCAGTGAGTTTAACGTTAAACCATCATTCTTTGTCAAGTGCTCTATAATTTGTCTGGCAAGAACCATATTGCATAAGGTATCTCTAAACGTGCGCTTTGAGCAACGCAAGGCTGTCGAGCCTTACCTTCACAATCTTCGAAAGCACGTGAAGAGAGAAGATGAAGTCAGCAAGCAGAGAGAACGTGCACTAGAAACTGGTTTAAACTAAAGTCGAAGAGAAGCTGAAAGAACGAGACGCGCACATTAGTCAACTTAATGTTCTTCCTTACATTAACGCCGTATGCTCATATATCAGGGCTAGCTGATTGGCGAGTGCTATATTTACATCTCTAAACGTGTTCTCTACATTTATTTCTTTCTCTTTTTCCAAGCTCCACAAAATACTGTAAGGTTGGAAGGTGATTTCTTTTTTAGAAACTTTGCTAACAATCGTAGCGCGCGCGTACTTAAAGTTTGTTTCCCATGAGGAAGCAAATTTTCGTTAAAAGTTCTTACGAATCGCGTAGTAAGAAAGGAATTAGAGGAGCAAGCGCTTTTTATAATTCTATTAGAATTAATGGAGTTAAACGGAGAAAATATACCATCTAGAGTATCTAAAAGGTCCTGAGCTTCATCAGTTGTTAAATGAGTCTTACGATCTAGTGAAATATCGAATGTGATAATTAGTAAGCCGTTTGGCTTGAGAATTTGATTAAAGTTGTGAACTATATCTTTCCAATTCAGAGTGTGCTCCAAAACTGAAATACAGTAAATTATATCAAAAGAATTATTCCGATAAGGTGCTTCTTCTAAATTAGAAAGATTAAATTCTACATCGTAGTACTTTTTGTTAATCTGTTTAAAAATGGGGATTAAACGGTAGTCATTATCGCAGCAACGTATTATGCTATTGGGTATTTTATAACTAAGATAATAGGGAAAGAAAGTGCATCCTGATCCGGCGTCAAGAATTCGAAATTTATAGTTAGTATGTACTACATCTGCTAGTTGAACATATTGTTGAATATAAAGATAAGCGAAGGGGTACTCCCACTGTCTGCTCCACTGATGAAAAGGATCAGCTTCCCAAGGATATTCTTTTAATGCTTTTGCATGAGTCTTAATAAAGGCATTAGAAAAAGATTCCATTTCAAGGAATAAATCTGTTTTTAGAAGTTCCGTATAATCGCTTATCTGAGGAATTCCTTGCGGTAGAATATTCGAATTTACTTTGGTCATGCCATTTGCGTACGTATTGATTCGAATGCTTTTAGAATGCGCATAAGGTCTTTCTGACTATTTTATGAGCGTAATTTCAGATATTGTTACGTTCGCAATTGTCTGATCGCGATCCAAATAGAGTATTAGTTGCGTAACGGCTGATATGTTTAACTCACCTTCCTGCTTTAGGTTGCTGAGTGGTATTAGGACTACCTTCTTTTCACCAGAAGCACAGGTAAACATGTACTCGCCTCGATTTAGTGACTCGCCTCCCCCAATCATATCAGACGCCAATGACAGCATAAAATTCTTTGATCCGCCATTTTGAACCTGGCAATAAATTATTAATCTCAAATACCTATAAGAGGAAAAGTTTTGCGGCTTGTCAAAAATATGGTAAAGACGAATGTAATAATTACCTCTTGTGAGAGTGATTTTATACGCTTGAGTTGGAGTTTCGCCTCTATTAATAGTCGCTTCGTGGCCGACTTTTGCACCAGGAATTCGATACACTTTCCAAAAATCATCTTTGCCGTTCAATTGTTGCCCGACAATAATGTCCGCATTGTATAACTGATTTGACAATTCATAAAGTGTTGAGGCATTTTTCTTTGTGATGTATCTAAGAATATATACTTGGCTCCCATTGGGGACATCGATGCTTTGAGAAATTAACTCCGTCTCTAACGGATCCAATGTCCCAAATGTTTCTGCTGTAACTATAGTCGCTCCGCTTATATTGCCAAAAAGACCGGCCTTTAGAAGTACGTGAGTCCAAGCTCTATATACTACATCGCCACTAAGTTGCTCGTCAACTTTCCCTAAATATAAATCTAGAATGTTTCTACCATAAAAAATGTTCATTCCTGTCAAGGCAGATATCCACTCAACTTTTCGCCCATCGTTATTTTGCACATAGACGATCACCGACCGGTTTCCGTACCCGAAAATGCTACGTATTGCTAATGCATCTTCAATAGTAGATTCAGACGGCTTCGGGGAGCCAGAATAGTAGAACTTGTACTGGACGGATATATTTAAGCTTAAGATAGTCGCAATCATTAAGACATATATCGCAATTAATTAACTTATAATTAACAGTTTGAATATAAGCGACACCTACTTTGCGAGCTATTATTTTAGAGCACATAATAGCGTTTCTAGAGATATCAAGCAGTATTGCTCTACTTCCTTGCTCGGCTAATCTTATTGATATTCGTCCTGTATCACTCCCCTCTTCAAGTATCAACTTATCCTTAACATCAGTAATTAATAACCTAAGAAGGTAATGCACTAATTCAGATAATTCGTCCCATAGAGGTATGCTGTTAGTGCGCGCTACTGCTTTACTCCAGATTTCTAGCCACACATTTTCTGACTGATTTGATAACACAACTACTATTGACATATGGAGTATCTTTTCACTAATTTCCCCGTAAGCGCACTTATACGATTGATTTGATTATTTTTATAAATTGATCTCCAGACTTTTCCCAAGTGAAATTAGTGAGTATATGTCTTTTTAAATCCTCATTTACAGGAGAGTGATAAGCTTTGATTAAACCTTTAGCTATTGATTCCACACTTAAAGGATCCACATATATGGCAAAATCAGAAAAGTATTCTCGTGTACAACCCCTGTTTGTAATTACTAATTTAGCTCCAGCCACAGCGGCTTCAATTGCAGACAATCCAGGTGTTTCATAAAAACTTGGCAACACAAACACCCTAGCTGAAACATATGCCGACTTCAATAATTCCGAAGAATATTTGAAAGACCCCAGAAAATGGATTTTTTTCGGATTTTTAGCCGCTTCTTTTAAGCATAGATCCCAATAATACTTGTAAAATTCTTGCATAGGTCGTCCTATTATAACTAGATGGGTATCGAGCGCAGTCTTGTTGAAAGCTTTTATTAATCTTAAAACGTTCTTTCTTGGCTCGATCCTTCCAACGTAAAGTATGAAATCTGAAATATCATACTTGTTCATGAATATCTTCGGATCGGCTAATTCAATATTTGGGTCAACGCCGTTATAGACAACTCGAATTTTTCTTTTAGGTATCATAAAATGCCTTGATATAAGTTCAGACTCAGCATTGGAATTAACAATTACTAAATCACTTTGTTCAAGGGCAAGCTTCATTAACCTTGGAGAAGACTGGAGACCAAAATCAATTCCTGTTTTGGAGACAAAAACAGAGATTAAATATGCTATAAGATGGGCAAACTTTTTTATGCCAACCCCATATTCCAAGGCTGATTCAAATGAGGACCAATATATCGGACTCGATATAACGCGCGCTCCAGCAGATTTTGCTAATTGAACGAGCCTAAAAGCCTCTATAGGGAATTGTGACACGTTATGCAAATATACTATATCATAATCATGAAAATTATCTTCATAAGAGTAAATTCTACAAATAATGCCTTTCTTTTCCAAATAATGCTTAAGCATTATTAATGCAGTTTCTGCACCTCCATATAATTGAAAGGCTCCCTGAGAAGTTATGAATAGCACCTTAGCGCGCGCTTGTGACATAGTTATGTAGTCTTATTTATTTCGAATAATATGTAGGTAGTGAATTCTTTCTTTATTTGTACAGTATACGTAGGAATGTAAACCATAATTTTACATGAAGTAGGCATTTGATCAGTTAGATTTAATTCCATTTTTCCACTCCAATTATAGTCAGCATTATTGAGTAGTAGATTACCTTCAGCATCCAAGATACTTACTCTGAAACCAGGAATCCCATAAAATAGAATCTTCTTTTCATAAACAGTTAGATTGTCCCAAAGTGAAGATCCTATAAATTTAATCCCAGAATAAATTAAGAGTTTCCCATTACTTGTCCTGCTTGCTCGATCGTTAGATACATTAAGATTTTTTATTGAAGATATTAATCTCCCTTGCGAGTTAAAGACCCACACGCTTGCTTTACCTTCTTGATCATTAAAATCAACACATATATTATACCATTCATAAAACGAATAATTACCAATAAACTTTCTGTTCTCACCTTGGACGTAATTCCTGACTTCAATATGGCTATCTCCGTCAAAAGCCACAACAAGCCTGAGAGTGTCTGATCCAGGCGTATAGAAATAAAGACCAATTTCATCCGCCGTCGGCTCTGCCTCTACCTTAACCCAAACTGATAAATAAAAGTTTCCTGAAGGAGGCAGTATGTATTTATAAATGCCTGATGGAGAATTACCAGTACCATTAATCCTAATAGAAAATGGCCCATCAATGTAATCGTAAATTTCTAGAGATGTGCGGTTTGAACCGTATATATTCCATCCTTTGAGAGAATCAAACGAATCATGATAATATGATATCGATTGATTGTTTTCCACAATTCTCTTGTTTTTTATATCAACTGAATAAACTTTTCCAGGATAGGGGGTCATATTATCTTCAATAACAAATGTTGTAAAGTTATAAGATAAAAATAGATCGCGGTTGTAGCCTGTATACAAACTTCCAAGTAAAGGAGAACGTTGTGCATAGTATTTCAGGATATCATCAGGATTCTTTGGAAGAAGTATATATTTGACTTTTTTCTCATAAAGATTTCTTATTGAATTTGTTAAATTATTATCTAATAAATCAGGAGCAACTTTAATCAAAATATCTTTATATTGTATATTTAAGAAAGGTTTATTTATAAAATACCTAAGAACCTCCATGCCGTAAGATAGTGTTGTATAGTTATCAGTTATCTCAGTTTTGTAATAATCAGCTACTTCAATCCAAGCATCATAGTATGGTGAAATTACATTTGCTGCGTTTATTTCGTTGGGATCAACTTTATTTAACCAATTTTTAACAAATGATATTTGACTACCTATTAAATAAGAAGACATCATGATTAGGAATAGAAAGCATACTATTAAAAGTATCTTTTTTATTTTTCGGTACGGCCTAGAAAATATTTTTTCTTTAATAGAATCGAAAAGAAGCCATGGAATAGCTAATACTGCTACATCCGTAATACTCGGTTCTCTAAACGATAGGTCTAATAGAGTCATAGTAGGTGCAACTAACCCATTAATAAATAAAAACCAAACAGCAGCTAGGTTAATGGCAACGACAATAGCTGTTACTAGAGCATTCGTAATTCTATCTGCCGGGTATTTGTTAAAAGTTGCAAAGATTCCGTATACTGAAAGTAATAACATAGGTAAATTAAGATAATAAAGAAATCTATAGTCCTGTCCCTTATATGGACATTGAAAATACAATGACCATATGCAAAGACTAAAAATTAGGTATAAGGAGATAAAGATCATTTCATTTTCTTTTTCCTTAAAAGTCTTGAAAAGACCTAACAATAAAGCAGGTAAAATCATACCACCCCCAAAAAACGATAAAAAAGCTTTATCGAAAGCACAATAGGAGCCAATAGAAACCGTAGGGTTATAGTGATAGACAAGCCCATAGCTTTCTAGCATCTTTTGTGATACATCTTCAACATCGAGATAGTGAGAGGTAATTACACCAAAAGAGACAAAGTTATTTATGTAGTAAAGAGAGGAAAATAGAAGAGGAATAAGCAATAACGCTATTTCATTAAATCTCACTCTCAAATGAATCTTACGAAATGAAAGTATGCTAAGTGTAAAGGATATTATTAGAAACATGATAAGTATACTAAATTTAACTATAAGCAATATTCTTACATTAGAAAATTCTTCCATCAATGGTAACAGTGGTTTTGCATACAATAAATAATAGGCTATTAATGGGAAGTATGCTACGAGTGTAAACAACCATCGTGTTCTAGTAATAAGCATAGTAAAAGCGCCGACTATTAAAAATCCCAGTACTATTCCCATCTCTTTGGTTAGAGCCGATAAGCCTAAAGATATGGCCGTAAAAAGGATGATCATCTGCATTAAGTTCGAGTGTTTGCTTTCTTCTTTATTTTTGTTACAGGCGTCAGCAGTACGAAAAAGTAATAAAGTTCCATATATTGAGGCCATTAGGTAAAACGTAAGTGCAGGCTCTAAATATAGTCCTTCTTTGATAAATAGGTATTGAGTAGAAGGCATAGCTAAGTATAATATTGATGCTACCATTCCACCATACCGATTTTTTACGAGCAGTTTTCCGGTTTCATATATTATGAGCACGTCTAATAATAAATAAGTAATTGAAATAAATCTTACAGCTATGGTAGATGATGACCAAAACATAATCCAAGCATACATTAATGGAACAAGAGGGGGCATTTTAGCCATATCTCCTGGAGCATATAGAGTATCGCCTCTCATGCTGCCGGTTAACAGGATTGATTTAGCTACTGGAAGATATACAGCAACAGCATCCCAATTAGTTAGGATTGGTTGAAAGAAGGAACCTAAAGCAATGTATACTATAAGTAGCAAACCAAAAACGACAACCATTCCATAGAAGAAGGCTTCTTGAGAGAAGCGAAGGTTTATAGTCCAAGAGTGAGTATACCTAGTGCTATCTTTAGCCCTGAAAGTACTCCAAGACCATATTCTAAAGATGCTAAACAACTCCCAAAGTAAAATCCCACCAGATAGAACACCAAATATGTTAAACCACAGCAGGACGCTAAATCTAGCAATATCGAACATAATTGAACCCATTACAAAAATATAGTGCCATACTAATATGCCAAATATAAGTTCCCGGTTAATAGAAAGGTATCCTGATAAAGTGCTGTTTCTAGTCTTGAATTTGTGAAATAGCACTATGCCTGGTACATTCATTAACAGCAAGGAAACCATTACTAAAATTAGATTCATGATGGTTTTATTCTATATCATTACCTATTATTCTTGCACAACACGCACCAGATTCCTCGCCTTTTTTATTAACAAAAAATTTTGGCCCATGGAACATGGCTAAAAGATAAAGCCCCTAGATAACGGGACAACAACAGCTATTTTGGGCATGGTCCTCTTTATTATCGCTGACGCGAAATACACTAAAGGAAAGGTAATGTAATTCTCAACCATCATACCCATTATTCTTGTAATCAGTCGTTGCATTAGTTAAGCATCCTAAGCGGAATCAAGTAGAGTCTTATACACACACTCAGTAAGCTTCGCAGATTTTTCCCAGCTATAGTTTTTGGCAACATACTCTTTATTTCTTTTCCCGATGTTTTTTATGACATCAGCATTATCTACAAGAAAAGCCATGACGTTAGCAAATTCTTGGGGATCAGGTTTGTTGATGATAAACCCACTTACACTATCTTTAACTAATTCGCTGACTGCCCCTCGATTAAGAGCTATAACAGGCTTACCTGCGGCCATAGCTTCAAGAATAGTTAAGCCAAACCCTTCAAGCAAGGAGGGCGAAACTAGGACATCACATGCAACGTAACATTTTCTAAGAATTTCATCTTTAACATGCCCCAAAAAGATAACGCTTTGTCCGATACCGAAAGAATCCACGATTTCTTTAAACTTTAATTGATCTCCAGATCCCACGAGAACCAACTTAACTGGCTTTTTATGTTTTTCACATAAGAACTTGAATGCTTTTAGAAGAAGAAGGACATTCTTTCTGGAGTCGTTGAGTCTGCCTACGAACAGAAAGGCAACATGATCATCTAGACCAATCGCCTTTCTAAATCGAAAAATCTCCTCCTGAGAGAACTCATAATCTTCTATATTTATTCCGTTAGGTATCACTTCTACTACAGATGAATGAATACGTTCATAAGAAACTAATGTTTTTTTAGTGAAATTGCTAACAGCGATTATCTTATCAGCCCTCGAAACAACTATTTTTTGAATGAAAGGAGTAAATGCTGTTTCGCCGGAAATGTCCAGTAACCTTTTCAAAGGTGGAGTGACCTGAGCTACCAGATAAGCTAAATGATGGATTGTCACTACTCTAGGTTCCTTTACTTGCCACTTAGATAAGCTGAAGTCACTCACATCATTACCGTGAAGAACATCAAAGTAGTCGACATCTTTACGAATTTTGCTATACTTTTTCGCTAAATTAAACCAGAATGAGGGGGCACTCAGGAAACGCTTATGTATTGTCGGTATTCTGTGAACAAACACATCGTTTTCTATGGAGTATACCTCTCGTCCATTAACACTAGGCGAAATTACATGAACCTCGTGTCCTAGCCTAGCAAGTTCTCTGGTTATATGCAATGCATACACACCTGCTCCACCAATTTCCAATGGTGGATATTCAAAAGTTATGAAGCCTATTTTCATGACCTATCAATAAATGTAGCATTTTAAATGCACAAAAAACAAGCACACGCCATATTATCTCTTGCCAGTAGTAACATCTGTGTATACTTGTTCATACTTTTCAACTATTTTATCCCATCTGAGGTTATCTAAAACATATTTCCTCCCATTTTTCCCTAAGTTTTCAGCCAATTCTTCATCAATAAGAACCCTATGCATCATAGACGCTAAGGATACTATATCACCATATTTAACCGAAAAACCAAATTTTCCTTTCAAAACTACTTCAGAGATAGTGTTAGTTTTACTTACTATTACTGGTGTTGAACATGCAGTAGCCTCCAAAGGGATAAGTCCATAAACATTCAAAGGCTCCACATTTACAACCACATCGGAATCTACATAAGCTTTTACTTTGTCATTCTCAGATAATAAACCAGTAAATATCACAGTGTTCGAAATACCTAGATTACGCACCAGAGACTTGATTTCATTTAAATATCCGTCATTTGGTCCAGCTATTACTAAAAGGGCATCTTTAAAATCCATTTCATTCTTTAGATAAGCATATGCTTTAACCAGAAAGTCTATACCTTTAATCTTATGAATTCTGCCCAAATAAAGTATGACTTTCTTATCTTCTGGGATGTTAAACTTCTTTTTGAAGGAGCCTTTAGGCGGCAGTTCAGCGTACTCTGAAAGGTCTATTCCGTTGGGTATGATGGCAATATTCTCTTCAGGCGCACCCATACGCTTATACTGCTCAGCCTCTACCTTGCTAAGAGCAATAACCCTAGCGGCATCCTTTAACAACTTGTAACCAAAGAAAACATCATAAATCCACTTCAACCTACGCCAAGCACCAACTCTAGGAATAGAGCCATGAGCTTGCAAAACGTATGGGATACAATATTTCCTTGCATAGTAGTGAGTAACGATACTTTGAAAACTCCTAAAATCATGTATGTGCACTACGTCAAATTTTTTCAAATTTATCCTTGCAGCTGATATCATGGAAGGAGTTAGAAAGAATGTATAGTGACGCATTATATAATTAAAATAGCTCACCTTTATCTGGTCAATCGTTATAGAACCATTCTTCACCTTTCTTTTACCACCTAGAAAATTAGAGGTATAAACTTCCACTTCATGTCCTCGTTTAACAAGCTCTCTACTTATATTATAAACGACTTGTACATAGCCGCTAGCAGCCCTTCCCGTAGAAAACCAAGGAACTACTTGTAGAATCTTCATGAATTTGGCTTGCTTATCCTTGGAAACGTCTTAAACCACAGCAAAAGTGCTACAATGCTCCATGCTTTCAAAGCTTTTGTATAGGTCTTAGGAGGCCATATCTTCTTCAAATACTTTAAGTCTAAGAAACTCAAATCAGAAGATTCAAGCAAGTTGTCTACGTAGTCTCGCATGCAAGTTCTGGACAACCAATAATGTAGTGGCACTGTTAGCCCTATTTTGCTTCTTGTGTTAGCAATCTTAGCAGGTAGCAAATCATTTCTTTTAATTACGTGTCTAATTAAGGCTTTTGTGATTCCATTGTAGTATCTTAGCCTTACTGGTATGCTTAATGCAAAATTCGTCATTAAAGGGTCAAGGAAAGGACTCCTCGCCTTTACTGCCGTAACAGCCGTTGCTTTTTCCAATCTTAATAGGTCATCTGGAAGCTTACTCATAATCATTGCATGTGATATTTTCTCGACATTATTATTTGATTTAGAAGAATTTAACATTTTAACTATTTCGTAGGTTACGTTAAAGGAGCTATTGTAAAGTTTAAGTAGTTTAGGTAATTCTTCCTCTGAAAAGTATCCTTGGAAGACACGAGAAGCTATTCTATGCTGCCATTCCTTATGGCTTGCTGAATCTCTTGTAAAGAATTCTGAGGCTAACGAAAAAATTTTTGAACCTGTTATATCGGCTAATGCTTCAACTGGAATTTTTCCAAGCTTTAATAGATTTTCCTTCATGCTCGTCGGCAACTTCGTAAAAACCTTAATTGGCATAGGGTCTTCCCAGTAATCTCTCCTATACCCTATAAATAGTTCATCTCCACCATCGCCTGTAAAAATCGTCTTTACATGTTTCTCAGGATTCTTGAAAATATAATATGTAGGTATGAATGTGAATTTGATCATAGGTTCATCATATATCCACTGCAATTTTTCCAGATCCTTTACCACTTGTTCTGGATCTATCCGAACTATATTATGCTCTAAGTTTAAAAATTCAGCTACTTCCGTAGCGGCATTTAACTCTGTTTCATCAGCAACGCCATAATCTAGTGAGAAAGATAATATTTTCCGCTCTTTGTCGACTCGTCTTATTAGCGCGGCTATTAGACTTGAATCCAGCCCTCCACTTAATGCTATTCCTAAAATCTTTTCTCCTACTGGCAAAAGCATTTTAGTTGATTGTAACAGAATCGTGAAAGTTTCCCTCGCCCAGTACTCTAAATCCTCTCTTTCTTCAGATATCTTGGGTGACCGGTAGATTGTACTCTTTAAAGTTCCATCTCTATATTCTATGATTTCTGCTGGCAACAACTTGTAAACATTCTTTATTATAGTCTCTCTCGTCGGCGAGAATCCGTAGGTGAGATAGAAGTTTAGAGCTTTAGTGTTAAGAACCAGTTTTAGATCATCTATTGCCGAGAAGCATTTCATTTCAGATGCGAAGAAAAGTGCATTATCGAATTTTAGATAATATAAAGACCTAGTACCATATATGTCACGTGCTAGAATGGCTCTTTTAACT
>Ga0207433_10011142_pt1 | contig 13775 bp, 10 predicted proteins | sample YelNatPaOPGAMG01_FD_187559 | JGI IMG/M metagenome (GOLD analysis project Ga0207433, IMG submission 187559) | Hot spring thermophilic microbial communities from Obsidian Pool, Yellowstone National Park, USA - OP-RAMG-01 (SPAdes) (version 3) | ecosystem: Environmental > Aquatic > Thermal springs... | reverse complement strand
CTCTGCCCATGTCTTTTGTCCAACAATACCATCCACTTTAAGCCCTTTTGCTCGCTGAAACTCCTTTATCGCCTGTTTTGTCTTGGGACCTAACTTGCCATCTATTGCGCCCGGGTCAAATCCAGCATTTTTAAGGGCTATCTGTATCTCCTTTGTGGTAGGTTTAAAATCTTTCGACAATTCTGACCCTTTTTCAGAATAGGCACTCCTCACCTCTATAGAACCCGTGGCCTGTTTAATGGAACTCGCCATGCCCTTTCTCCGAACCTCATCTATCTGACTGAGGGTAATCTCATCTATGTATCCTGTATTCTTAATGCCGATGGATTCTTGAAATTCTTTTATTGCATCCCGTGTCTCCTTATCCATCCTGCCATCTGTATTCCCAGGATTATAGCCAAGGCCTTTCAATGTAATCTGCACCTCTTCTACTATAGGATTGATTTCATCTACACGACCTATAAGACGTTCTTCCTCTTTTTGATACTGAACAGACTTTGGTACTATATTACAACCTGTACTAAATATAAATATTATAACAATAGCTACAACTGATATTTTGGTTTTCATATTTTAATGCCACACCTCCTCAATAATTCTAATCTAAATTTCTCATACCGTTTATGTAACCATATAGATTATATCAAAAAATATGCCTAAAGAAAACTAATTTGTACCGTTTGCGATTTTATTCGGCAACCTGTCCCCAATTTCAAGATTAAAAGTGTCCCCTTTATCCTTTATCCTTGGGGACACCTTTAATCTTAAAAATAGGGACACTTTGATAAGGGATTTGGCAAACGGTACAAAAACATTGACAATAACTCAACTTTTAATAACAATATCTATGACTATGCCATGAAGATAAAACAGATTATAAAATCCAAATACTGTCTTAATTGTGATGTCTGCTGTAGATTTCTTGATAAAAAAACTCCTCTTGCGCCAGTATTTCTTCCTAATGAGATATCCTCTATAGTAAAACCCTGTCTCGATAATAAAAGTGGCCGTGTCAGATTAAAACTCTCACACACACTCAATATGTACATCTGCCCATTCTTTAACGAAAGAAACAACGCCTGTACAATCTATTCCAATAGACCCCTGGATTGCAGATTATACCCTTTGATGGTAACCTACGACAAAAAAAGGAAAAATATTATACTTAGTATAGATACCAAATGCCCCTTTGTAACTGACATAAAGAACAAAGAGCTGATAAAAAAATGGGCAGATTATACTACGCGATATCTTGAAAAAAACCATATTGCGCATATCATATCCAAACATAAATATTTCATAGGGCCTTATTATGAAGATGCAATCCCATTTTCTACCTTATCCGCCTTAACAAAATTAATCCTGATGGACCCAGCTAAAGACGGTTTTAAAAAACTCGAATTAAAAGACCGCTTTATATTTGAACGACTTATGAAAAGAAGAATAGACTCCTCAGGTAATACCTTTGTAAATCTCTACATCTGGAAGGAAGTAAATCCTGTATGGTGGAAAAAATCCAATAGAGGTCTTATTGTTCTACTAGAAACATCTTCTGGCTATATAAATCTTGCGAATCTAAAAAGATTTTCAGACTACATATATCTACGGAGAGATATTGCTGAACTAAAAGGAAAAAGATACAGACATAAAAGGGCCATGTATAATTATTTTGTAAAACACTATAACTATCAATACATACCATATCAAAAAACAATGAAAAATGAATGTATGAGATTGTTTAATCTCTGGGCAAAGGGTCGCAAGCAAAAATATCATGATGCCTATTATCACCGGCTTATAGACGAAACTAGGTCTAGTCATAAGATAGTACTAGAAGAATTTGACCAACTAGGCATCATTGGCAGGGTTGTAAAAATAGATAAAAAGATTCGAGGATATACATTTGGATTTGAACTTACAAGCGATTGTTTCTGTATCTTATTGGAAATAACCGATCTCAACTTCAAAGGGATATCAGAATTTATATTCAGAGAATTCTGTAGGGAGATGTCTCGATATAAATATATCAATACGATGGACGATTCAGGGTTAGAAAATCTAAAAGTTACAAAACTATCTTATCATCCTTTACCCCAGCATATATGGTCGAAATCGCAGTAGAGACATTTCTTTTTGTCCCGCTCAGGCAGTCTCTCGAAATGAAGTTGTTGGATATTGGCCCAGACATTTTTTATAATGCCTATCATCTCATCCACCATACCCTCTGTAAGTTCTATTTTAAATTCTACGCTCTCGCCCTTCCGAATATTGTATTTAATATAATCCTCGTCCGATGGCTCCACAAAAACAAGGACGCCATGACTAACAAACATATCTTTATCTCTCCTTGAATTATCCCTTTCATATAAAAGTTTATAACATACGAGCTGTCTTAGATATGCATCGCATAATTCATCCTCAAGTGACCTTACATTAAATATGCCTCTTGCATGCTCCTTGGCCTGGCCTGTCTTATAATCAATCACCCTTAATGCCTTTTTATCAGAATCTTCAAACTCCAATTTATCATATTTACCTGTAAATATAATCCCATCTATATTAATGGGCATATGATTTTCAAGTCCTATAGGTTTTACAGGATTGGAGGATATCTTTGCAAAATATCCCCTAAGACCTTCAAATTGTTCTATACATCTAAGTTCCATCCCTTTTTCAAGACCTTGAAATCTCAATGCCCTCAAAAACTTCTCTTTAAAAAATTGGAAATCCGGAAATCTATCTGTCTCCATATAATGTCTATAAAGGGCCTCGAGTGCACTATGTACCGCATCTCCGAATACAAGACTTTGCTTCTTCGGGCCTGGTAACAAAAGCACATTATCGTAAAGAAATTTCCTAGGGCACTCAAGATAGTTATTTAAACTCGTAGGATTAAGGCTTAGGTCTGAGACCATATCCCTTAATATCTCCTCTGTGCCAATAAAAGGATCTTCTTTATCTGTCTTAAAGATAGACCTTGCCAGGATCTCCTCTTCTTCTAAAAAAGGTCTCTTTGTATCAAGTCCTAAGTGTCTTATAAAGGAACTTGTTATCCTGTCCTCTGTTGGACTGGAAGTGAAAAGTATATTGCTTTTGGCCCTACTTATTGCTACATAAAAAAGCCTTATCTCGTCATGCCTTTGAAGTTCCTTGATCTTTTCTTTGCTGTCGATATCCTGTGTATATTTTACTATTCCTGGAGGAAGGGGTATTGTATCTGCCCTGGGTTTTATAGGCCAGCTCACATCCTGCAAGGCAAATGGTATTATCACACTATGATATTCTTGGCCTTTTGAACCATGCGCTGTAAAAATTCTGACCCCATTTTGAGACAAGCTTACTAGATCCCCTTGTATAGGGAGGTCATGTTCATTACGTGTACGTATCTCATCAACAAAACCCTTAAGGTCAATCCCAGGGTTAGAAAAATCACACTCCTTAACCATATTAACAAAAGATGTCAGGGCCCTCAGTTCGCGCATCCTTAAAATCTTATCTTTATTATATCTCTCTAAAATAAACCTATAGACCCCTGCATCCTTAATATATTCCATAAGCAGTGTATGTACTGGTTTAAAAGGACTATTATCCAAAAGCCTTTTTAAGGCCTTGACTGCTTGTTTAAATGAAGGGGGCGTTTCTTTCTCTTTCAAAAACTCTGAAAGGATACTTAGTTTTTCATCCTTGTTAATCCTTTTTCTTTTGTTGACCTGATTTATAAAATTAAGGATATCCTTATGGGGGATCTTAAAATAATCCGATATTAGTATCTTATAAAGAAGCCTATCCTTTTCCTCTATATTCTCAGGCTCTATATTAGCAAATTCAAGAACATCGAGCATCTGCCTTACACGTAACTCTGGCCTTATATCCTCTTTGCCATCAGTAGCATAAGGGATGCCTGCCTGCAATAAGGTATCTATAATCTTCGGGATCAAGGCCCTTTTTCTTACAAGGATGGCAATGTTATTGTATGGGTTTTTTCTTTCATCTGGAGTAAGTTCCTCGCATGAACGTATCTGCGACTCAAACTGTCTTATCTTCTCTACCAAAAAACACATCTCCTCTTCTTCTGTAGTAAATTCATAAAATTCTATAGCCCTTTTCTTAAAATCCCGCAAACATATAAGTTCCTTTCTGCCTGTTCGCTCATGCTCAGGCAATATCTCTATAAGCCGTTGTGATAAATCTATAATCTCTCTTGTTGAGCGATAGTTCTTCTTTAAAGATATGGTCTTAAGATTTTTGAACTTTCGTCTTAATTCCTTAAAGTTGGCTATGCTAGCACCTTGAAATCTGTAGATAGATTGGTCGTCATCCCCAACACAACATAGATTCGGACTCTTGGTCTCTGCAAGAGAAAGAAGAAACTTTAACTGTGCACCGTTTGTATCCTGAAATTCATCTACCATGATATATCTATATTGGTCACGGTATTTCTTCTTGAGAAGCGGTTCTTTATCAAGCGCATCTAACGCTATCATAATCATATCATCGTAATCATACCTACCACGTTCATCAAAGATCTCCTTATTTTTTCCTTCCTTCAACTTTTCATATTGCTCGTATATAATAGCCAAGGCCTTTATCTTTGGGATATGCTTCTGTTCTATATATATCCCATCTGGCTTTATATCCTTGACTATTTCTAAAAATTCTTGCGGGGAGATACCTTCCCTCTTTAAAATGCCTATTTTATCCAATATCTCCCTAACATAACAATACGGCCTCCTGAAAGGCCTGACCTCTGAGATACCTTTGGTATGGTCGAGGATGTATTCTATCGCCTTTATACGTTCTATATCTGTAATCTGTATCTTTTCTTGAATATAATTACTGGCCTCTTCTGAATCCAATATTATAGAATTTGCAAAACTGTGAAATGTCGATACATAGACATCATAACCCTCTGGGCCTATAATCTTTGCAAGGCGCTCTTTCATAGTTTTAGCGGCAGCATTTGTATAGGTAAGGATCAATATATTTTCTGGAAGAGCTTTTTTATTGAGTATAATATTAGCCGCCCTTACAGAAAGAAGCTGGGTCTTGCCTGTACCAGGACCTGCAAGAACCAATAGAGGCCCATCAATAGTATCCACTACCTCTCTTTGTTCATTATTAAGTTCATTATAGAATTTTTGAAAATTATGTTTAAGCATGGTACATATTATAACACTATCCATAATTATAGACAACGTTACACTTTATTGAGTGTGTTTTTTAGGGCCAGGTTTAAAATATCAAACAAAACTGACACGAATTAACCCGTTAAAGATTTCCTTAAACGCAGGGACAGCCTGAAGGCTGGGTTCCCAATATATCGGGAATTAACCCTTTAGGGTTTCATCACAAACAGTTATCAGGAACACCGACCTGTCTTTAAACTTTACGTTGACACACAAAAAAGTGTAAAGTATAATTTTTTCTAGTATGAAAAAATCTCGTGAGACCTGGAAATCAAAATTAGGCATAGTGCTTGCTGTTGCTGGAAGTGCAGTTGGATTGGGAAATTTTTTACGTTTTCCTGTACAGGCCTGCCAGAACGGTGGTGGCGCATTTATGGTCCCGTATTTCATATCCCTTTTACTTCTTGGCATACCACTTATGTGGATAGAATGGACTATAGGAAGATTTGGAGGAGGATTTGGGCATGGTACAGCCCCAGGGATATTTCATACCATGTGGGAAAAAAATAGGTTTATAAAATATTTTGGCATAATAGGAATCTTTGGACCACTTGTTATATTTATCTACTATACCTATATAGAATCATGGACGCTGGCCTATGCATTCTTTTCTGCTGTAGGAAAATACGGGAATGCCACAACTCGCGAGGCTATGATATCCCTATTAAAAGGCTTTCAGGGTATAGAAAAGAATGTCTTCTTTTCAAATATGCAATCTGCCTATCTATTTTTTCTCATCACCTTTTGCATGAATATCTTTATAATCTATAAAGGGATATCTGGCGGAATAGAAAGATTATGCAAAATCGCCCTTCCTGCTCTCATTGTATTTGGAATAATAATAGCTATAAGGGTACTTCTATTAGGTACGCCTGACACAACAAGACCACAATGGAATATAATAAATGGGCTTGGTTATCTATGGAATCCTGACTTTAGCGCTTTAAAAAATGCAAGGGTATGGCTTTCTGCAGCAGGTCAGATATTTTTTACATTAAGCGTTGGGATAGGGGTAATACTTACATATGCAAGCTACCTCAAAAAGACCGATGACGTAGTCCTTTCAGGACTCACCTCTGTAAGCACAAATGAATTCGCAGAAGTAATACTTGGCTCTTCTATAATAATACCTGCTGCCTTTACGTTCTTTGGCCCTGAAGAAATAAAAAATATATCACTTGGTGGAGCCTTTGACCTTGGATTTGTCACTATGCCTCTAATCTTCCAGCGGATTCCATTAAGCGCCTTTTTTGGATGTATATGGTTCCTGCTGCTCTTCCTCGCAGGTATAACATCTTCTATCTCGCTCGCACAGCCAAGCATCACATTTCTTGAAGACGAATTCAATATCTCAAAAAAGAAGGCAGTAATTATATTCGCCATTGTCTCATTTATCCTTATCCAGCCATCCATATTCTTTCTTAAAAATGGTGTTGTAAACGAACTGGACTTTTGGGGAGGCACGTTCTGCCTTGTCTTATTTGCCACAGTAGAGACCATATTATTTGGATGGATATTTGGGATAGAAAAGGCATGGAAAGAGATACACCATGGCGCGGATCTCCATGTCCCTCATATATATAAATTCATAATAAAATATATCACCCCATTATTTCTATTTGCTATATTAGGGGCATGGCTATATCAAGAAGGTCTTCCAACTATATTTATGAAAAATGTATCCCCAGGTGATAGGCCATATATATTTGCCACCAGAATTATGCTCCTGGGAATCTTTTTAAGTCTTACAGTCCTTGTGAAGATTGCCTGGTCAAAAAGAAAGGCCCTCAGAAAATGACTATATCTGGCTGGATATTCCTGATTGTATCATGGGGAAGTATTCTAATACTTACCATATTTTGCTTTATTAGAATTCTTTCAAAAAAAAATTGATTATCCTATAATTATTGCCTCAACAGGGCATTCGTCCTTGGCCTGCTTACAAGTATTTTCGCTACCAGCCGGTACATCCCCTTTTATCTTTACAACCGCCTTGTCACCTTGAATCTCAAAAACCTCTGGACAGGTACTCACGCAAAGACCACATCCAACACAAAGATCTGGATCAACCTTAACCTTCATAGACTCTCCTTTCTAACTCAGGATTTTCTTAACATGTATTCTCTAAACATCTTATCCGGTATATCAAAATTTCCAGAACCATCCCTAATTATAATACCTTTTTCCTCTAATCTGTAAAGAAAATTCTTAATATTTGCTATAGGAAATTTCTTGGCATATCTACCCACTATCATAAGGGTTCTGAATTCCTTTAACGAGATTGACCTATCCTCCTCACATAAAATCTTCAATAGAACCCTTTCTCTATCGCTCGCCCTGCAAAAGAGACTGTCAAAATAATTCTTGCCAAGTTCATTAAGTGTGTTTGTTAAGGCACTCTCCCAACTAACCCCACTCACTACGCCTTCTATCTGTGCGTCGTATAGATGGCTGGACAATAATTGAACCTCATATGGATGGCCTTTTGTATATTCGTAAATCTTCTCCTTTATATCAGATTCAAAATCTACCCCTGTCCCATAAAGCGTCCTGGTTACAGTGTCTATGACCTCTTCTTTGGTCAACCGCCCTATGTTTAACCGCCTTCTAAAAAACCTGCCTATAGGGTCATGTTTATTCATAAAAATTGTCCAACCAGAAGGTGTAGAGGAAAGCACAAATAGATATCTTGTCTTATCTAATATATGGTCTTCGCTCAATACAGCCCTTAATATGTCTATGCTGTTTGAGATAGGCAAAAGATTTTGTAAATCATCTATAAAAACTATTATCAATCTGGCCTTTGCCAGCTCCCACAATTCAAGCAAAAACTTCATAAACCGAATCTGCACATGACCACCATAACTTTTTTTTGAAAAAATCTTTAAAAGTCCCTCTGCATCAACCCCTGGAAGAGGAAGACCTATAAGTATCTCTTCTGCTATTAGACGAAATATATCTATCGGTTTATCATTCTTTGTAAATCTTGATATACCACAAAAACATGCGGGAAATCCTTCCTTCTGGGCTATCCGCCTGAATTGTTTCAAAAGAGATGTCTTGCCTATGCCCCATTCACCTAAAACTATTAAATGATTTGGCCTTGCCTTAATAGATTCTTCAAGATTGGTTTGAAAAAATGAAATAGCCTCTTTTCTCCCGCCAAATACACGTGGTTCCCATCCAGATTGTGGGGTAAATGGGTTGGAGGCTATCATCTATTTGTTCCTATTAACATATAAAGGCCAATGCAAAAATTAGTATTGCAAAAATTCTCTTGAGAATAATTGCAGGTATAAAATGTGCAAATGCCCCGTCTATACCTAAAAATCCACTAATCTCCCAGAGAATTATTCCTGTCAATCATAAAAAATAATCCATTGTAATAAAATCATTGATATGTTAAATTATAGATATGATTATAAAAAAAGATCCTGATATAATCAAGTCTTATTTTGAGGACGAGTCTGGCCTTCGCGGCGGAAATGCTAAGGAGGTAATATTCCCAGAGGACCAAAGCGATGTAGTATCTATCCTGCAAGATGCCTTTAGAAAAAAAATACCCATTACCATATCTGGAGGTGGGACAGGTGTAACCGGAGCCAGGGTTCCATTTGAAGGATTGGTCATCGCGACAGACTATCTAAATAAGATTATAGAAGTAGACGAGACTAATCTCTTTGTAAGAGTACAACCTGGGGTAAGACTTTCGGAACTACAAAACGAACTTGCCAAAAAGGCCCTAACATATCCACCTGAACCAACAGAGCCAAATGCCTTTATTGGAGGAACAATATCTACAAATGCCTCTGGCGCAAAAGGCCTCAGGTATGGTCCAACCCGCAATTATATAAATAGACTCAAGATGGTCCTCTCATCCGGAGATATTCTCGATATAAGACGCGGGGAGTTCTGGGTAAGGAAAAACTCCAGATTTTCACTTAAATTGGATGATAAGGAACTAACAATATATCTTCCAAATTATTCAATACCCCAGATAAAAAATGCTGCAGGTTATTATGTAAAAGACAGATTCGACCTGATAGACCTATTTATTGGGCAAGAAGGGACATTGGGGTTTATACTTGAGGCAGAACTTTTGATAGGTAAAATGCCAGAGGCTATAATGAGCTTCTTCTCATTTTTTAAAAATGAAACTGATGCATTGAATTTTGCCCAGGATGCAAAAAAATTTTCGCCATTATCACTTGAATTTATGGATTCTAATTCCCTAGTCCTTCTCAGGGAGAGATATCCGGATATCCCTTTAGAGGCAAAAAGTATGATATATTTCGAACAGGACTATAATAAAAAAAATGAATCTATTATGATAGATCAATGGTCATCCCTTCTCGAAAAACACAATTGCATTATAGAAAAATCTTATTTTGCAGATTCTGAAAAAGAAAGACAAAGATTAAAAGAATTTAGACACGCCCTGCCAGAGACTATAAATTCTATAATAAAAAGAAATCTATTCCCAAAAACAGGAACTGATATAGCTGTCCCAGAATCTGCATTTCAAGAGATGTTCAGCTTTTACAAAGAGAGACTTCTTCTATCTGGAATAGATTTTGTAATATTTGGCCATATAGGTGAAAACCATCTGCATGTCAATATGCTACCTAAAACCGAAGAGGAGTTTCTAAAAAGCCGCGCTGTCTATATGGATTTTGTGAAAAAGGCAGTAGGGCTTGGCGGGACTGTTTCTGCAGAACATGGCATCGGTAAATTAAAACACTCCTTCCTCGAGGCTATGTATGGAAGCCATGTTATAAAAGAAATGGCCCTGTTAAAAAAATCACTCGACCCTGCATGCATACTTGGATTAGACAATATCTTCCCAAAAGAACTCTTATTATAAGATTTATTGGAGCAGTCCTAATGGAAAACACCAAAAATAATGTTCCACATAAAATACTGCAGAATACCTGTAAAGGTGAAGAAAAACAATAATGGGATAAAAAATCAGGGCCTGGCTTTATCCATCTCGATCAAAAATCATAACCCATGCCAATGGTAAGCTCTTCGCCATCCAAAAAATCCATCTCAAGATTTAACCTAATCTTTTTATTCAACCAATAGTCCATACCAACGACGGCCCCAAAGAATTTCTCAGAATGGATGCGCTTCCTATCCTGCTCATCCAGCCATTTTATAAAATCGACCGTTCCATATCTGAGGCCAAGATATGGAATAAATCTTCCTATATCTTTCGAGATTAGCGCTGAACCCTGCCATTCATCAATGATTACCTGGTGTTTATGGCCCTCCTGATTCTTCGCATCTGGATGTACACTTATATGTTGAAAACCAATCACGCCTTTTATACCAAGATGCTCTATCTTCCCACAATCTATCCTGAAACCATAACCCCCTGCAAAATTGGTATCATAACTTATGTCAGCATTGGTCTGTGTCCTATGCCATTCTACATCTCCTACACCAATCTTGCCATCGAAACAGAGCCATTTAAACAACCCATAAGAGCCTGTTATAAAATATTTTTTTATCTCAACCCCACCCTGTTCGTTATCCAGATTTCTATCTAAAATAAAATCTCCTTCAATGCCCCATACCCAACGATTCTTCTCAGGCATATGGGTGCCGTACACAGGGGCAGCATAAGAATAAGAAAAAATATCTGTAAAAAATAAAAAACCAAAGGCCGCTAAAAGAATTACCCTACCATTCATACATCTAGAGTACGATACCATGTTAAAAACCTCCTCTTGCAAGGACCTCCAGGTCCTGCCATGGTTTTTTGCTTTTCAAAATAACCACAATGCGTTTCTTATTTTTGTATTCAATATACCCTGCAAAACAATGCCTTGCCTTGCGGGTGTATCCTGTCTTCACATAAATAGAATATGGCGTATCCTTCCACAAGGCCTTGTTGTGATTTCTTAATTTTATTATCCTTCCACTTCTTAACTCCTTTATCTCTGTCTGCGCTGTCCTAATCACCTCATTAAAATAGCTTTCCCTCATTGCAGCGCGAACTATCAATGCAAGGTCATAGGCGGTAGTATATTGATTCTTGGATGGTAGCCCTGTGGAATTTTTAAAATTAGTATTACGGGCTCCAAGACTATACACCATCTGATTCATCATTTTTACAAATCTTTCATGTGAACCGGCCACGCCCTCTGCTATTGCTACACTGGCATCGTTTCCGGAATTCAAAAGCGCTGCCTTCACAAGGTCTTCTAATAGATACACCTCGCCTTTTTTTATATATATCTTCGATGGTTCCATACTGGCAGCAAGACCAGATATAACTACTTCTTTTTTAAGGTCTGCCTTTTTTAAGGCTATCAATGCCGTCATAATCTTGACGGTGCTTGCAGGTGCAAGTTTTTTATGTGGATTTTTTGAATAGATTATCTTCTTTGAGATAGGGTCCATAAGTATGGCTGATTCTGCTGTAAGATAGATGCCCTTGCCTGAAAAACCAAATAGGGGTATAAAAAAAATAGGAACTATTAGAAAAATGAAACGTCTCATCATTAGATGCAATATAATTTAATGTGGCATATCCGGATGCATCTCGCGGATATCTTCAGACACATCCTTTAATGCCTCTCTTGCACGAGACAATTCCGCATTTAACCTTTCAGTTATTATAACATGTTTGTGAGAAAGAAGTGCAAAAGAGGCATGCGAAAGTGCAAGCAAAAATAAAAAGATATTCACCTTTGTCTGAAGGAGGAAATATAACAAATAAAAAATACACATTATAATCAAATAGCCGTTTATCCTTTTCACCATATCTATAAAAAAATCCTCATTTCTGATCTTAACCTTCATATAACACTCCCTTCCTTATAATGATTGGTTATCGGCATATATCTTTCTCTTCTAAATGCCTGAGGTGTAATCTTTATACCTAACGGGGCCTGTCTACGTTTATATTCATTTGAATCAATCATCCTCAAGACCTTTATCACTGTATCCTTTGACCCAAGCCTCTTTACTATCGCATCAAAGGACACCCCACGCTCTATATATAAATCTATTATCTTATCAAGGAGTGGATATTTTGGCAGAACATCCTCATCCTTCTGACCTGGTTTTAATTCTGCAGATGGAGGTCTTTCAAAGACTGTTTTAGGTATAATCTCTTTTTTCTCTTTTTTATTTACAAATTCTGCCAGTCTATACACAAGACATTTTGGGATATCCTTAAGGACCGCATAACCTCCTGCCATATCCCCATAAAGGGTACAATATCCTACGCTAAGCTCGCTTTTATTTCCTGTATTGAGCACCAGATAACCAAACTTATTTGAAAATGCCATCAAGATATTCCCGCGGATCCTTGCCTGAATATTCTCTTCTGTTATATCAATAGGCATGCCTGTAAAATGTGGACTCAGCACCTGAAGATAGACATCAAATATTGGGTTAATATCGACTTTTGAAAATCTTATCCCAAGATTCCTGCAAATCCTCTCTGCATCCTCCTGGGTCTCTTTGGATGAATATCTGGAAGGCATTATAATCGCAAGGACATTTGCATTTGAGAGGGCATCCCTAGCAATACAGGCGACAAGTGCTGAATCTATACCCCCTGATAGACCAATAGCTACCTTTCCAAAATTATTTTTTCTAACATAGTCACGAACCGCTAAAACGAGTGCAGAATAAATCTCTTCAGGTCTGGATAGACGCCTGGCCTTAAACAATTGCAACGCGTCATTTTTTTCTTTTGCCTTATAATCCAGTCGAATAAGCCCTTTGGTTTTGTAGTTTTTTCTATGCGCCTTGTCAGAAATACCTAGTTCGACTATCAACAGGTCTTCCTCAAATGGCCTAGCCCTTGCAATAAGCTTTCCATTCTTATCTACCACTATGCTATTACCATCAAAGACAAATTCGTCTTGTCCGCCTATAAGATTACAGTATACTATCGGGGTATTAAGTCTCTCTGCCTTCTCGCGTAATAAAGTCTCTCTTTCTCTTATCCTATCCATATGATAAGGCAGAGCAGAGCTGACAATAATAAAATCTATCTGTCCAAAAACACCTTTTTCTAGTGTCCCTTTTTCTGCTACAATATCCTCATAGGTATTAATGCAAAAAGAAAAATCATTCGTTTTTAATAATAGATTCTGGTCTCCTGGCCTGAAGTATTTCTTCTCATCAAATACGCCATAATTTGAGAGATTCAGTTTATGATATCTATAAACAACCTTTTTGTTATTCAATATACCTATCGCATTATAGATCCCTTCCTTAGTAGAATCTATAAAACCCAAGACCGCTATAATATCTTTTGTATATGAGGCAACTTTATCCCGCGAGAAGATATTCCCTTTTATGAAATGATGTTTTAAGACAAGGTCTCCCGGTGGGTACCCTGGGATAGTCATCTCAGGAAATAGAATTAGGTCTACTGATTTCTTTAATGCCTCATTTATAGAGAATAATATCTTATCTGTATTACCTTCCAGGTCACCTACTATTGTATCTATTTGTGCCAATGCAATTCTAACCTTTCTCATCCCTTTCGCCTCTCAATCAACATCCTCTAACACTGACAGTCTGTTAGGACTGATATAGGTACATCGTATCCACTCTTGTCTT
>Ga0207433_10011141_pt1 | contig 13776 bp, 16 predicted proteins | sample YelNatPaOPGAMG01_FD_187559 | JGI IMG/M metagenome (GOLD analysis project Ga0207433, IMG submission 187559) | Hot spring thermophilic microbial communities from Obsidian Pool, Yellowstone National Park, USA - OP-RAMG-01 (SPAdes) (version 3) | ecosystem: Environmental > Aquatic > Thermal springs... | reverse complement strand
GCTAAAAAAGCTGGTTTAAAAAGGATTTCTATAGGAAATATCCATCTGTTACATTAAAATTCACTAATTTCTCTATTAAAATTATTTAAAGTTTCAACTCTTTTTTCAAAACTAATAGTTTTATTTTTAAGGATATCAAAAAATTCATTTTCTCTCAATTTTTCAAAATCTATTACCACCCCCTCTAAAAAAACTCTTTGAAAATCTTCGGAATCATAAAAAAATATATAAGAATTAGATTTGATATCTGCTTCTAAAAACACAAGACAATCTTTTATAAATACCTCCTTAGAAATAAAATTTTTAAAACTTTGGTTTTCATCTTTAAACTCCCTTTCTAACAATAACCATGGCTCTAAATACTCTCTTTTTATACAACCAATATATCTATAATTTATAAATTTTATATAATATTTTTCGTAAGATTTTCTTTTTAAGAGAAAATTTTTGGTTAAAATAAGATCTTTAAAAAACATCTGTTTTTTGGTATTTCTAAAACCTGAAAAGTTCATATAAGTAACTATATCAAAAACCCTAAGTTTTAATCCACTACCCTCTTCAAAGGATTTTTCTAAGAATTCAAAACCATTTTCTAAATATTGCCAAAGTTTTTCTTTTAAAAGTTCATTATAAAAATTTAGCTTTCTATTTTGAGCTTTCAATTCTTCTAATTCCTTTTGTAAAGTTTTTCTGGAGAGCCTTTCTATATATTTTTTCCGATAATTTCTAAAATTTTCTGGATTTTTTTCTAAATTGAGATTTTCAAAAGCAAGATTAATTTCTAAAGCCTTTTTAGGATCTCCTCCTTTATCAGGATGATAGGTTAGTTGAAAAACTTTGTAAATAGCTTTTATTAATTTAAATAAAAATTCTTCATCAAGTTCTTTAACAATCTGAGGAGAGAGTCCGAAAATTTCAAAGGGATTTCTTTTTTTGTTTTTAATACTCATACTTTATAATCCAAAAAATCTTTTAGTATTTCAAAAACTTTTTGCCTTTTAATTTTAATTTCCTCTTCAGGTCTTTTCTTAAAAAATTTTCCAACTTCATCAATTATAAAATGTAAAGCCATAACTTTTATTTGTAAAGACTTACCAATGGAAAATAAAGCTGAAGTTTCCATATCAAGAGCCTCTACCTTATTTTCCCATTTTTCTAAAAGATTCTTTTTTCTTTCAAAAACAAAAGGTGCATCAACAGAAATGATGCTTCCTTCTTTAAAATTTATATTTCTTTTTACCATTTCTTTTTCTATTTTTTTAAAAAGAGCTCTATCAGGATTAAAAACCCTTTTTTTAGGGATATAAAAATTACTTACTCCTTCCTTAGCATAAGCCTTAAGTGGTAAAAATAGATCTCCTCTGTTTATTTTAAAACTTAATTTTCCAGCCCACCCTACCCCGATAATTTCCTCTATTCCCAAAGATTTTAAAACTTCTAAAATTATACTTAAAAAGGAAGCTCCTATCACAGGACCTAAAATGAGAGACTTTTCATTATATTTAATTTGTAAATTTAAAAAGCTTGCATTTTTTCCTGTGAGAATTTTTTCTTTAGCATGGTTCCATTCAGGTAAAGTAAAAAATATAACACTTCTTTTTCCTGTTTTAATTTTAAGTTTTGGTAAAAACATGGCTAATTTTATTTATTCTATATTCAATAATTAGTTTTTGAAATTCTTCTTTTTCAAGGGGATTATAAGAAAAATAAAAAAGATGAGATTTACATTTGCAATCCGAAGCTCCAAAATCAGGAATTATTTCTTGAGAAATTAAAGAAAGATCTTTAGCAATTTCACATTCCCTTTTTTCAAAACTTCTTATAGGAATAGCTTTTAAATTTTCACCTTTTTGAAGTAAATAATCTATGTGCCATTTTAGTTTTTTATTTTTTCTAAGATGGCGATTAATTCTTTTACTAAGACTATTCATAGCAGAGCCTACATAAACATAAAATCCTTTTTTAAAAATCCTTTCTCCCAAATTTCCAATTTTTAGCTTTTCCTTATTTTTTATTTTAAAAACTAAAAGATATATCCCTTTATCCTCTATTTTTCCTAAAAAATCAAAAGGTATTTTAAGCTCCTTTATCTCTTTTACATAAGAAAAGGTCTCATCCCATTTCAAAGCAATAGCCCTTATTTCTATTTTATCTTTTGCTTCAATTAATGCTTTAGAAAATTGATAATCAATATGATAGGCAGGTAAAAAATATTTTATTTCTGGATTCATAACCACAAAAAGAACACCCCCTCTAAGGTCTTTTTCTTTAAGTTCGGCTAATTTTAAAATGTGTTTTGTTCCTCTTTTAGTTTCTGCATCAGGAAACATGGCTATTTCTTTACCAAAGAGGGTGCAAGTTTTGATTTCTAAAACCAATTTTCTAAAAGTCCGTTTATTTTCTAAAATGAGATCAAATCTTGAGGAATCAAACCTTGCTTCCTCTCTTAAAACTTTGTAGTCCTTCCAGAAATGAATTCTTTCTTCTTCAATAAGTTTTTTAATAATTTTATTAGTTAAATGGGTATGAAGAAGAATATAATTAGAATCTTTTCCACAGGCTAAAACAGTATAAGGAAGTTGATAAGCCTTTTTATTTTTAAAAACTAAAAGAGGCTTTCCAGGTAACAAAAGTTCCCAAAGTCTTCCTGGATTAGGAAGATAGGCTAATTCCTCTTTTTCTTTTATTTTTATTTTAACTACAAAACGATTTATCCTTTCTAAAAAATTAGCCTTTATCTTTTCAAAACTAAAGGGGTATTCAATTTTCATGTATTCATTTTACTACAAAATTAAATTATAATTATAGCAAAAATAAAGCTTGAAATCTTTATGAATTATAAAAAGCTTGAAGGAGAAGAAATTTTAAAAAAGTGGAGAAAAATCCGTCCTCCAGAAAGATTCCCTATTGTGGCAATTCTTGATAATATAAGAAGTGCTTATAATGTTGGTTCCATGTTTCGTACCGCTGAATGTGCTTATATTTCAAAACTTATTCTCTGTGGAATAACACCCCGTCCACCACATCCAAGGATAGAAAAAACAGCTCTTGGGACTACAAATCTTGTTCCCTGGAATTATTGTCTTCATACTCTTGATGCCATAAAAAATCTTAAAAAGGAAGGATTTAAAATTGCCGTTCTTGAAATTACAGAAAAAAGCATACCTATACAACAATTGAAAAAAGAAGATTTTCCTTTAGCTTTAGTAATAGGAAATGAAGTCACTGGAGTTGATGAGGAAATATTTTCTGAAGGGGATTTAATTTTGGAAATACCCCTTTATGGTGAAAAAGAATCTCTTAATGTGGCTGTAGCTTTTGGGGTAGCTATATTTTTACTTATTGAAAAATTTAAGGATATTAAAAAATTTCAACCCTTGTGATAAATAAAATTTATTTTATTATTTTATTTATAAAAAACTTTTTTTAGGAGGTAAATGGGCTCTCAAGTTTTTGGAAATACTATAGGTTTAAAACCAAGTGAGTTAAAGAAATTAGAAAAGCTATATAGGCGTAAAATTCCTCCTAATTCTATTATTACTCATGAATTAGCAAAAGAAATTTCTCAAATTTCTGCCGAAATAAATCGTCAAGTAGGTATTCTTATAAATAGAAAAGGAGAAATTGATTATGTAATAGTGGGAACTTTTAATCGAATTGAAATACCAGAGCTCAAAGGTTATCGCGATCACATAGCAAGATTAAAGGGTCTGAGACTTATTCATACCCATCTTGTTAATCCAAAAAATAAAACCTCAGGTCTTGATCAGGATGATCTTCTTGATTTAGCACTTTTAAGATTAGATTTGATAAGTGCCTTAGAAGTAAATCCTGATGGAGAACCTGGCAAAATTTATATTGCTCACATATTACCTGATCCTGAGTTTTTTAAGGAAACCTTTCTTGATCAAGAAGAAAAGTTCTTTTATTTTTTAAAGCCCTGTTATGTATGGGAAATTAAAGAGAATTTTTTAGAACTTATTAAAAATTTGGAAGACGAATTAGACAGAATTCGACCTCTTAAGGAAATTGATGAAAATAAAGACCGCGCACTTCTTATTTTTGTTAAAGAACCTAAGGATATATATTTAGAAGAAAAAATGGAAGAACTTGAAGAACTTGCAAGGACTGCAGGAGTTAATGTGGTAGGAAAGGTTGTTCAAAAAAGAGTCTCACCTGATCCAAAATATGTTATAGGAAAGGGAAAACTTGTTGAGGTTATGATTTTAGCTATGAGAAATAGAGCTAATTTACTTATATTTGATAGAGAACTCACTCCCTCTCAAGTAAGGGCTCTAACTGAACTTACAGATTTAAGGGTTATAGATAGAACTCAATTAATCCTTGATATATTTGCTCAAAGGGCATCCTCAAGAGAGGGGAAAATTCAAGTTGAAATTGCTCAGCTAAGGTATGCTTTACCTCGTCTTAGAGCTAAAGATGATGCCTTCTCCCGTTTAACAGGAGGAATAGGAGGAAGAGGACCCGGAGAAACCAAATTAGAAATCGATAGAAGAAGAATAAAAGATAAAATTGCAAAATTGGAAAGTGAGCTAAATAAAATTTCACAAGAAAGGGAATTAAGAAGAAAAAGAAGAAAAAAACTTAATTTTAAAGTGGTATCTCTTATTGGTTATACAAATGCTGGGAAAACAACTTTACTTAATACCTTAGCTAAAACTGAATATCTTGCAGAAGACAAACTTTTTGCTACCTTAGATCCTGTTACAAAATTGATAAAAACTAAAAAAGAAAAATTATTTCTTCTTACAGATACAGTAGGGTTTATAAGAGATCTACCTGAAGATCTTAAAAAAGCCTTTAAAGCAACCTTAGAAGAACTTTATTCTGCAGATATTCTTTTACATATAATTGATATTTCTCATCCTGATTTTGAAAATCACATAAAGGCAGTTGAACAAATTCTTGAAGAGATGAATCTTTTACATATACCTAAAATTTTAGTATTTAATAAAATAGATCTTCTTGAAAATAAAGAAAATTTTTCACCTCTATGGTTTAAAAATTTAATTTCCAAATATAATGCTATTCCTATTTCTGCTAAAGAAGGAACCAATTTAGATTCACTTATAGAGGCTATAGAAAATTGGCTGACTATTCTTGAGAGAGAGAAGCCTGAAGATTCTTCTGTTTTTTCCGAGGTGGAAAATCTCCCCATAGTTCCTCAAGAGCATAAATTTTTCTAATAGGTTCATAGAATATATGAAGAATTACTGTTTCATAATCCATTACAATCCATTGTCCCACTTCCAACCCTTCTATACCAAGTGGCTTAATACCTAATTTTTCCAATTCTAAAGAAATAAATTCACAAATTCCTTGAGCATGTTTTGTAGAACGGGAACTACAAATTACAAAAAAATCTGTATAATCTACCTTTTTTCTTACATCTATTAAAGTTATTTCCTCAGCTTTCTTAGATTCTAAAAAATTTACAATTGTTTTAGCTAAAGTTTCACTTTTCATTTATATTTTCCCCTGCTTAACTAATTTAGCAAATAATTCAAAACTTCTATCATATGTTTTTTCATATTCAGGAGGAAAGCAGCAAGCTGGCAATTGCCTCATTTTTAAATGATAATGCAAGCATTCACAACACATACCCTTTTTTGGACAGGGTTCATAGGTACAATTACACCTCTTTAAATTTTCCTCCCTTCTACATTCCATAATCTACCTCCTATTCTACAGTTACACTTTTTGCAAGATTACGGGGCTTATCTATATCACATCCTCTTAAAACCGCCATTTCATAAGCAAAGAGCTGTAAAGGAATTGCGTAAAATATAGGTAAAAATTCGTAAAAAGTTGAAGGGACCTCTACTAAATCTTCAGATAGTTTTTTAAATTCTTCTGAATTTTCTGAAACAAAAGCTATAATAGGACCTCTTCTTGATCTTACTTCCTCAGCATTGGCAAGTGTTTTTTCATAAATTACTCCAGTTTCTTTAGCAGCAAGAACAACGGTTGGGAATTTTTCTTCTATCAAAGCTATAGGACCATGTTTCATTTCTCCTGCAGCGTAACCCTCTGCATGAATATAGGAAATTTCTTTTAACTTAAGAGCTCCTTCAAGGGCTATAGGATACAAAATATTCCTCCCTAAATAAAGGCAATTTTCTACATTATACCATTTTTTAGCTATTTTTTTGACTTCTAAATGGACTTCTTTTACAAACTTTTCAAGAATTTGAGGAAGTCTTATCAAAGCTTTTATTTTTTCTTTTTTTTCATTTTCTTTATAAAGCAATTTTTTTAAATAAAAAGTAAAAAGAATGAAAATTAATACTTGAGTTATAAATGCTTTTGTAGAGGCAACACTAATTTCAGGTCCTGCCTGGGTATAAAGAACTATATCACTCTCTCTGGCAATAGTACTTCCTAAAACATTACAAATGGATAAAATTTTAGCACTAAGTTGTTTAGCAAGTCTTAAGCCTGCTAAGGTATCAGCAGTTTCTCCTGATTGGGAAACAGCAATAAATAAAGTTTTAGAATTTATTAAAGGAAATCTGTAACGAAATTCAGAAGCAAGATCAACTTCTACTGGTATTTTTAAATTTTTTTCTATTAAATATTTAGCTACCAAACCGGCATGATAAGATGTTCCGCAAGCGACTATAAAAATTTTTTCTATATTATCAAAAAATTCCTTTTCAAGCCCTTCTTTTGAAAAGTCTATATCTTCCCTATCCAAATCTACTCTACCTAAAAGTGTGTGTTTTATAGCCTCTGGTTGTTCATAAATTTCCTTTAAAAGAAAATGGGGAAATCCTCCCTTTTCTGCAGAAGCAAGATCCCAAGAAATAACTATAGAATTTCTTTCTATCTCATTTCCTTCTAAATCAAAAATTTTTACTTTGTCTTTAGATAATATAGCTACCTCTCCATCATTTAAAAATAAAACCCTTTTGGTAAAAGGAAGTAAAGCAGGTATATCTGAAGCTAAAAAGTTTTCCCCTTCTCCTAATCCTATAACCACAGGGCTAAGATTCCGAGCAACCATTATAAAATCAGGATTTTCTTTTGAAATAAGACCAATTGCATAGGCTCCTTTCAATCTTTTTAAAGCTGAAAAAAAGGCTTTCTTTAAATCTAATCCTTGATTTACATAATCTTCTACTAAATGAACTATTACCTCTGTATCTGTGGCTGAATTAAATTTATGTCCCTTTTCTTGGAGCTCCCTTTTTAATTCATAATAATTTTCAATAATTCCATTGTGTACTAAAGCAAGCATTCCTTTACAATCAATATGGGGATGAGCATTTTCATCTGAAGGTTCTCCATGAGTAGCCCAACGAGTATGTCCAAGCCCTGGGGCTTTAGGTTTTTGGGGAAGATTATTAAAAATCTTTTCTTCTAAATCAAATACTCTACCTTTTACCTTTATTACACTTATTTTCCCATCTTCTAAAAACACCACCCCAGCAGAATCATACCCTCTATATTCTAATCTTCTTAAACCCTCTAAAAGAACAGGCAGAATTTGTCTCCCCCCTATATATCCTATGATACCGCACATCAATTATCCCCTATTTCCACTCTTTAAGCTTTTTAAATACTCTTCCCATTCCCAAGGAAGTAAATACTTCTTTTTGTTATTACACTCTTTACATGCTGGAACTATATTAATTCTCTCTGAGGTTCCACCTCGAGATAAAGGAATTTTATGATCCATAGTGAGTTCTTCGGGTTTTACTTTTTTTCCGCAATAATAACATATTCCTCTTTCTAACTGTTTCCTCCACCATCTTGTATTTTTAAGTTTTTTTGCCTTAGCCTTTTCTCTTTTTATAAATTCTTCCAACCCTAAAACTTCTTTTTTCATATTTCTTTTAAACTTATTTAATAATTTTTAAAATTTCATTTAAAACTTCCTCTGGAGTCAAATGGGAAGTATCTATAATATAAGCTTCTTCAGGAATAATTAAAGGCGCTACCTCCCTCTGGCTATCCAATTTATCCCTAAGTTTTATATTACTAAAAACTTCTTCATATAAAATTTTTCCCTTATAAACTCCTTTTTCCATTTTTTCTTTAAGTCTCCTTTGTGCCCTTATTTCTTCATCAGCAGTTAAAAATATCTTTATATCTGCATAGGGAAAAACAAAACTTCCCATGTCTCTTCCCTCAGTAATTAGACTACCTTTTTTACCAAGTTCTCTCATAAAATCTGTTAAAAATTCTCTAACCTTTTTATTGGCAGAAACTTGAGAAACTAAATTTTCTACTTCTTTTTCTCTTAGTTCCTCTTTTACCAAATTTCCGTTCCAATAAATATATGTTCCCTCTGGTGTCAGTTCTATTTTTACTTTCTTAAAAGTTTCTTTTAGAAAATTAATTAATGCTTTTTCATTTTTCATATAAGTTTGGATTGATTTTTCTGATTTTATTAAAAGATAAGTTACAAATCTATATAAAGTTCCTGATTCTAACAAAGGACTATTTAATTTTTGAGCAATCATTTTAGCTACAGTTGTCTTACCTGAAGATGCAGGACCATCTATAGTGATGATTTTAAATTTTTTCATAATCAAGAAACTTTGAATTTCCTTTTGATTTCCCTTTTGTAAACATTATCTAAAACTCCGTTTATAAAAGCTGGAGAATCATCAGTTCCATAAAGTTTAGCAAGTTCTATGGCTTCATTTATAGAAACAATTTCTGGAATATCTGGTCTAAAAAACATTTCATAAATTGCAAGTCTAAGGATGTTCTTATCTGTAAGATTTAACCTTTCTAAGGGCCAAGAAGGGGTATATTTTTTAATTATATTATCTATAAATTCTATATTTTTCTCTACTCCAAGTACTAATTCCTGAGCAAATTGCAACATTTCACCATCTTCGACATTAAAATATTTTTCATAATTACTGATAGCTTCATTAATAGATATTTGAGCTGCTTCCTTTTGATAAAGGATTTGAAGCGCTATTTCTCTTCCTCTTCTTCTTTTCATAAATTATATCATCTTCTCAGCAATAAACACAGTTAAATCGCCCATTAGATTAGTATAAGATCCTAATTCATTATCATACCATCCGTAAACTACTACCTGGGTAATAGGTATTTCAACATGGGTACAAACAGTTTGACCTATTTCTGGGAGAGCTTTACAAATATCTACCTTAGCTAAAGCTGTGCGGGTATGAGTTTCAGCTCCTTCAATAATAGCTGCAGCTCTTGGATACCCTATAATATCTGAGGAAACATTTTGTTCCATAGTAAATATAAGGTAATCTTTATATTTTGTATTTGCTACTTCCTCATATATTTTATTTATTAAATCTCTGGTAATACGATTTTCTAAACTTTCATCTTGAACATTTACGGTTAGAATAATAAGACTTCCCGTAGTTATTGGAACTCTTACACTCTCAGCCATAAATCCAACTTTTTGCATCTCAGGTATAACAAGTCCTAAGGCTTCAGCTGCACCGGTAGTAGTTAAAATAATATTATTAAAAACACTTCTCATTCTTCTTAAATCTCCTTTTCCTTCCTTAGGAAGTCTATCTAAAACTACCTGTGAACTTGTAACCGCATGAACTGTAACCATGGAGGCTGAAAGTATTCTATCTGGACCAAAATAGTCAAGTAAAGGTTTAACCATGTAGGCTAAACAAGTAGTTGTACAAGAGGCTGAAGAAATAATATTATGTTTATTTGGCTGGTAAACCTCTTCATTAATACCATAAACAATAGTTACCGCATCTTCTGGAATTCCCTTTTCTTTATCTTTTATTTTAAAAGGTGCAGAAACTATAACTTTTTCAGCCCCAGCTAAAAGATGCCCTCTAACTGAACCTTTAGGATCTTCTGGATCTATATTAGGGTCTCTAAATTTTCCAGAACATTCTACTACAAGTTTTACTCCTTCCTCTCTCCAATTAATCTCTTTTGGATTTCTGGTTTTTCTTAAAATTTTTACCTTAATTCCATCTACATACATGGTTCCTTCTTTTTCGTCTAAATTTTCAATTACTCTCTTTCCTTTATGTCCATAAAGATATACTTGCAACCATCCATAGGTACTATCTTTTTCTATATAACTTGCTATATCAGAAAAAGAGGTTCCTACCTCCCTTCCTACATTTACCACTATTTCATCAAAATATTTTCTTGCTATATGATGCCAAAGTGTCAATTTACCAATTCTTCCCAAACCATTTATACCTAATTTTTTCATTTTTTCCCCTCCTCTTACGTAATAATTATAACAATTTTATCACATATTTTTTTTAAATTAAAGATTAAGTTTAATTAAATGTCAAGGGAGAAATATCTTGTTAAGAAATTTTCTACTTATATCTTTCTATGCATTTTACCTTAATTTAAAACAAACCTTTATATTGACGAACTAAGATGGTAGACTAAGATATTATGCATAATTACTCTGAGAGGATAAATAATTATAAGTTTAGGGGGTAAAAATGAGCAAAAAGATACTCATTTTTCTTCTATTCATCCCTTGGTTACTAATTGGTTGCTTAGGTGTGGGTAGAAACCTTATTATTGAAGAGCCTTTTAATACTTTACCCTTTGACCGTGCCTGGGAGATTGCCCTTCTAAGTGCCGAACAGATGTGTGAAGAGGCTAAAAAAGTTAATCCTTATAATTTCCCGGTCATTGTCAGCATAGGAACAAGCAAAATAAGGAACATCATTACCTTGAGATATGATTATGACCCTGTAGCTGGAAGTATCGGTAAAATACCTCCAGATGCTGGAAAAGTTTTAACCAAACAATTTGTCCCCCATTTTGCTGCACAGTATTATGTTCACATTAAATTAATAAAACAAGGTGATCAAGCTACTGGAGTTAAAATTGAAGTAACACAGGTGAAAGGGGTCAAGAAAAAAGAATTTGACCAAGAAGCTGAGAATTTGAAGAATTATTACTTTTCCTTTTTAAGAAAAAATTGGAAACCATAAAAGGGAGATTGATTTTAACACTTATAAAATAAGTACAGGTGCATTGTTTATTTAAAAAAATAAATGCAAAAGGAGGATAGTATATAAATGTTTAGCTTTTATATGAAGAAATTAGTTTCAATGGTATGCGTCATAATTTTAGTAATTTCCTTAAGCAATAAAATTTGGGCAGTTGAAGAAAGGAATTTAGAAATTGTAGCGCAAAGTATAAACAAGTTTAGCTTTGATCTTTATAAAAAGTTGAAAGATAAAAATAAGGGAAAAAATTTATTTTATTCCCCTGCAAGCATATCAATAGCTCTTGCGATGACCTACACAGGAGCAAGAGGAAACACAGAAAAACAGATGGCTAAAGTATTACATTTTACTCTTCCTCAAGAGCATCTTTATTCAACCTATTCTAAATTAATTGAGAATTTAAAATCCAATAAAGACTATGAACTTCATATTGCTAATGCTCTTTGGTTACAAAAGGATTATAAATATTTGCCAGAATTTCTTAATATTATGGAAAGGTACTACAAGGGTGGATTTAATGAAGTTGATTATAGAACAAATCCTGAAAACGCTCGTTTAAAAATCAATAATTGGGTTTCAAAAGAAACTAAGGGGAAAATTAAGGATATATTAAATCCAGGAGACATTACCACTCTTACAAGGTTAGTTCTTACAAATGCTATTTATTTTAAAGGAAAATGGATAAGTGAATTTAATAAACAATTTACAAAGGATGAAGATTTTTATTTGATTAACGAGAAAATAATTAAAGTTAAAATGATGTTCCAGGAAAATAAGTTTAACTACTTTGAAAATGGTGAACTTCAGCTTTTAGAATTGCCTTACAAAGGAGATAAAATTTCAATGGTGATAATCTTGCCAAAAAATTTACAAAAATTAGAAAGTATTGAAAACACAATAAATGAAAAGAAATTACAAGAATGGATAAAAAACGCAGTAAATACAAAGGTAAAGACATATATTCCAAGATTTAAATTTACACAAAGATATGATTTAAGCACTATTTTGAAAAGCATAGGTATGAAAGATGCATTTGATGGAGCAAAAGCTGATTTTTCAGGAATTGATGGACGAAAAGACCTTTATATATCTAAAGTCATCCATAAAGCATTTGTAGAGGTAAACGAAGAAGGAACTGAAGCATCAGCTGCTACAGGGGTTATTATGGAGAGAACATGTATTGAAAGGACTGTCACATTTAAGGCTAATCATCCTTTTATTTTTTTAATCAGAGATAAAAATACAGGATGTATTTTATTTATGGGAAAAATTATAAATCCAAATGAAGAGTAATTTTAACCCTTTAAATAACTAACTAAATATCAAGAAAAAACGTTAACAAAACACTATCACATATAAAGTTTATTAAATACTTTTTCAATCCAATGAGATTTTTTGCATTATTTAAACACCTCTTTCAACTTTAACTTTAACCCTGTCTCTAACTTTAATCCCTTTAACATCTTTAACTTCTACTGTAGTTTCTTTTCCATCATCTTGTTTGATTGTAATCTTTTTTCCTTCAATTTTTGTAACAGTTCCCATTAATGCAAGTGCCATTGCTTCGGGAGATGCTTTTTTTACCTGATATGTCCCACTCATGTATTTGAGTAAGAGATGTAGAGTTAACGGCAGAGATAAAGATTAAACTTACTAATAATGCTATTATCTTTCTCATTCTATTACTTCCCTTAACTTTGTTTTATATTATCTGCCATTGCGGGATATTTTTTAATTTTTTAGATAAATTATCTAATCACCTTACAACCAAGGTGTCTATCATTTTCCCGGCAAATAGCTACTCCAATCCGCTCATAACGCCCAGCTGTTACAATAAAAGTAACATAGTGAGGAAGTGGTTCCTCTTTCACTGCAGGTCTAAATTCTGGCAAAGCCCATCCTCCAGCCTCACTCTGTTTATATGAATTCCCAGCTAAGATTGAATATTCACAAGCAACTTTACCAGGCTGATGAGCAGTAAAAATTAATTTCATTGCACTTAAATCTGCTTCCACTTTACAAACACCTGAGATATCAAAAATTAATATACCTTCCGCCAAACTTATTGCTGGGAAAGCCAAATTAATAAATAACATAATAAATCCTATTATACTAGTTAATTTCAATATTTTTCTCATATTATAATTCACCTCCTTTCTATCCCGCAATGGCAGAAATAAAATTCGAATTTATTCCAATTTTGACTGACATGATTCCATATTGATTAAAAAATAAGGTAGCGTTTTTAAGAGATTTTATTTTTCTTTATTTTTGGCTAATTCTTCTATTTTACCTTTAAAAATTTGCCCACTTATACCATTTAATGTAATCCAATCACCTAACTTTAAAATATATCCATTAATTTTAGCTTCTTTTTTTAAATCATTTATACTCAAATTTTCGCAACCCACCACACACACTTTACCAAGCCTTGAAGCTACAATAGCTGCATGTGAGGTTTGTCCACCTCTTGCAGTAAGTATTCCATTTACTAAGGATATTTCTCTAATATTATCCGGAACTGTATCATATCTCAATAAAATTAAGGGTTCATTAGTAGATTTAAATTCTAAAATATCTTCCAAAGAAAAAACAATCCTTCCAGAAATAAAACCTCCAGAGACACCTATTCCTTTTCCTATCGCTTCTAAATTTTCTAATAGTTTCTTATCGAAGAAAGGAATATCTTTTTCTTCTCTTAAAATAATATCTCTTACTTGAAGAATATAAAGATCTTCAGGATCTTCGCTTTCAAAGGTAAACTCAATTTCTTGATGTCCCCATTCTTTTTCATAAACTA
>Ga0207433_10011137_pt1 | contig 13779 bp, 12 predicted proteins | sample YelNatPaOPGAMG01_FD_187559 | JGI IMG/M metagenome (GOLD analysis project Ga0207433, IMG submission 187559) | Hot spring thermophilic microbial communities from Obsidian Pool, Yellowstone National Park, USA - OP-RAMG-01 (SPAdes) (version 3) | ecosystem: Environmental > Aquatic > Thermal springs... | reverse complement strand
TAATAAATTTTAATTAAATATTTATGGAAGAAAATAATCAAACCCCTCAGCAAACAGAATCAAATAAATCAGTGAAAAATGATTATTTAATAATGGGAATTTTAAGTTATTTAGGATTTTTATGTTTAGTTCCTTTATTTACTAAAAAAGAAGATGAATTTATTTATTTTCATGCAAAACAAGGTTTGGTACTTTTTATTTTAGAAACCATAGTTTTTGTTGTTTATAGAATTTTAGCTGGTATTTTTGCTTTTTCTATTTTTACGTGGGGATTATTATCAATATTAAGTATTATTGTTGAGCTTCTTGATATTGGTTTTATAGCTTTATCAATTATTGGTATTGTTAATGTAGTTCAAAACCAAAAGAAAGAAATTCCTTTTGTTGGTAAATTTGCTGATAAGATAAAAATTTAATAGAATCTCCTCCGTAAAGGAGGGGAATGGAAGGGTCGCATAGTGGACTAGTGCGGCTGCTTGGAGAGCAGCTGTGTCCTTCGGGGCACCGTGGGTTCGAATCCCACCCCTTCCGCCAATTTACATAAACTCGTAAAAATTAATTCTTATTTTAGAGAAAATTTTATTATTAATCTTTTATTATGAAAAGTCTGTAAAACAATAAAGACATAGATATCGTTTTGACATCTTACGAAATGTATGATATTATATTATTAGCAGTTTGACAATTTAATAAAAGAAAGGAGTGATGGAAATGGATGAACAAAAAAAGAAAATTTTGAGGGAAGATTGTGAAAAAATTGCGAAAGCATGGCAGGGGTATGCTGTTACCGGAAAAGGAGAAAACCATTTGGTAATTCATGTCAATCCACCTGACACATTTCCGATTGCTTTGGTAGTATTTATTGATTCATCTGATTACCCTGATTCTATTACTGTTGTTGTTCCGCCGTATCTGAAAGAGGTAATAGAATCGAGTTCTGAGATAAAAAACTGGTTAAATAAAGTGTATTTGGATTTTAGAAAAATGGAATATTTATATAAAGTTCCAGTTAAAATCGCTTACGGAAAATGGAATCATGACTTGAAGCTGAAAGCAGGAGAAGAGGTTGAGATTGATCTGGGCCCAACAACGGAGGAATATCAGAAGTATATTGGGGAATATTTTATTCCCCAGTATGATGATCCTGGACATATGTATTTACTTTTGCCACTAGGATGTCTATTAAACGGAGAGAGAAGATTAGAGTATTACGATGAAAGAGTTATGAAGAAATTTATAGAAGAAGCTCCGTTAAGATCAATTTGTTTTGATTGCAATTTAAGAGAGCGCTGCGAGAGAAAAATAAGGAAAGATTAATTATAATAATTACAGGGAGGCAAAAAGCCTCCTTTTTTCAATTAATATCTTGATTATATTTTCCAAATTTTGTGTTATAATAAAATAGGGTCGATAAAATTAAATTTTAATACTATGGTTGAAGAGGTAATTAAAAAAGACGGTAGCAAGGAGCCTTTTGATATTAATAAGATTAAAGAGAGTATTGAAGCGGCTTGTTCTGATGCCGGGTTAAATCCAGATAAAAAAGCTGAACTAATTGAAAAAATCACTAATAAGATAATAGAGACTCTTCAGGATAAAACAGAGATTACTAGTTTAGAATTAAGAGACAAGATTTTAGGGGAACTGGATTTGTATGCTCCAGAAGTAGCAGCTTCCTGGCGGGATTACGAAATTACCAAGGGGCACTAAGATTATTTTATTGGTTCCTTGGTATTTCCTTATTAATAAGGATTAGTTTATTTTATTTTTTATTTTTTGTTGATTATTTTAGAATTATTAATTTGACTTGTATTATTTTTAAAAGTGTGCTATAATACTCAATGTGTGAAGTCGCATCTTAAGGGTAACTTAGGTGCGCGGTCGACCACAATCCATTAATTGGATTTAATTTAAGGCGCGGAATCGCGCACCGAGTATATGAATTCGAAAAAATTATTTGTAGGGAATTTACCCTACTCAGTGAATGACGATCAATTAAAATCTCTTTTTGATCAAGCCGGAGTAGTAGAATCAGCATCAGTTATTACTGATAAATATTCTGGCCGAAGCAAAGGATTTGGTTTCGTCGAAATGTCTTCTATGGAAGAAGCCCAAAAAGCTATTGATACTTTAAACGGCTACGAAATGGAAGGTAGAAAACTCAATGTTAGTGAAGCTCGTCCTTTAGGTGAAAGACCACCTCGAAGAGAGCGACGCAATTTTGGACATCGAAATTTCGATAATTAATCACTGAAACAAACAAAGGGCACCTCGAAAGAGGTGCCCTTTTATTATGGTAAAAATGTAAAAAATGTGATATAATTAATAATTAATCCCCTAGGGGAATAAAACCCGGGGCTTTTAACATTTTATGGGTATTTTCCATCTTCATTCTAATTATTTACCTCAAGGTGACCAACCGCAGGCAATCGAGAAATTAGTTAAAGGATTAAAAAATGGTTATCGTTTTCAGACGCTTTTAGGGGTTACTGGTTCGGGTAAAACATTTACGATGGCTAATGTAATTAGCCATTTTGATCGTCCTGTTTTAGTGATTGCTCCTAATAAAACTTTAGCAGCTCAGCTTTATCGAGAGTATAAAAATTTTTTTCCTGAAAATTCGGTTAATTATTTTGTTTCTTATTATGATTATTATCAACCAGAAGCTTATTTACCAATTACCGATACCTATATTGAAAAAGAAGCTTTAATTAACGAAGAAATTGATAAATTAAGACATCAAGCTACTTCAGCTTTAATGACAAGACGAGATGTAATTATTGTGGCATCGGTTTCTTGTATCTATAATCTGGGAGTTTCATTAAATTATTTTGAATCAGCTTTGCATTTAGAAAAAGATAAAGTAATAACTCGTGGCGATTTAATTAGACAATTAGTTAAAATTCAATTTGAACGGACTAATGGCGAAATTAAAAGAGGCCAATTTCGAGTAAGGGGTGATGTTTTTGAAATTATGCCTGCTTCAGGAGAAGTTATTTATCAGATAGAATTAAAAGAACAAAAAATTTATCATTTATCATTATTAGAACCATTAACTCGTCATATTAAAGAAGAGCCAAAAGAATTAATTATTTTTCCGCCAAAACATTTTATTTCCAATGAGCCGCAAAGAGAAAAAGCAATTGAAGAAATCAAACAAGAACTAAAAGAGAGATTAAAATATTTTAACGAGAAAAAATTATATTTAGAGGCTGAAAGATTAGAAAGAAGAACGCGTTATGATATTGAAATGCTAAAAACCATTGGTTATTGTCATGGAATTGAAAATTATTCTCGCCATCTAAGTGGTAAATTAGCTGGTGAGCCGCCAGAAACTTTGCTTTCTTATTTCCCTTATCGAGATGGAAAACCAGATTTTTTGACTATTATTGATGAATCTCACATTGCAATTCCTCAATTAAGGGGTATGTACGAAGGAGATAGAGCTCGAAAAGAAGTATTAGTAGAATATGGTTGGCGTTTACCATCTGCTTTAGATAATCGTCCTTTAAAGTTTGATGAGTTTTTAGAAAGAATTGATCAGGTTATTTTTACTTCAGCAACTCCCGGAGATTTTGAGAGAAAAAATTCTAGTCAGATAGTTGAACAAATAATCAGGCCAACAGGATTAGTTGATCCTCCAATAGAAGTAAGGCCAGTTTTTGATAAGAAAACAAAACGTAGCCAAGTCGATGATATTATTGATGAAATAGAAAAAAATATTAAAAATGGTGATCGCGTGATTGTAAATGTTTTAACCAAGAAAATGGCAGAAGAATTAACCGATTATTTATCTCAGAAAAATATTAAAGTAAATTATTTGCATTCTGATGTTGAAACTTTAGAACGAGCTAAAATTTTAACTGATTTTCGAGAAGGAAAGATTGATGTTTTAGTTGGGGTTAATCTTTTAAGAGAAGGTTTAGATTTACCAGAAGTAGCATTAGTAGCTATTTTAGATGCTGACCGAGAAGGTTTCTTAAGGAGTGAAACTTCTTTAATCCAAACAATGGGGAGAACTGCTCGTAATGTTAAAGGTAAAGTTATTTTATATGCCGACACTTTAACTGATTCTTTGAAAAAAGCCATTGAAGAAACAGAACGCAGAAGAAAAATTCAGTTGGAATATAATAAAAAACACAATATTATACCAACATCTATTTCAAAGAAGATAGAACCATTAATAGATGAAGAGTGGTAATAATTTTCACCCCCACACCAAACAAGCTTTTGAATTATGTACTATGTATAGATACTTAAAAGCTTAAAAGATGATAAATTGTACATAGGATATACTAATAATTTATTAAGAAGAATCAAAGAACATAATTCAAAATTAAATCAATCTACTAAATCTCGCGCACCTTTCAAGCTTGTCTATTATGAGACTTATCATAATAAACAAGACGCCACCAAACGTGAATCAAATCTCAAACTCCACGCTAAAGCTTTAACTCAATTACTTAGAAGAATTCGAAATTCAGTGGCATCTTAAGCTTGTTTGGTGTGGGGGTACAATTTTCAATCAATTATCAATTATCCAATTTTCAATTTCTAAATAGATATTTTCATTTATTTTGTGCGATCGCTAAGAAAAAATGAAAACTGAGAATAATAAATTTTCAATTATCCAATTATCAATTATCAATCAATTATTTAATGATTTAATTTTCAATTAATACAATAAAATTCCAAGAACCAGTGACCAATAAAATTCTAAATCCTAAAAACCAAACAGAATATTAATTGTTTAGAATTTAGAATTTGAGATTTTATTGGAATTTGGAATTTGAGTTTTAGGATTTTTAAAACATTAATCCGTTAACTCGTTAATTCTTTAATTTATTAATTTTATACAAGATACAAAATTCTAGATTCTAAATTCATGATTCGTGATTCATGATTCTAAATTCATAACTTTTATTTGCTTATGGAAGATAAAATTATCATCAGAGGGGCTCGAGTGCATAATTTAAAAAATGTTAATCTCGAGTTGCCTAAAAATAAAATCATTGTTTTTACTGGCGTTTCGGGAAGTGGTAAATCTTCCTTAGCTTTTGATACTATTTTTGCTGAAGGACAAAGAAGGTATATTGAATCTTTGTCTCCATATGCTCGTCAATTTTTAGGCCAAATGGATAAACCAGATGTGGATGAGATTATTGGTTTGTCACCAGCAATTGCTATTGATCAAAAAGCTTTGAGTCATAATCCTCGTTCTACTGTAGGTACTTTAACTGAAATTTATGATTACTTACGTGTTTTATATGCTCGTTTAGGAGAAGTATTTTGTCCTTTATGCGGTACGAAAATTCAAAAATTATCACTTGATGAGATGGTTGATATTGTTTTAGAAAAAGCTAAAAAATTAAAAAGTGATTATGTAGTAGTATTATCACCAGTAGTAAGGGGTAGAAAAGGGGAATATTATCAATTACTATATGATTTTCTTTCCTTAGGTTTTTCTGAAGCAAGAATTGACGGGAAAAAATATTCTCTTCACGAAAATATTAATTTATCGCGTTATCAAAATCATTCCATTGATATTGTGATTGATAAAGTTTTAGTTAAGGATGAAAGCCGTTTATTCGAAGCAATTGAAAATGCTGTTAGTTTTAGTAAAGGCTTAGTTTCGATAGTTTTTAATCAAGATATTGGTTTGCCGTTAAAAAAGGATGAAGAATTGCTTCTTTCTAGTCAGTGGACTTGTCCTAATGATAATTTTGCTTTTCCTGAAGTAGAACCAAGATTATTTTCTTTTAATAGTCCTTATGGCGCTTGCCCTGTTTGTCATGGTTTGGGTAAGGAGGATTTATTTACCAATAATCTTTGTCCTGCTTGTAAAGGTCAAAGATTAAGACCCGAAGCTTTATCAGTAAAAATACAGGGGAAAAATATTTACGAATTAACTACTTTATCGATTGATAAGCTTTATGAGTTTTTCAAAGATTATGAAAGTAGTTTAACTGAGAGACAAAAAATAATAGCCGGAACTTTAATAAAAACAATTATTGAGCGATTAGAGTTTTTATTAAATGTTGGGCTAGATTATTTGTCATTAAGTAGAGAGGCAGAAACTCTTTCTGGGGGAGAGGCGCAAAGAATTCGTTTGGCTTCTCAAATCGGTTCTCAATTATCAAATACTTTATATGTTTTAGACGAACCGACGATTGGGTTGCATGAACGTGATACTGATAAGTTATTAAATACTTTAAAATTATTAAAAGAAAAACATAATACTGTCATTGTAGTGGAACATGATGAAAGAACCATTCTATCATCTGATTATTTTGTTGATTTAGGACCTGGTGCTGGTGTTCATGGCGGAGAAATATTAGTTAGCGGGGAAACAGAAAAAGTGATTACTGATGAAAAGAAATATCATTCTTTAACTTTGGATTATTTGCGTGGTTATAAAGATATTAGCATTCCTTCTAATCGAAGAACCAAAATAACAGAAAAACTACAAATAATCGGTGCTCGAGCTAATAATCTTAAAAATATCAATGTTGAAATTCCTTTGAGAAAATTAGTGGTAGTAACTGGTGTTTCGGGGAGTGGTAAGTCCTCTTTAGTTTATGATGTTTTATATAAAAATATTATAAAAATTAAAAATCATTCCTATCGTGAATTAGAAAATGTTTCTAAAATTTTAGGAGCAGAATATTTGGATCGGGTAGTAATGGTAGACCAATCTCCAATTGGTCGCACTCCTCGTTCTAATCCAGCAACTTATACTGGTATTTTTACTCCGATTAGAGATTTTTATGCTTCTTTGCCTGATGCTCGTGAGAGAGGATATAAATCATCTCGTTTTTCTTTTAATGTTCCTTCAAGTAAAGGAGGTGGTCGTTGTGAAGCTTGCGAAGGCGCTGGTTATAATTTAATTGAAATGCATTTCTTACCACCAGTTTTAGTGGAATGCGAAGTTTGCCACGGTAAAAGATTTAATCGAGAAACATTAGAGGTAAAATATAATAATAAAAATATTAGTGATGTTTTGAATATGACGGTGTCCGAAGCTTTAGAATTTTTCGATGGTATTTATACCATTACTGATAAATTAAAAGTATTAGAAGAAGTTGGTTTGGGTTATATTCAATTAGGTCAATCAGCTACTACTTTATCAGGAGGAGAAGCTCAAAGATTAAAATTAGCTCGGGAGTTAACTCATCCTTTAGGCAAAAGAGTTTTGTATCTTTTAGATGAACCAACAGTTGGTCTTCATTATTATGATATTGATTTACTTTTACAGGTATTAAATAAATTAATAGAAAAAGGGAATTCAGTGATTTTAATCGAACATAATATGCATGTTATTAAATCAGCTGATTATATTATTGATTTAGGTCCTGAAGGAGGTGATAAGGGTGGTAAAGTTATTGCTAGTGGTACACCAGAAGAAATAGCAAAAGTAAAAGAATCATATACTGGAAATTATCTAAAGCATTATTTAAAAAAATAAAAAAATAAAAATAAAAAAATAAATGAAAAAATTGCCTTCAAATATTCCTCAAAAACCAGGTGTATATTTTTTCCTTGATAAAAAGGAGAATGTTTTATATGTCGGTCGAGCTATTAATTTAAGAAGAAGATTGAGTAATTATTTTGAAAAAAATTTAGAGCCCAGAATTCAAGAAATGGTAAATTTAGCTTCTAATATTAGGTATCAAGTAACTTCTAATTTATTAGAAGCAATTATTTTGGAGGCTAATTATATTAAATTATACTGGCCGAAATATAATATTCGCGAAAGAGATAATCGTTCTTTTGTTTATATTATTATTCCTAAAAAAGAGTTTACCCATCCTATTATTGTAAGAGAAAGAGAATTACAGAAATTTTCTCCTAATGATGCTGAGATTTTTGGCCCCTATAAAAGCATTACTTTAGTAGAAAAAGCTTTAAGAATTATTCGTCGTATTTTTCCTTATAGTACGTGCGAATCCCCGTTAAAAGTTAAAAAACCTTGCTTTGATTATCAAATTGGTTTGTGTCCTGGTGTTTGTATTGGTGCTATTTCTAAAGAAGATTATGATAAAAACATTAATCACATAATTATGCTTTTAAAAGGCGAAAAAAAGCGTCTTTTAAAACAATTACAAAAAGAAAATCCTTATCAAGCTGTTGCTTTAAAGCATATTGAAGATGTTTCTTTGATTTCTAAAGAAGATTATTATCTTAAAGAAAAAATAAATCGTTTAGAGGGCTACGATATTAGTCATTTTGCTGGTAAAGAAACTTATGGCTCGATGGTTGTTTTTGAAAATAATAAACCACTAAAATCAGATTATCGTCTTTTTAAAATTAAAGAAGCGCCACCCAATAATGATTTAGAAGCTTTAAAAGAAATGCTTTTAAGAAGATTAAAACATACCGAATGGCGTCTGCCTGATTTAATAATGATTGATGGTGGAAAACCACAAATTAATTATTTATTCAAAGTGTTCCAAGAAAATAATATTAAAATTCCTTTTGTCGGTATTTCAAAATATCAAAATGACAAATTAGTTTTTCCTTCAGGGCTTAAAAAATCTCAAAAAGAATTAATCTCGAGCATTAAACCAGTTTTATTACAATTAAGAGAAGAAGCTCATCGTTTTGCTATTAATGCTGGCCGTCGCTCAAGAATAAAAAAATTAATAACTAATAAACAATAAGGTTTCAATTAGCGCCTTGTAATTATTTGGGTAAACGCGTATAATAATATTATATTCGCTTTTAAAAAGTTAATAATAATCAATATGACTTTCAAAAAATTAAACAAGAAAACACTTATCTTTATTATTCCTCTGATAATCGCTTTAATTGGGGTGATTATTTTTATTAAAATAAAAAACAATAATCATCAAGTAAAATATATTTTGACTAAAGTAAGTCGAGGAAATATTAATAGTATTGTCTCGGGAAGTGGGGAAATTGTAGCTAATAATCAAGTAACTTTAAATCCGAAAGCTTCAGGAACAGTCGTTTATATCGGAGCAAAAAACGGGCAATTTGTTAATAAAGGAAAATTAATTGTTAAATTAGATACTACTGATGCTGAAAAAGCAGTAAGAAATGCAGAAATTAATTTAGAAAATGCTAAATTAAATTTAGAAAAAGCAAAACAAGCTAATCCGATTGATGAAACGACTTTAAAACGTCAGGCAATGGCAGCAATGACTAATACTTTAAGTGATACTAAAACTGTTTTAAATAGTCTTAATGATATTTTGTTTACTGATATTTCTGGTTATCATATTAATTCTAATTATTTAATCGATTATTATTCTCATATTGTTAATTTTTATCATCCTGAAGATATTGATTATGATACTGTTATTACTAATAATTACAATAAATTAAAAACACTAAATACCAGCAATCAGGCAATTATCTCTTATTTAAATGATAATTCTTCTTTTTCTGAAGTAAAAAACGCTCTTGATAAAATAACCGATACTACCAAATTGTTAAATGATACAGTGCAATTAAGTTATCAATTAATAAATCGTTATGATTCAGTACTTAAAGATAATAATCTAACCCCAGCAATTGCTATTAGAAATATTTTAACCGATAAAAGTACCCTGGCTTCTTATTTATCGCTCGTTAATACTGATACCACTACTTTATTAAATCTTCAGAATTCTTTTGCTAATTATCTTAATAATGCTAATAATCCTGTTACTTTTAATTTACGTGTTTTAGAATTAAATGTTGAACAAGCTCAAAATGCTTTAGATAATGCTAAAGATAATTTAAATGATTATTATGTTTATGCTCCTTTTGACGGAATTGTTTCTCAATTAAATATTAATGTCGGAGATAATATTAATATTAATACTCCTATTTGTGTTCTCATTACTAAAGATAAAATCGCTAAAATAACTTTAACTGAGGTAGATTTAGCTAAAATAAAATTAGGGGATAAAGCGCAATTAACTTTTGATGCTTTGCCTGATTTTAAAACTACTGGTCAAGTAATTGAAATTGATCCCTTAGGTGTTGAATCCCAAGGGGTGGTTTCTTATACCGTTAAAATATCGCTGGATAAAATTGATGAGCGCTTAAATCCTGGTATGAGTGTCAATGCCGATATTATTACCGATTCCAAAGAAAATGTTTTGCTTTTAAATAATAGCGCTATTAAAAGTATTAATAATAAAAAATATGTGGAATTAGTTACTATTAAAGATGTTCCTGAAGAGGCATTTAAATCTGGTATTTCTCTTTCTAACAATGTCATTAAAAGACAATTTATAGAAACTGGTTTAAGCGATGATAATAACACTGAAATTATTAGCGGTTTAAATGAAGGCGATATTGTTGTTTTAAGAATTATTAATAGTGTTTCTAATAAAACAACTAATACTACCAGAAGTATGTTTACTCCTAATTTTAATCCCCAAACCCAAAGAGCTCTTCGTTAATACTTCTATGATTGAATGTTATCACATTACTAAAATTTATCGGATGGATTCAATTGAAACGAAAGCATTAGAAGATGTGACTTTTAAAATTAATGATGGTGAATTTGTAGCTATTATTGGGCCCTCTGGTTCTGGAAAATCAACCCTAACGCATATTTTAGGTTGTTTAGATACGCCAACGAGCGGGAAATATGTATTAGATAATCAAGAAGTGTCTAAATTATCAGAAAATGAATTAGCAGCTATTAGAAGAACAAAAATTGGTTTTGTTTTTCAGTCTTTTAATTTACTTTCACGAACAACAGTCATTGAAAATGTGATGATGCCCCTTTTATATCAAAAAGTTCCTCTTCAAGAAAGGTTAAAAAGAGCCCAAAAAGCTTTAAAAGATGCGGCTTTAGGAGAAAAGTTTTGGTCTTATTATCCCAATCAGATTTCAGGAGGAATGCAACAGAGAGTGGCAATAGCAAGAGCTTTAGTAACTAATCCCAAAATTATTTTAGCTGATGAACCAACTGGTAATCTGGATAGTAAAACTGGTGAAGAGATTTTAGAAACTTTTACTCGTCTTAATCAAGAAGGCCATACGATAGTTTTAATAACTCATGATAGATATATTGCCTCGAAAGCAAAAAGAATCATTTCTTTAAAAGATGGTCGTATTATTCAAGATGAAATAGGCGATACTACTAAAAGTTTATCAAGTATTAACGAATAAAAAATATTATTATGACAATTACCGATTTATTAAAAGAAAGTATCCGTTCTCTTTTAGCTAATAAAACTCGTTCAGGATTAACTATTTTGGGAATTGTGATTGGTATTGCTTCAGTAATCAGTATGATTTCTATTGGTCAAGGAGCGCAATTAACGATTACTAATACAATTCAAAGTCTTGGCTCAAATTTATTAACGATTGTACCTGGCGCCGTAATGCAGGGCGGCATGTCTTTAGGAAGGGGCACCTATCAATCACTTAAAAACGAAGATTTAAATGTTTTGAAAAATATTGAAAATATTCAATATGTTGCTCCCGTAGTTTCTCGCCGTTATCAAATTGTTTCTTCAGTTGGATTAAACACTAATACTAGTGTTTTAGGAGTAAATGAGAATTATTATTTAGTTCGTAATTTAAATATTGAAAGTGGTTCTTATTTTAATGATTCTCAACTTCAAGGATTAGCTCGAGTTGCTGTTTTAGGTTATAATGCAAGTCAGGATTTATTTGGTAATGAAGATCCGATTAATAAAACAATTAAAATAAATAAAATCAATTTTAAAGTAATTGGTGTATTTGCTCAGAAAGGGGGAATGGGTACTGAAGATGATACTGTATTTATCCCTCTATTAACAATGCAAAAGTTTTTTACTAGAGATGAATATCTTTCAACTATTTTTGTGAGTGTTACTGATAAAAATTTAATGGATGATGTTAAAAATGAAATCATTTTAGCTTTAGCAAAAAAACACAATGTTGACCCCAATAATCCTGACTTTACTGTCATTTCTCAAACAGATATTTTAAGTAGTTTAAATCAAGTTACTAATACTTTTACTTTATTTTTAGCAGCTATTGCTGGTATTTCATTAGTAGTTGGAGGCATTGGTATTATGAATATGATGCTAACTACTGTTACGGAAAGAACTCGAGAAATTGGAATAAGAAAAGCAATTGGAGCAACAAAAAGAGATATTGTGTTACAGTTTTTAAGTGAGGCAATAATTTTAACAGTTACCGGTGGTATTATTGGTGTTATTTTAGGGTGGTTAATTTCTGTTGTTATTGGTAAATTAATGAATATTAATACTGTTGTTACTTTTTCTACCATTGTACTTTCTTTTGGTATTTCTACTTTTATTGGTATTATTTTTGGTTATTATCCCTCCAAAAAAGCAGCTAGCTTAAATCCGATTGATGCTTTAAGATACGAATAGATTTTTAAAACTTAATTTGACATTTTTTTATTTTTTGCTATACTATTAATAGTTTCCACAGACATTAGGTATTGCAGTATTCTGCAAGTAAATCCTAACGAGGAAATGTAAGAAAGTTATTTTTTGTTTTTGTCTGTGGAAAAACCACAGATTTTTTATTTTCTTTAAGAAAAATTTGTTGGTAAAAATTATTTAAAATAATAATTTTATGACACCAAAATCTAAAAAAAGGGAGATTATAAAAGAATTAACAGAATTAACAAAATCCTCCAAAGCTATTTATATCACTGGTTTTAGTGGTTTAACAGTTGGGGAAGTATCGGATTTAAGAAAAATGATTCGTCAGGCTAATGGAAAAGCAAAAGTAGCCAAAAAAACTTTAGCCGATATTGCTTTTAAGAAAAATGGAATTAATTTGACTGTAAAAGATACAATTAAGGAGCCATTAATGTTTGAATTTGGTTTGGAAGATCCGATATCATTAGCAAAAATTTTATGGCAATTTTCTAAGCAAAATGAAAAATTAAAAATTTTGGGAGGTTATTTAGAAGGTCAAGTATTAAGTGCGCAAGATGTTAAAGCTTTGGCACAAATACCTCCACGAGAAGTACTTTTAGGTCGATTAGTATCTTCTATTGCCTCACCAATTAGTAACTTTAATTATGTTTTGAAGGGCAATATTTCAAAATTAGTATATATTTTATCAGCCCTTCAAACTACAAAACAATAATTTTAAAACCCTGACCTTAAAAATTCAGGGCCATAAATCAAAAGATTTATGGTAAAAATATAATTACTATGGCAGAAGAAAAAGAAATACAAATACCAGAAAAATATCAAGATCTGGTAGAAAAAATAGAAAAATTAACAGTATTAGAATTAGCAGAATTAGTTAAAATTTTAGAAGAAAAATTTGGTGTTTCTGCTGCTCCTCAGGTAGTTGCTGCTCCTCAAGGAGGTGCTAATAGTCAAGAAGGGGGAGAAAAGAAAGCTGATACTGTTTCTGTTATTTTGAAGGATGGCGGTCAAGCAAAAGTTCAAGTAATTAAAGTTGTTAAAGATTTATTAGGATTAGGTCTTAAAGAAGCAAAAGATGTTGTTGATGGCGCTCCAAAACCAATCAAGGAAAATATTTCTGTAGCTGAAGCCGAAGATATTAAAAAGAAATTAGAAGAAGCTGGTGCAGTGGTAGAAATTAAATAGCAAAAGTATTCATCTTAATTGCTCAAGAAAACTCTGCTAAAAACAGAGTTTTCTTTTTTTAAAGATTTTGATATAATAACAAAAGATTTAATAGGGAGGAGCTCAAGCTTATTCTCTTATCTTGGGGTGATTAGCTCAGCGGTTAGAGCGCGTCGTTCACATCGACGAGGTCGCTGGTTCGATTCCAGCATCACCCACTTGAAGGTGAATGATAACTTGGAGAATG
>Ga0207433_10011136_pt1 | contig 13780 bp, 11 predicted proteins | sample YelNatPaOPGAMG01_FD_187559 | JGI IMG/M metagenome (GOLD analysis project Ga0207433, IMG submission 187559) | Hot spring thermophilic microbial communities from Obsidian Pool, Yellowstone National Park, USA - OP-RAMG-01 (SPAdes) (version 3) | ecosystem: Environmental > Aquatic > Thermal springs... | reverse complement strand
TCCGCGATGAGTATAAATTTCCTCTTGTTTTTTACAGTTTGATTCTTGAAAGGTTGCAGGGTGTTCTTCCGCGCGACGCTTATATAATCAATGCCGATGGCGAAGAGCGTTCGTTTATGGTTGAGGATTTTATTGATCAGTTTCATTTAACCAGACAAAGAATAGAGCAAATTCTGGAAGGCGAAAAACCGCCGCCATTTTTAAAAAGTGGTTGTAAACATTCGCCATGGTATTCGCTTTGTGTTGAGGAAGCCGAAAGTTGTGGCGATGTTTCATTAATTTATCGGCTAAGTCAGAATGACCAACACCGTCTTTATGACATTGGTATTCGCACGGTTGGTGATTTAGCCTCAGCCAATTTAGATTATTTGCGTTCTCGGCTTGAGGACTGGCCGTTTGATAAAATTTTGCGTTTTCATAATCAAGCCCAGGTTCTAATTTCTAACGAGCCAATGATTTTGAAGAAAAGCGAATTTCCTCGGGTCGAGAACGAAATTTATTTTGATATTGAATCTGATCCTACCGATGCCATTGATTATCTGTTAGGGATATTAGTAAAGCGAAGTGACGGTAGTACTAATTACCAGAAATTTTTGGCAATGGATAAAAGTGAAGAAGGAAAAATTTGGCGCGAGTTTTTGGATTTTTTGGAGTCGCTCAAAGATTTTGTTATTTATCATTATTCTTCCTATGAAAGAGAAGTTTTCAGCCGTTTAGGGCAAAAGTACGGCGTTTCAAGGGCTCTGGAGGATAAGTTCAAAAACAACACTATCGATTTGCACTTGGCGGTAGTGGAAGCGGTAGTATTGCCTCTTTACTTTTATGGCTTAAAAGACGTTGCTCAATACCTTGGCTTTAAATGGAGCCAGGAAGACGCAGGAGGGGCGGAATCGGTTGTTTGGTACAACGAGTGGCTTGAAAGCCGCCGCGGCGGCCAAGCCGGCGACCAGAAAATTTTAGATAAAATTGTTAAGTATAATGAGGATGATGTTCGGGCAACGCTGTTTATTAAAGAATGGTTAGAGAGGCAAAAGCCCAGGGTTAGCAGGGAAAAATTGCCGGAAGAATAAAGCGCCATTTATTTAAACCCTAACCTTATAAATTAGGCGCGAAGCTTGATTTTTTTATTTTGATATTTTATTGTAAATCTAATGTCCTCTAAATATATCCCAGTAATTATAATTTTAGTTGCGATTCTTCTTGCCTTTTTTGTTTTTCCGACGGCTTTGGTAAAAATAGCCGACTTATTCCATTGGAAATTGGAAATTGGAAATTGGAAATTCTTTAATGTGCCGTTTCGGTTAGGACTTGATCTTTTAGGCGGTACTCATTTGGTTTATAAAGCCGACCTTTCCGGTCTTAGCGATCAAGATAGTGGTGATGCAATGGCCGGCATTAGAGATGTTATAGAACGCAGAGTTAATCTTTTTGGCGTAACCGAACCGGTGGTTCAGGTGGAGGGCAAAGACCGCTTGGTTGTTGAATTAGCCGGGATAAAAGATGTTAATCAGGCAATTAATATGATTGGCCTGACCCCCTTCCTTGAATTTAAAGAACAACGTTCCCAGGAGGAAACGCAAAAAATCCTTGATGCCCAGAAAAAGGGGCAACAACTTAACGAAGATCCTTATTTTAAACCGACGGGCCTGACCGGCAAGCACTTAAAGAGTTCACGCTTGACGTTTAATCAGACGACCTCTCGGCCGGAAGTATCTTTGGAACTAACTGACGAGGGAGCTAAACTTTTTGCTGATATCACCAAGCGCAATTTAAACAAAATTGTTGCTATCTATATTGATGGTCAACCTATTAGCACACCGGTGGTTGAAAGTGAAATCCCCAATGGACGGGCGGTAATTTCCGGAAAGTTTTCGGTCCAAGAGGCTAAACTTTTAGCTACTCGTTTAAACGCTGGCGCTCTTCCTGTGCCGATTTCTTTGGTTTCTCAGCAAACAATAGGCGCCTCGCTTGGCCGGGAATCATTACAGAAATCGCTTAAAGCCGGGCTTTACGGCCTTTTGTTAGTGGCTATTTTTATGATTGTATTTTACCGCCTGCCAGGGGTGGTGTCGGTAATGGCTCTTCTTGTTTACATTATTATTGTTTTGGCTATATACAAAATCATCCCCGTAACCTTAACGCTTGCCGGTATTGCCGGTTTTATACTCTCTTTGGGGATGGCGGTTGACGCCAATATTTTGATTTTTGCCCGCCTTAGAGAGGAATTAAAATCGGGTAGGACCTTAGGGCAAGCTATTTTTGATGGATTCCACCGAGCTTGGTTTTCAATCCGCGATAGCCACATAACTACTTTGCTTGGCGCCATTGTGTTATATATGTTTTCAACATCTTCTGTTAAAGGTTTTGCTTTGACTTTAGGTATTGGCGTATTAACCAGTTTGTTTACAGCAACAGTGGTTACCAGATGGTTTTTGAATTTGTTTGTAGGACCATGGGCAGAAAAGAGGAAATGGCTGTTTTAACAAAAATCAAAAAGTAAAAATCAAAAATCAAAATTACATTGTAAAATTTAAAAAATTTTTTAGACATTTTACGTTTTGGTTTGTCATTTTGCCCTGCCTTCGCAGCCGAAGCTGTTTCGGCGGAGTAGGCTATTTTGATATTTGATATTTCTATGCGGAGCATATATAAAATTATGTTTTTCTTTTCTGTAGCTTTGACTATAACAGCTGCTGTTTTGGTAGCGGTTTTTGGCTTGCGCTTGGGGGTGGACTTTAAGGGGGGATCAGTAATGGAGATTGTTTTTAACGCTCAAAAACCTTCAATAGCTGAACTTAAATCAGCGCTCAGTTCTATTCCTGGCGTGGTCGATATTAATATTAGTCCGGTAGGCGACAACGGTGCTTTAGTAAAGTTAAACGAAATAAGCGAACAGACGCATCAAGAAATTCTCAAGACTCTTTCAAAGAAGTTTGGGGAGATAACGGAAAAACGTTTTGATTCGATTGGCCCGACAATAGGAAAAGAGTTGAGAAATAAAAGTATAACTGCGATTTTGGTTTTGCTCTTGGCAATTGTTGTCTATATTGCGATTGTTTTTAGAAAGCTTTCTGCGGTTTTATCTCCTTGGGCAATGGGTTTTGCCGCTGTTGCCGCCTTGGCCCATGATATTTTGGTGCCGACAGGGGTCTTTGTTCTTTTGGGACATTACTTCAATGTGGAGATAACTGCTGTTTTTTTGGCTGCGGCTTTGACAATACTTGGTTACTCTATTTCTGATTCGGTTGTGGTCTTTGATAGGATTAGAGAAAATGTTTTACGGTTTGGAGCAAAGGAGAATTTTGGAGAAACTGTTCACAGAAGTATAATGCAAACCCTCGTGCGGTCTATGAATACGACTTTTACCACCCTCCTTTCATTGATTGCAATTTACTTTTTCGGCGGCGAGTCAGTGAAGTATTTTGCTCTAGCCTTAATGGTTGGAATTTTTTGCGGTGCTTATTCTTCTATTTTTATTGCCTCTCCGATTTTGGTTTGGTGGGGGAGGAGAAATAGGAAAAAGTAGAGGTTTTTTGGATTTGACTTATTTACAGCTATATGCTATCCTTATACCCAGAAAGCAGGAAATAGAAAATAGAAGATAGAAGATAGAATAAAAATTATAAATTCTATTTTCTAGGTTCTAGCTTCTAGTTTCTAATCTCAGCTTTATGGCAAACTTAACCAATACAGTTAGGAGGGTGGTCGGCCAGCTTTTGGGGATTTTAAGCCCTAGAAATCGCGACATAATTTCGCGTCGTTTTGGTTTGAAAACCGGCAAGAAAGAAACTCTTGAATCAATAGGCAAAAGTTACGGCATTACCAGGGAAAGAGTTAGACAAATTGAAGAAGCGTCAATAAAACAAATTAAGGAGAGCTTAAAGGCAGATGCCGATTCTAAAATTAAGCCTTTTGTTAATCTTGCCGAGAATATTTTGGAAGAAACCGGGGGTATAATAAGGGAAAGCGATCTTTTTGTTAGATTTTCTGGCAGCGATAAAGAAAATCCTGTCAATGCCGCCCTTGTCTTTTTCCTTACGCTGGACGGGAAATTAAAGAGGGTTCCTGAAGATGAAGATTTTTATGCTTTTTGGGGTTTATCAGATGAGAGTGTTGAAGCCTTTAAAAAATCGGTCAGTTTATTTATCGACGCTTTGGCAAAAAGGGGCTTACCTATTGCTGAATCGGCGATAGCGGATTTTTGTGAAGAGTCAGGGATTTTCCAAAAGGGAATTTCGCCTGCCGTGCTTGCTTCTTATCTTTCTATTTCTAAAAATGTGGCAAAAAATATATTCGGCCAAATTGGTTTAACTAGCTGGCCTGAGATTAAACCTCGAGGCGTAAGAGATAAAGCTTTTTTGGTGTTAAAAAAGAGCGGTTCGCCGAAGCATTTTAGGGAGATTGCCCAAATGATTAATGCCGCAGGTTTTTCCGATCGCGGAGCTAATCCTCAAACGGTTCATAATGAACTCATTAAAGACAGCCGATTTGTACTGGTAGGCAGAGGCATATACGGTTTAGCAGAATGGGGACTAAAAGCTGGTACCGTGAAGGATGTTCTAGTTGACCTTTTACGTTCTGCTGGCCGGCCATTGCCAAAAAATGAAATTGTGACGGCTGTCTTGGCTCACCGAATGGTCAAGGAGAACACGATTGTTTTAAATTTAAACGATTCTAAAGTTTTTCAAAAAAGGGAAGACGGAACTTATACTTTGCGCGAAGCCTAGTTTAGCTTTCTAGCTTTCTAGCTTCCTAGCTCTTAAGAGGTTAAAGCTATAAGCTAACAGCTATAAGCTATAAGCTTTTGGTGTTTTCGGAAATTTTCAGTCCACTTAAAATTGCCTTTTCTTTATTGCTAAAGTTCTGGTGGGTTTATATGCCTGTCCTGCTGTTTTTTGTTGCTCTTGAAAGCTGGCTGGCTTACATAAGACAAAAATACCTCTTATCTCTCAAATGGGTTTTATTAGAAATTAAGCCGCCACCCGATGTAGAAAAAAGCCCAAAAATAGCTGAAAATATCTTCGCCGGCCTGCATGCCGCCTATATAAGGCCAATTCCTTGGCGGAATAAGTTTTTCAAAGGAGAAGTTCAAAATTGGTTTTCTTTCGAAATTGTTGGCAAGGGGGGAGAAATTAATTTTTATGTCAGAACTCCCGAAAAACTGCGCGACTTAGTTGAGGCGCAGTTTTTTGCTCAATATCCCGATGCCGAGATTAGTATTGTCGATGATTACATTGATTCTTTACCTCGCTATTTACCTAATGAGGAACATGATCTTTTTGGTGCCGAATTGATTTTTGCTAAAGAAGATGCTTACCCAATTAAGACCTATCCATTTTTTGAAGAGGAATCTGGTAAGGGGGAATTCAAAAGGACAGATCCTCTTGCGCCCCTTGCCGAGACGTTGAGCGCTCTAGAGCCTGGAGAGCATATTTGGCTCCAATTGCTAGTTAGGGGAACGGGGAAAGAATGGGTAGACAAAGCTAAACCGGTTTTGGACAAACTACTTGGCAAAGAGCCGGAAGTCAAAAAGGATATTTTGGGGAAAATAGTAGACTTTTTAGGTTATTTGCTTCCTGGGGGAGCGCCGACTGAAGAGAAAAAGGAAAAGCAAGAATTTTCAACCATGAAGCTTACTCCCGGCCAAAGATTTGTTTTAGAACAGGTGGAAAATAAAATTGCAAAGCTTGGGTTTAAAACCGGCATCAGATTTCTCTATATCGCCCGCAAGGAACTTTTCCGCTCGTCCCGCATTGCAGCTGTCACCGGTATGTTTAAGCAATTCTATTTAAGCAATCTTAACTCCTTTAAGCTTGATTCTGACACCATTACCGCAGCGACTGGTTGGTTAAGTTGGCTTTTCCCTTCCAGCCGGGGGTTTTTTGCCAGCCAGCAGGAGTTCAACCGCAAGTGGCAAATTTATCAAGCTTATAGGAAAAGAGCTTTCGTTAAGAAGGTTATGATTTTGAATACCGAAGAGCTGGCAACGCTTTTCCACTTGCCTGGAGCAGGGGTGAAAGCGCCAGCGTTCCCGCGGGTTGAAGCTAAGAAAGGCCAACCCCCCGCTGGTTTGCCCACGCGCTAGCTTTTGCTTATAGTTTTTAGCTTTGTTTAGAAAGCTATAGGCTCTAAGCTATAGGCTATAGGCTATAATGGACGCAGCTAATCAAAATGATGTAATTCTATTTGGCGAAACCAACTTCCGTAATAAGAAAGTGAAGTTTGGTATTAAGCTGGATGATCGTCGCCGCCATATGTATATCGTCGGTAAGACAGGGATGGGTAAATCGGAATTGCTTAAAATTCTTGCTATTCAGGATATTCAGGCGGGACGAGGCTTTGCCTTTATTGACCCCCATGGCGACCCCGTTGAGGACCTTTTCGGCTATATTCCGGAGGAGAGAATAAAAGATGTTGTTTATTTTAACCCCGCTGATTTAGATTATCCGATTGCTTTCAACGTTATGGAGCAAGTTGATCCTGATAAGCGACACCTTGTTGCCGATGGAGTGATGGGCGTCTTCAAGAAAATTTGGGTCGATGTTTGGTCGCCGCGGATGGAATATATTCTAAACAATACCATCCTGGCATTACTTGAGATTCCCGGTTCAACACTTTTAGGAATTAACAGAATGCTCGCCGAGAAGGATTATCGCAACTATGTGGTTAGTCAACTAACTGATCCGGTAGTCAAGGCTTTTTGGACGCAGGAATTTGCTAAATATGCCGATAGGTTTGCCGCTGAAGCAACAGCCGCAATCCAAAATAAAGTTGGTCAATTTGTTTCTTCAGCTTTGATTAGAAACATTATTGGCCAGCCTAAATCGACCATAGATATGCGTGAGATTATGGATAGTCAGAAGATTTTACTGGTGAATATTTCTAAAGGCAGGATAGGGGAGGATGCCTCGCGGCTTTTGGGCGCTTTGATAATAACTAAACTTCAGCTAGCAGCAATGTCGCGGGTAGACATTCCTGAACCTGAAAGGAAAGATTTTACTTTATTTGTTGACGAATTTCAAAACTTTGCTACTGCTTCTTTTGTAAATATAATGTCAGAAGCCCGTAAGTATCATTTAAGTTTGGTTGTAGGTCACCAGTATATTGCTCAAATGGACGAGGCAGTGAAAGATGCGGTTTTTGGGAATGTAGGCACGATTATAACCTTTCGCGTGGGGGCGGAAGATGCGGAAGTATTAGAAAAAGAGCTGGCCCCCGAGTTTTTAGCCCGGGATATTGTGAATCTTGGCAAAAGAGAAATTTATATAAAGTTGATAATAGACGGTATAGCTTCAAGGGCGTTTTCAGCAAGGACGATGGATACACCGCCTCCCTTGCCAGTTAATAATCGCGATAAAGTTATCGAGTGGTCACGGAAAAAATACGCCGCCAGGCGCGAGGATGTCGAGAAGGCAATTGCCGAGTGGCATACCTCTATAGGCGGAGAAAAGCCGCCGGCAACCCGCCAAGCCGACAAAAGTTCAAATCGATTTTCTCATTCGTCAGTAAAACAGGAAGTAGCAAAACAAAACGCTTCTATTCCACCGCGAGGAACGGAAAAGACGACCGAAAAGAGAGAAACAATTAAGCCATTATCACTTTCCGAGGCTTTGAAGCAAGGCCCAGTAGATTTTAAAGGTCGCAAGTTACAACCTAAACCTTCTCCTGCTAATGCTAAGTCGAAAGTGGAAGTGGATGTGGAGGGGCTGAGAAAGGCTTTAGAAGAAGCGGGAGTGAAGAAAAATGAAGAATAATAAAAGTAGGTGAGTGGCCGCAAGGCCGCTTTTGTTTTTAATCATTTTAGTTTTTGATAGTGACAAAAATGCAAAAATAGTAGTGGACCCATTTTGTATTTCTATTACTTGTAAAGTTGGCTAAAAAGAGGTAGGATCTGTTAGGGTTTTTTAACAATCAAATTGGGAGGCGGTGATGAGAACTCTAGTGTTTTTCATGGTTGCATTTCTTTCTTTGGGAAAGATTGCCCTAGCTAGGGAGCAAAAAGGTGAGGAAAGAAGGCCTTTGGTTGATTGTGAGCAGAAGCTTTGTATGCTCCCTCCTGTTGTCGGTAAAACGGCCGAGAATAGACCAACCAGTATTTTTATCGAAAGTCTTCGCGAGTTTCATCGGTTTTATGCAAAAGGCTTAAGAGAAAATTTCTCTAGTTCAAATGAACCGGAAAATTTATGGTGGATATTGGCTTTGCTCAGGCCGCAATGCGGAAAGGAAAAATGGTGTATTGAGGTATACATAGCGGAAGAGAAAAAGGGCGCCAAGCCGATTCTTGTTGTTAGGATATTTTTGTCAGAGGAGAAGAATTTTAATGCAGAATTCGAAGCTAAAAGAATAGCTAAGGAGACGAAAATGGCAATTATTTCTGCCAAGTGAGTTTTCTGAAAAGCGTAGATTAATTGGTATTAGAAGCGCCTCTTTTACTGGCGCTTTTTCTTTTTGTTTAGGGAATTTTGCGGAGAGGTATAGATGAAAATTTGTATAATTTACTCCTTTGAATTTCAGGGTAGAGAAGTTGAATTTTAGAGAGAGTTTGTGTTAAGATATATTGGCTGGAGCATTTTTATTTTTAGATATGACGATATTTTTCACGGGCAGAGGAGATAGGGGGAAAAGTAAAATTGGATCCAAGCGTTTGCCGAAAGACTATATTATTTTTCAGCTACTAGGTGAGTTAGATGAATTAAATTGTTTGCTAGGGTTATGCAAAGCTGATGCCCAGGGAAACCGAAGATTAAAGGATCTAGTTTCAGTTTTGGGAGATATTCAAGAGACTCTTTTTGGCGTTCAAGCGGAGGTGGCAGCTATTGGAGGTGGTTATGAATCTAGCGTTAAAATTAGCGCTGATAAAATAAAGGCTATAGAAGAGGTGATTAATAGGATTAATTTAGAACTGCCTTCTATTAGAAAGTTTATAATTCCCGGTGGCAGCAGAATTAGCACCCAAATTGATTTGACCCGCGCGGTGGCAAGGAGAGTTGAAAGAACCGCTGTGGCGTTTTCAAAAAGAAGGAAATTAAGACCTGAGTTGATGCAATTTTTGAACCGAATTTCGAGTTTGTTGTTTGCCTTAGCTAGGTTGGTTAATTATAGATTGAAAATAAAAGAGGAGAACCCAAGTTATAAATAAATCCGCCCATAGCTCCCTCCTTCGCTCAAATAAGATTTGAGCTTCGGAAGGGTCATCCTTCATTGAGACTTCAGGTGACAAGCAAGTATATTTCGGAAACAAGTATATTTCGGAAAGTAGTATTCTTGCTTGCCCTTTGAAACTTTGTGAAGAAAGGGTCTTCCGAAGCTTTGATTTTATCAAAGCGTAGGAGACCGCCCATAGCTCAATTGGCAGAGCAGCTCCCTTTTAAGGAGAAGGTTCCAGGTTCGATTCCTGGTGGGCGGACCACCAGTAGAAAAACAAAACAGACCGAAACCGGCCTGTTTTGTTTTCCTATAGCGCTTCGCGCTAGAATCGAACCTGTTCCTGCTTCGCAGGAAATGTTCTACTCAAATTTTTAACGGTCTTCGGTGCTGAAGCACATCGAAGACCTAAATTTGAGGATGAGAGCCAAGCAGTTGGCTCTCATCGCCTGGTGGGCGGACCACCAGTAGAAAAACAAAACAGACCGAAACCGGCCTGTTTTGTTTTCCTATAGCGCTTCGCGCTAGAATCGAACCTGTTCCTGCTTCGCAGGAAATGTTCTACTCAAATTTTTAACGGTCTTCGGTGCTGAAGCACATCGAAGACCTAAATTTGAGGATGAGAGCCAAGCAGTTGGCTCTCATCGCCTGGTGGGCGGACCACCAGTAGAAAAACAAAACAGACCAAAACCGGCCTGTTTTGTTTTACTATAGCGCTTCGCGCTAGAATCGAACCTGTTCCTGCTTCGCAGGAAATGTTCTACCTGATTTCTTAACGCTCGCTATGCCCGCTGGGCATATACGCTCGCTGAAATCAGGAGCTGAAATGAAGCAGTTCATTTCAGCTGCCATTGATATTTCCCTCGAGATTTGCTAAAAACTAGATAGTTCTTTAAGAAAAGGAGAGGAAAATGGCTGTAACTGCTGAGTGGACGGGGGTAATTGTTGTCGGACCATTTGAGCTTGATTGCCGGCTTTTTTCGGCGTTTGGCAGGGCAAAACCTTTTCCTATTAGGTTTCTTCACAAAAATTGTCATACTGTTTTGGAGGAAGTTCGGCCAGAAAAATCCGAAGAGGAAAAAACCCCGGAGAAATTACCGCCTGCCCAGGTTCGTGAGCAATTCTTTTGTCCAAAATGCCAAAGACCTCTCAGGGCTGATGAGATTGGCCAGGGCATTGAAACTGCTTCCGGCATTGTTGAAATATCGGAAACCGACATTGCTGCTTTGAAGTTTGAACCTAAAAAGCAGTTGACCGCCGAACTTATTTTAGCCGACGATCCGGCAATTGAAGCTATCGGTGTTGGTCGACGTTTGTATGTTTTCCCAAAACCCGCAGCTGTGGATGTCTATGCCAATATTTATTATTTGTTGAGGGAAAGCAAACGATTTGGTTTTATTTCGTCCTTGGTTATAAAAGGGAAACCTAACGTTGCGATTCTTAGGCCTCTGATTATTCCGCCGGAGATTTTTGGCGTCGAGCGGCGCGTGCTAGTTTTAGATATTCTTAACGACACTGATTGTCTCAAAGATCCAGCCGAGATTCCCGATTACCCTGCTTTTTTGCCAGATTTAAACCTTGCTATTTTAGCCCGACCACTTGCTGAGGCTCAAGAAATTAATAAGAAACTTAATCCGGAGAGGTGTATCAATCCTAAAAGGTTAAGGCTCAAGGAAATAATCAGGCGAGCCATTGAACGGTCCTTTTAGAGATAGTTTATTAAACCCCGGCCATCTAGCCGGGTTTTTTGTGATTTGCTGTAGCGCGCAGAAAAATGCTGATTTTGCCTTCTCGGGAAGGTTGATTAAAAGAGGAAGCGCTTTACAAAGAGATCTACAGACAAGTAGGGAAATATAAAAGGGCTGGCTCTGGGGACGCGGGTTTCCAGAACCAGCCCGAACTCCCGCTCCTTCCCGGTTTAAAGTGGACCGGTAAATGCGGAGCGAGACTTCTGCCTCAAATGAGCCCTGAGGTCTCCTTGGCCTCCGGACCTCACTCGAGACCAAGGTGGTCGTGGCTCCTTGAGGAGCTCTTGAACCTGCTCTGGCAAAACGCCAGAGCGAGCTCATCAGTCGGCAGAAGTCAAGAAAGGAACTGCCAGGGGCCTACTTCCTCTGAACAAGCCTTACATAACCTAGTCAGAGGTTTAGCCCGCTTGTGTTTGCGCTCGATACGCTTGCCGCACCGGGCACAAACACCGTTTTTGCGCCGCCGATTCTTTTTGTTTTTAGTTTGGCGGCGGCTTACCGCTGGAGGAATCTTTCTTATCAAGAGCGCCTCCCATTCAGGGAGCCCTTGATAAGAAGCTCCACCAGCCTTGGATCAAAACCATGGAAGTAGGAGTCTTTTATTTCTAAGACTCTTACTTCTCCCTCCCTTGACCGGCGGATTGACACCGCCGGCCCCGAAAGTCGGCCGTCCGACCGGATTTTGGCGACTTGGAACATCTTGCCATTCCCTAGCGAGGGGATGGCAACAACGTCCCCAACTTCAACGACAAGAGTAGCAGGTTTCATCTTCTACCTCTAGATTGGAATTTCTCGGGGGAGGTACCGGAAATTGTCAAACAGCGGCGATTTCCGGAGTCTAATGACAAGTTTATTAAAGGTTTTTACTTCTGTCAAGATTGAGGCTACCGATATTATAGCTACTTTAACAATGACAATTAGTGTTTTTATTGTTTTAATTTTGCATTAGTTTCTTTTTTGTAATACGATTAAGATGATGAAGCAAATTAATATCTCTGAAACAAGAAATTTGGTCGGCAAGACTGTTAAACTTTTTGGCTGGGTTCATAGCCGCCGCGATCACGGCGGAGTTATTTTTGTTGATTTGCGCGATAGATCGGGCTTGGTGCAAGTTGTATTTACTTCGACTAGAAGTAAATCTGCTGGGCAAACAGCTGATAGCTTGTATTCATTAGCCGAAAAAATACGGCCCGAATGGGTTTTGAAAATAGTGGGCAAAGTGACTAAAAGACCGCCGGCGATGGTAAACAAGGAAATTGAGACCGGTGAGATAGAAATCCAACCCGAATCGCTAGAGATTTTAGCTGAAGCGGCTACCCCGCCTTTTGCCTTGGATACCGATGGTCGGGAGATTGGGGAGGAGAACAGGATGAAATATAGATATCTTGATTTAAGGCGCGAGAGGATGAAAAATAATCTTATTTTGCGCCACAGGGTGATTAAATTTATTCGGGACTTTCTTGATGAGAGAGGGTTTTTAGAGATAGAGACGCCGATTTTAACCAAATCAACGCCGGAAGGCGCCCGCGATTATGTTGTGCCTTCTCGCCTTTATCCCGGCAAGTTTTATGCTTTACCGCAGTCGCCTCAGCAGTATAAGCAACTTTTGATGATTGCTGGCATTGAAAAATATTTCCAGATTGCAAGATGCTTCCGCGACGAGGATACTAGAGGCGATCGCCAGCCGGAGTTTACTCAATTAGATTTAGAAATGAGTTTTGTAACTCAAGAAGATATTATTTCTTTAATCGAAGAATTATACATTGCCATTGTGAAGAACTTACTGCCCCAAAAACGTATTATGCAAATTCCTTTTCCTCGGCTTACTTATAAAGAAGCGATGGAGAAATATCAAAGCGACAAACCAGACCTGCGCCAGGATAAGAATGACCCAAATGAATTAGCCTTTGCCTGGATTGTTGATTTTCCAATGTTTGAGTGGAAGGAATTGGAAAAAAGATGGGACGCGGTTCATCATCCTTTTACTAGCCCCAAGGTGGAAGGGAATTTACAAGACTTTATTGCTAAAATGAAAAAAGAACCAGCTAGTATTTTGGCGCACCAATATGATTTTGTGCTTAATGGCTATGAAATTGGCGGCGGGTCAATTCGGATTCATCAACCTGAGCTTTTAAGCGCCGTTTTTGAGATTATGGGGCATTCTCCAGAACAGATTAAAAGAAAGTTTGGCCATATACTGGAAGCGTTTAGGTATGGTGTTCCTCCTCATGGCGGGATTGCGCCGGGGATTGACCGCTTTTTGGCAATAGTCAGCAACGAGCCGAATATTCGAGAGGTGATTGCTTTTCCTAAAACCGGCGACGCCCGCGACCTGATGATGGATTCCCCCTCCGAATTGGAGGAAGAGCAGTTAAAGGAGCTGCATTTGGAAATTACTAAAGATGAGTAAAATAAAGAAAGAAGTCGATGCGCTTGAGAATTATTTTTCTTACAACTATCTTTGGAGTTATTGTTTGGAGCGCGATTTTTTTTATTTTTTTAAGGGGTTATAGTTATGAAAAACCCCAACCAGTTTTGGCTTGGCAAAGTTCGACTAGACGAGCCTTCCTTCTTCCAGTTACAGAGGCAAGTTATCTGCCGATTCGCGATTTTAACGTGCCGGAGCCGGTTTTAGATGCTAAAGCGGCAGCAATATTTGATGTCCGATCCGGTCGTTTTCTTTATTCTAAAAATATAAACCAGCGGTTGCCGATTGCTTCCATTACTAAATTGATGAGCGCCGTTGTTATTCTTGAAAACCTAGATTTAAATGATGTTTTTACTGTGCCGGCGGAAGATGTTAATGTTGATGGTAAAGGCGCCGATTTTTATAAAGGCGAGCAGTTACGCGGCATAGATCTTTTAAAGATTATGTTGATTAAATCTTC
>Ga0207433_10011124_pt1 | contig 13792 bp, 9 predicted proteins | sample YelNatPaOPGAMG01_FD_187559 | JGI IMG/M metagenome (GOLD analysis project Ga0207433, IMG submission 187559) | Hot spring thermophilic microbial communities from Obsidian Pool, Yellowstone National Park, USA - OP-RAMG-01 (SPAdes) (version 3) | ecosystem: Environmental > Aquatic > Thermal springs >... | reverse complement strand
CCTTAGCCGATAGGGTATCGGCTTCGCGTAGCATCTCTTGAAGAATAAAATCAAGTTTTTTCCCTAAACCATCGGTTACTGCTTCATTTAAACAATTACGAAACATTGTGCAGTGGCTACGCAAACGAACACACTCCTCCGAGATATCTAACCGTTCAGCGATATAGGCAACCTCTTCCCAGACCCTTTTCGGGTCAGAATTGACCTTCAATTCTTTCAATTGCTCCATCAGATTATTTCTGCGCTCTTGCAAGCGTTTGGGCACCCTTTTTTCAATCGCCGCTACTGCCTTCATGATATTGACAATGCGTTGACGCATATCCTTGGCTAAGGTTGCGCCTTCTTTCTTTTTCATCACGATTAGTCGGTTTAGGGCTTGATTTAATACCTTCTTCACTTGTTGCCAAATTTGCTCGGTCGCCTTTTCAATTTTATCAGTTTTGATAATCCCAGGAAAAGTTAAGACCATATTCAAGTCTAATTCGCCGCTGAGATTAGCCTTTTCTTTCAACTTCTTGATTAAATTCAAGTAATTCTTTAGTAAGGCATCATCTAAGGTTAGGGTTGGCATTGGTGTGCTTTCTTCCATACTGATCGCAACTTGGATATAACCACGGGGAATTTTAGCCTTAATCAAATCGCGAATTTCGTCTTCGTAACTAACCAGGGAAGTTGGTAGACGCAGGGCTTGCTCTAAATATTTATGGTTTAATGACCTTATCTCGACACAGACCTTTGTCTTCCAGGGGTGAAGAATCGATTCCGCTCTCCCCACACCAGTCATACTTTTAATCATTTGCTTCCTTTCGGTTTCAATTATGCTTCAAGGATAAAAGTGACCGGTCCATCATTTTCTAATTTAACCTTCATTTTTGCGCCGAAGCTCCCGGTCTCGGTTTTTATCCCCATATATCTCAGTTCCGTAACAAATCGTTCATACAACTCTCTTGCCCGTTTTGGTTCACAGGCATTAGTAAAGGAGGGTCTTAGACCTTGATTAGTGTCCGCATAAAGGGTAAATTGGGAGACAACCAAAATTTCACCTCCGATGTCCAAAAGCGAACGGTTCATTTTACCCTGGCTATCGTCAAAGATGCGCAATTGAGGAATTCTGGTTGCCATCTTTTGAACTGTTTCCACTGTGTCATTCTTCCCAATACCCAAAAGGATTAATAGCCCCTTGTCAATTTTTCCAACAATTTGGGGTGGACTTTCAATTTCAACACTGGCACTCTTAACTCGTTGAATTACTGCCTTCAAGATTGTCTTCGGCCGTCTTTTTTATTCTTTACCTTGTAAAGCCTGACCAATCGCCTGGGCAAATTTTTCTGCCGCTTGTGGTCCGGATGCGGTAATTATATTACCGCAGACTACTACATCCTTTTCCCGATATTGGGCACCGCCTTTTTTCAATTCCGCCAAGGTCTCTCGGTCTTTATAAACGGTTGCCTCTTTATCTTTAAGCACTCCGGCACGGGCTAAAGTGACCGGGGCTAAGCAGATTGCGGCTAAAAGTTTCGGGGGTTGCGCAAAATATTTAGCCAATTGGTGAACTGTCTTGTTATCCCAGTAGATTACTGAACCCGTCCCACCGACTAAAATCATTGCATCATAAGCCAAGGTATCAACCGCCTCAAGTTTCAAATCCGGTTTGACTTCTAAGTCAAGCATGCCAATTGCCTTAATCGTGTCCGTCGAAGCCACAGTGACCTTATGACCCAAATTCTTCAAATATTCAAAAGGTATTTTAAATTCTTCATCCCGAAAATCCCGTGGTGCGATTACCATCAAGACGGAACGGTGCGTTATTGGTTTTTCTTCGGTTGGTTTTGTGGTTGGTGGTTCTGGTTTCTTTTGACCGCAAGCCGGACTGATTAAAACCCAAGCCACTAAAAGCGCCAAAAATTTCTTAAACTCACTTAAACCCATTTCTGCTCCTTATTCTTTGGACTTAAATTCTAATCTTAAAAAACTACGCCCGATTTTAAAAAAGTTGCTAATCGTAACTCAGTCTTTACTGATTTATCAATTTTCGGGCATTCAATTACCCTATAAGTGTAATAGAAATATAAGGAATTGTCAAGGAAATTTTTACCCCCTTGATGTTCTTACTGACAGCAGTTTAACCGCTTCTACCAACCTAAATCTCTTCATCCCTTCCTAAGGATAAAAAGTTATCGATATCTTTAAAAAAAATGATAATAGGCTCTTTTAAAGAGAAAATGGTAGGTAATTACTATCCAATCTGATTTTGCTGAATCAACAACAATTTCCTGTTCATCCCCAGTCTAATATTCTGTTGTATTTTCGCAACATTTTTTTGCCGATTTGCAACATTTATTATTTTTGCCGATATTAATCAAAAACCTCCGGTTATAAGTTTTTACTTTTCAGTTAGTTAAATTTAGCTTCGTCGTTCTACAATTTGGCACATTTTTTGCTGTTCTTTGTCCAAAACAAGTATCAAAAGATATGGCAAAAAAGATTTTAATAATTACCAACGACCTTCTTCCTTTTAATCAACTAAAGGAGAGTTTAGAAGCAATCGGTTATGAAATTATAATGGCAACCGATGGCATTACGGGTCTCCATAAAGTAAATATGGAGACACCTGACCTTATAGTCATAGATTATATGTTACCCCAGATTAATGGTTATGGAGTTTGCTCGCTTCTAAAAAGGGATATAAGATATCGGGATTTACCGGTAATAATGACCACTATTTTTTCCAATGACCATCTTGGCGATGGAAAAGAAAAACCTGATTTTATTTTTCACCGACCATTCAATATTGAAGCGATGGTTGCCAAGATAAAGGAACTTCTGGCGATTGCCGACGCCAAAAAAGAAGAAGCCAAAAAGCAACTTGCCGAACAAGCGGAAAAGTGGCTTAGACAACATTATATCCCAGGATTAGAAGGTCAGGGAATTTTCTCAAGGTAAAATTACCACCTATTTAAAAAGTATTTAGCTACATCTATTATCTGTTGCACTTTTCTTCTGTTTTTTCCCATTATTGTTTCTTCACTATCATGGCGACTAAAAATTCCATAACAGTTTAGCCATCGTAAGAATCACTACATATTTCCATCCCTTGATGGAAGGGAATAAAAGGGAAGGTGGTAAATGTCCGATTTATCAATACCTTTCATCCCACTTTTATCCTCCCCCATCAAAGAACTGGAGTTTTCGAATGGCTTACCTATTACAAAATTCTTAACCCAAAATTACTAAATTTGTAGCATTTTTACAACAAAAATTTGCATAAATGCAACAATTAAAGGCTAAAATTATTCAACACTTTTCCTCGGAGTTTAAGTCCCCAATAAGCCAAAATTTACATAATCATTTTGAATACATAGCCTGGCATATTTTATGCTTCTCAATAATCTTGAGAGAAGAACGGGTCTCTCTGTCGGATGCTAAGATGAACTTTCTTCCCCTCCACCCCAGTCCGTTGTCGGGGGGAAAGTCGGTTAGGTAGAGTCCACAAGATTTACAAAAGTCTTGTGGACTTTTTTATAAAAATTTATGAAATTAGGTATTGACAAATTATGATTAGACATTAAAATGAAGTTAATGAAAATGAGGTTTTTAATTTATGCCCTAATCATTGTCCTTTCTTTTACCAAAGGTGATAGATTGTCTTTTATTTTTGAAGAAGAAAGATTTTACACCGCAGTTGACCTTTTCCCTTTGGATATCAATCAGGATAAAATTGATGAGTTATTAAAGGTTGACGAAGTCAAAATGCAACTTATCGATCAAAAAGAACGATTCTACTGGGATTTCTTTTTCCCCTTTGTTTTAAAATCGGTCACGGTAGTTGACTACAATCAGGATGGATTAAAAGAAATTTTCCTTAATCATTCTAAGGATTTTACCGAAATTATTGATTGTTATGGACCAACCAAGGCCAGTGACTTAATCAAGAGAATTCCGACAATCAAGGTAGCCGATAAGAATAAAGATGGCAAATGGGATGGTGCGGTCACGGTCATAAACGGAATTGATGCCAATGACGATGGTAATTTTGATTTATTATTATGTGTCGGCTGTAGTTTTGATTTACAACCCCGAGGTTTAGCGGTTTATGACCTGCGCTTTGGGAAAGAATTGTGGCATTACTGGATTGGTCCGGCCGTTCAAAATGTAATCGTTGAAGATTTGGATAATGATAAAAAACCAGAAATTGTCATTGGAACTTACTCGGTGGCAAATGGCAGTAAAGCCAACAATACCATTGACTTGGAGAGTTATGTTATTGTCTTAAACCGTAAGGGCAAACTAATTTGGCAGAAAAAGGTCGGCGAATATTTTACTCATACCTTAGTAGCAGTTGCTGATATTGACCGTGATGGGACAAAAGAAGTAATTGCGGCACAATCGTCAAGAAATCCTGAATCCGAAGAATCGGATAAGTTGGTAATCTTTGACGGCAAGACCGGTACCGAGAAAAAATTTATCAACACTGGCGAAAATTTTTTGGGAATGGTTTGCTGTGATATCAATCACGATGGGAAAGAAGAGATTATCACTGGTAACGCCGATGGTAAGATTAGAATTTTTAATAGCGACTTAGAGGAAATTTTTAATTATCCGTATACGACCGGCATTGAGGTAATGGGTATCTGTGATTTAGTTGGTGATGGTAAAAAAGAAGTGATTGCTACTACCGAAGACAATAAATTATTAATTTTTAATTATAAATTAAATAAACTTGCCCAACTGAAATTGGCAAAAGGTATCTTACATCAAGGATTCGGCGCTCCCTTTGGGGCAGTGAAATTGGTTCGCTACCAAAAAGAGAAAAGGCTCTTGGTTCGGCAAGCGACCAATCAAAAAGCCGATTTTGTCTTATACCGATTAAGTCCACTGCCTCTAACCAAAAAAACCAATAATTTTATTCTTGCCCTTGCTATCAATCTAATCATTTTAGGATCTATCATTTATTATATTTGGCACTGGCTTTCACATTATACCGAAAATGTCGCCAAGAAGTTTTATGCTAAAATTACCCAAATTGGCTATATCGTTATTAATAAGAAAGGTAAGGTAACGATCGCTAATGAACATGCCTGTAATCTGCTTGGATTAAAAAATTTAACCAATAGCAATCTCTTAGAAAAGTTAAAACAAATTGGCTTGAATGAACTTTATAACAAGATAATAAGTTTCCAGGACTTTTTTAATTTTCCCGTAACAATTAAAACTGGCGAACAAGAAAGATTTCTGTCCATTAATTTCTTTGAACTGCCAAGACGAAATACCTATACTTTAAGAATTGAGGATATTAGTAAATTTGCCCATCTGGGTAGAATTGAACAGTGGGCACCGGTTGCCCAAAAGTTAGCGCATAGTATGAAGACGCCTTTGATGAATATCCAACTTACTACCCACCAGTTAGAACTTGCTTGTGCAGAAGCCGACCCAACCAAAGCCAAAAAATTGTTGTCGGTTATCAACGAGGAAGTGAAAAGACTACGCAGATTGACTGACAGTTTTCTGAGATTCACCCACTTTTCGCCGCCCGACCGAAAATTAGAAGACGTCAACGCCATTCTAAAAGATTTGGTCAATAAGTATCAATTATCATTGCCTAAGGAAATGAAAATCAATTTGACCTTGGATGAGAAACTACCACAGGTTAGGCTTGACCGAGCCGAGATGGAATTTGCCCTATCGGCAATCATTGAAAATGCCTTGGAGGCGATGTCCGAAAAGGGGACATTAATGATTAGTTCCGCTTGGCGAGAGACCTACGAAGGTAATATTAAAGATTGGGTAGAGATAACAATTGCTGATACCGGTAAAGGAATTCCTGAGCAATACTTAAACCAAATCTTTGAACCTTATTTCACTTTTGATAAACCAAACGGCATCGGTCTCGGTCTTTCCATCGCCGAGCAGATAGTGAAAAGGCATTATGGCACTATTAAAATTCAAAGCAAAGAAGGAATCGGCACCTGTGTTAGTATCAATCTGCCGATAATTGAATAGTATGAGTGTTGACCAGCAACCACGAATCTTGGTCGTTGATGATGATGAACGCGCCCGTCGCACCTTAAATGACATCTTAATTGCTGACCATTATTCAGTCCTCACTTGTGCCGATGGGGCAACTGCCCTTAAATTGGTTCGGGAAAATGACCTAGATACGGTCTTACTTGATTTAGTCTTACCGGATATAAATGGCATTGAGGTTTTGCGCCAGATAAAAAAAGAAAAGCCTCGCTTACCCGTAATTATCATCTCCGGTTATGGCACAATCCGCGATGCGGTCAGTGCCGCCAAAGCAGGCGCCTATGATTTCTTAGAAAAGAGTGGGTTTGATAAGAACCGACTTCTCTTACTGGTTCGGCGAGCAATTGACCAGGAAAAGATGGCAAAAGAGATTGCCCTCCTCAAGACCGAAATATTTAAGAAATATCATATGGTTGGGGTTTCACCCCCAATGCGAAAGGTATTTGAATTTATTGAAAATGTTGGTCCCCAAAAAGCGAATGTCATAATCACCGGCGAAAGCGGTGTCGGCAAGGAATTGGTTGCCCGCGCCCTTCATTTTCGCAGTCCCAGAAAAGACAAACCGTTCATTAAAATCAACTGTGCTGCCATTCCTAAGGAATTGATTGAGAGCGAACTCTTTGGTTATGAAAAAGGCGCCTTCACTGATGCCAAGACGCAGAAAAAAGGAAAATTAGAACTTGCCGATACCGGCACACTATTTTTGGATGAGATTGGTGATATGAGCCTTTCTGCTCAGGCAAAATTATTACACTTTATCCAGGACGGTGTGTTTGAACGCTTTGGCGGCACCAAGACCCATAAGGTTGATGTCCGAATCGTTGCGGCCACGAACAAAAATTTAGAGGAGGAGATTCGAGAATATCGTTTTCGTGAAGATTTATTCTATCGGCTCAATGTCGTTGGTATTTATATTCCACCGTTAAGAAGTCGTCGAGAAGACATACCAGTCCTGGCGGATTATTTCTTAGAAATACTCTGTGAAGAACACGGCACGCCCAAAAAGACTTTGACCGAGGATGCTATGGAATTTTTAAAAAATCAATACTGGAAAGGTAATTGTCGCGAATTAAATAACCTTATTGAGCGCGCCGTAATAATGGTGAAACAAACCAAAATCACCGCGGAAGACCTAATAAAAATGCAGGAATTGAGCCAACCAATAATTACTTCAGAACCAGTATCATTAAGACAAGCCCGGGCTGATTTTGAACGAGAATACATTTTAAAAATCTTAGCCCAGCATAATTGGAATTTAACCGAGGTCGCTCAGGTTTTGAAAATTGACCGAGCCCATCTTTATCGTAAACTCAAGCGTCTAAAAATTGAAGTTCGGTAGTCCGTAACTGTTCCGAACTTCCTAAAAACCTGATTTAAACTATTCAAATTAGCGTCCGCTTTTAGGACAAGTTGTAGGGCAAGGCTTCAGCCTTGCAAGATGCAACCCTGAAGGGTTGCCCTACATTTTCTATATTATGTAGGGCAAGGCTTTAGCCTTGCAAACCTAAAGGTTTGCCCTGCATATCTTGTAAATTAATGTAAAAATCTATATTTTTACTGGTTTTTCCTATGTAAATTTTTACTAAATTTTTAATTTTCCATAGGATAGATAGCAAAAAATTTAGCAAAAATTTATGGCAAGATTTTACCAACTTGGACGGAATTACTAAAAAATTTGCATTTTCAATTTGACTACTTGATTTTTTTCACTATCATTCACAACGCTGACAGGGTAATTTGCTAAGCAATTAGCAAAGGAAAGGTGGATTGTGTTGAAGGATGAAGTAGAAAAAGAGGTTATTCAATCGCCGGATATATCGGTTAGGAAGATAGCATCCGCGCTTAATATCTCCAAGAGTAGTCTTTACAATCATTGGGATTTAGGAATTTCCCCGAAGCGATTTCTTTTAAACCAGCGGTTAATGATGGCTTTGAAGTTAATCGGTCGGGATAAAAAGATAGGTGAAATCGCCGATGAGCTTAAGTTTTGTGACCACATATATTTTTCTAATTGGTTTAAGCGACATTGCGGGATTTCACCTAAAAAATTTCAGTTAAGGTATGGTTCGGATTTTCGGCATGGTCGTTACGATAAGATTTGCCAAGAGTTAAAGAACTTGGCTTTTTTAGAATTTCCCCAATCTGGCAGGGAGGCGTTCTCTTTCCAATCCACGAGGGACTCACTTTCCCAGTTCAATCGGGAAATGTCCTTCACGAATGGGGTTTCTTCCCGACCAAACTTACCTTCTTCCCGCGCCGGCGGTGAAGGCAGGGGTGATAAGAAAGACCCCAGATTTTTCAAAAATGGGAAAAATCCCAAAAGAAAGGAGGTGATATAAGATGAAAAAAACAGCACTATTAATTCTTGTTCTGTGTGTGGTGACAGTTTTTGCTTGGGACTTCAAACGGGCACTGTGGGAATATGAATGGAATGGCAGCCAATGGGTAACTACCAATAAAGCGCAGTTATGGATAGATGAAGCCCAACAGATAACGAGAAGTTGCGACAGTGTTAATTGGGGACCTTACAACTGGACCGACCATTTATCACTTGCTCAGTGGATAAATATCTATGTTCAAGGTACTTATACTTACTGGCGAGTCGCTAAACCCGGTATTTATTGCGGTTGTGGACCGGAGTTCTATATAAAAAGCAATGGAGACTTTACAATGGATTGGGATAGTTTAGGCGACCTTACTGGTGGGGGCGGAACCATTCCGAAGTGGTACTGGTGGGGACCAAATGATGACCCACCACCAGTAGGAGCGTCTGATTGGGATGATTACTGGACACGCTCGTATGACTTTAACAATTATCCATTTAATGATACTACAGAGTGGCATGCTTGGCTATGGGAGAGAGTTGATGTCGATACTCTCAAAAAAGCCTGCGAATACGAAGATACCGGCATATTTACGATTACTCTACTCGACCAGAAACCGTGGATAATCAATGGTGTAATTAGAGGGACACCACCCTCCGAGGTTCCTGAGGAGGAATAACCATAACCATCAACGCACGAATAATATAACCTCCCTGCCCGATTTTGGGGAAAATTTCCGTTAGAAAATAAGCGAATGAATCAGATTCCTTAACGTTTCGGGTTACATCCAAAAGTTCTGCGAATTATATCCGGATTAAAAAAGGAGGTCAAAATGGTTAAAAACCGGAAAATTTTTTTGTCGATTATGCTCTTAGTTGCAATTGGCTTTTCCACACCGCCGCCTGCTATCCCTATGCTTAATTTTACGGTTGAACCAAACTCAAATTTTTCCACAACCATAGAATACGACTGGGAATTAACAAAAACTGCCAACCCAACTGAAATTGAGTTCTATCCATTCGCCTCGCCACCTCAAATTGGACCAGAATTGATTACATTTACAATTGATGTCAATAAAATTGAACCTTCCGAAATCCAAGTTACTGGCAACCTTTACCTAAAGATGCACGGAGACAATCTACCAGCTGGCTCCCCATTCACCCTAACGAAACTTATTGACAAAATCTGCATTTATAATGATGTTTATCCCGGTAATAACTGGTCTACTACTATTGTGCTTTTTGCTGGAAGTTTTCCTGCGGTTTGTAGTACCGACTATTATCTTGGTCCTTATAACTTAAACTTTACACTGCCTTACGAACTTTGCAATGATTCGTTCCAACATACCTTTTATTGGGAATATACTTATGCCAATGTCAATTATACTGGCGAAACTAACCCTTTCACACCTTCGGCTAATAAATTGAGATTAAATAGAACTTATCTCAATAATTCTCTTACAGTAACGGATGCGATTACGGTTCCAGAAGGATTTATTTGGGATTGGAATTATAGCGGCGCCTGGATTACGGCAAGTAGCCAAACATTTACTATCAGTCTAAATCTATCGCGCGGCACCGCTGAGATTGGTGGTCATAAAATTATCAATACCGCTAATGGCACATCGGATAATATCAACCGCTCGGATTTTGCTGAAGTCTTCATTGATGTCATAAAACCTGTAGCGTGGGAAGGATTTACCTATACGCCTGGTTACTGGAAAAACCATCAGCCCCAGACTACTTCCCTGCTATCTAACATCAATTGGTTCGGAACAACTTTGACATGGCAGCAAGCATACTCAATTCTTTCTAACCCGAGTGCCAAAAATCCCTGGAACAGTTTCTGTTGCCATTTCTTAGCCACCTTACTCAATGTTGCAGCTGACCCAACTTTATCTTCTGCCTACTACAATGTCCAAGGTATATCTAATGAATATATGGAAAATCAGGCGGTTAGCACAATTATTACTGCTGGTTATGGATACAATGCAAGTATGCCCAGGGCAACAATTCTCCAAATGAAAGATGTCTTTGATAATATAAATAACAATCAATCAATCCATTGCCTCTGGACTGGTCCAATGAGCTTTAAAACCTTTTCCCTACCATCATCCAATTCTATTGCTTTGCATCCCAATGTCTTCTCGGATAGGACCGAAATCCACTTTAGAAACGAAATGAAAGAACCAGCCAAAGTCAGTATCTATGACCTGACCGGCAAAAAGGTTAGAGACCTGACCGGCACTGACAATTCAATCGTCTGGGACGGCAAAGATAATAACGGTAAGAAACTCGGACACGGCGTCTATATCATCCGACTGGAAAATTCAATTGAGCGTTCGACCATAAAAGCACTAATCTGCCGATAAGTATACAAAAATATCCAAAGGGAGAGTCGAAAGGCTCTCCCTTTTTATTAATAACCAAAAATGCATAATAAATCTGTATAAGATTTTAATTTTTTCTATAGTTAGATATACAACTTTGTTTTATAAGTAGAACTCTCAAAACTGTAGCATTTTAACAACAAAAATTTGCCTAAATACAACAATTCAACTTAATAATAAATTTGGTAATTTTGTGCATAATTTAGTAAGTCTTTGTTTTAAAAGGGCTTAAAGGAGTCTTAAAACTTCAATTAAATTCTGGCATAGAAAATGCATTATATATAAGAGTTTTAAGGGTTCATCCAGTTATCGGTCATGGCAGAAAGATAAAAAAGCGATGCGATAAGGTAGGTGAACTAACATAAGATATCTTACTCAAAGAAGAGACCCCAAGTCAAACGATACCCTATATTGGATTCCATTCAAAACCGCTGAAGAAACAAAAAGGAGTAGCAATGTTGTTTCAAATTAAAAGAATGGCTAATAATCAACACCGGCACATAACCGATTTTATGGAACAAGGGATTGAAGAACAACCAGATTTGACCGTGAAAAATACCGCCAAGGGTCTTCAGGTCTCTGCCAGTTTCATTTATAGCCACTGGGCTTCGGAATTAACGCCGAAGCAATTTTTATTGAAACAGCGATTTCAGAAAGCGGTAAGGTTACTCGCCTTAGGTAAGCGGATTAAAGAAGTAGCAAGCGATTTGAAATTCTGTGACCATATCTACTTTTCCAAGTGGTTTAAGCAAATCTGCGGTATCTCGCCCAAGCAATTCCAAGTACGCTACAGTGCGGATATTCGGAAAGGCGACTATGAGAAGATTGAAAATAATTTAAAAAAGGAGTTGCCAACGATGTGGGATAATTTAAAAAAGATTCTTTTCTGTCTTGCCCTTGGCTTGCTTTCTCTTTTCCAAGCCAGTTGGGCATTTGAAGTAAAGGGTTTTGTTAAAAAACCCGAAACCTGTCCAATTGAATCGGTATTGGTTTATACTCCGGGTTTACCCGAGACCTTGCGGGTAGGCTTGCAACCCGAAACCCTTGACTATTACAGTTATTGCTTTGAGCCAACCGGTATGGGTAGTAATTATACTATAAAAGCCCTGTCCGATAGTCTTTGGGATTTCTATGTAGAAAATTGGCCCAATGACGAAACCTTAGGCAGTCAGGTCTTTGATTTGTCGGTAAACCAACCTACCCTTCAGATTTACGAGATAGCCGCCAATCTCTGTCCGGAATCGCGGGGAATCTCCATTTATCTACCAAGAAACCAGGCTTGGAAACTCACCACTACATTAAACCCAACCCCAAACCGCGGTGAACTCTGGAATTTCTATTCCGTGCCAATTGGCGACCTATCACCTCAAGCCTATGATACCGGTCTGGTTAGGATTTGGTATCGTAACCTTGACCTTTTGGCTGAGACTACCCTCATTACCGTCTGGAATCCAGAACCCTTTGGTCCTTATGTCTGGTCGTTGTTAGGTGGAATCTTGGACACCCTTTATCTGAATACAAGACCAACGCCTTATTACTTTCATTTTCACGAATTCACACCTGAATATGTGATTCCATTGACCTCATTTGTTCCCCAATTGGTCTTAGTTAATGATTGGATGTTCGGTCGGGATTATACGGTCTTTCTGAGAATTGGCGATAATTATTCAGCCAGCGCGGCTGGTTATTTACCCGATGCCTTCTATCATCCGACTTATGACACAGTCCTTTTCCCCGCATTATCCTTAGACCAGGGTGCCTATTCGGTTGTGTGCAGTCTTATCACTTCACCAACTGCACCGGCTTTGGTCTATGAAGATACGATTATTGCGGTGGGTAGTTGCGTTTCCGGCTGGGTTCGGCGGAAAGATATCTGCGCCAAGAAGATGGTGAAATGTGGCTCGGATTTAACCTATCTACCACCGTTATCCATTTATGCGTTAGTTGGTAATGGTTGCCGGGATCTCGTCGCCTATAATATATTACAAGACACCTGGAGCCGTTGCGAATCAATTCCAATTGCACCCGACCATCGGAAAAAAGGCGTAAAACGCGGTTGTGCCTTAACCAATGATGGTATTAATTCAATCTATGCTGTGAAAGGTAATAATACCCGCGAGTTTTGGCGCTACGATATTGATGGCGATAGTTGGCACTATTTGGGCGATTGCCCGGTCGGACAAAAACAAAATGGCAAGGCGACCAACCTGCGGAATGGTGTGGATATGGTTTATGTGCAAAAAAGTGATTCAAGTCTAATCTTCCTGCTATACGGCTCCAAGACCTTTACTTTTAAAGCCTACTGGGTTGAAGGAGATACTTGGCTCGACCGAGCTAATATTTTACCCGAACCGAGTGGTAAGCCAATGGCTGAAGGAAGTTGTCTTACTTACGACAATCACCGTTATATCTATGCCTTAAAAGGCAAATACGGTGATTTCTATCGCTACGATATTGTCTCCAATACCTGGTCATTTTTGCAACCAATGCCCGAAATCAAAAAGAAAAAGATGAGAGACGGCACCGCAATTGCTTATGATGGTATTGGTCGAATCTTTGCTACCAAAGGAAACACGAACGAATTTTGGTTTTATTCAATAACTGATGATTCTTGGCAGCAGTTGGATGGACCACCGAATATCCGAAAGTTAAAAGGTAGTTCAATGTGTTATGCCTGGATTGCCAATACTTTCTATCTCTTAGAAGGGAATAAGACAAATCACTTCTGGGCTTATGTGCCTGAACCATTTACCGCTATTTCGGAAAATGAAAGGCAACGACCGGTTAACCGATTACCCGCAACCATTTTGAAAAAGGGGAGTCGCTTGCCTACAGGCTATTTAACAACAAAAGAACCGATTGCGATTTATAATATGATGGGACAAAGAATCAGCATCGCCAATGAAAAGACTATCTTAGATTTTCCATCTGGCATTTATTTTCTAAAGGCAGGTAAGACCAGATTTAAACTGATACTGATTGACTAACCCAACGATGAAAAAAATTTTGGTGATTGATGACGAGTTTAACTTCATAACCCTCTTGAGTGAAACCT
>Ga0207433_10011123_pt1 | contig 13794 bp, 11 predicted proteins | sample YelNatPaOPGAMG01_FD_187559 | JGI IMG/M metagenome (GOLD analysis project Ga0207433, IMG submission 187559) | Hot spring thermophilic microbial communities from Obsidian Pool, Yellowstone National Park, USA - OP-RAMG-01 (SPAdes) (version 3) | ecosystem: Environmental > Aquatic > Thermal springs... | reverse complement strand
TTTTTGCCTTGAATTAACTAAAAAAACTGCTTGCATTTTTTGGCGGCCGCCAAAAAATGCAAGCAGTTTTTGGTTGGAGATAGACTATTGAAGCCGGAAAGTACATAAGCGAAATAGCTACTCCCTCTCTAGACCATTGTTCATTAACTTGAATATCGATAGCAACATTGACAGAAAAAACTTCCGGCGTCTTTTCGGTTATCAAAATTTCTCTTCTTTCCTCCCCTGGTTTAAGCACCAGCTGAAAAGAAGGAACCTCGGCGTTAATGTTAATAAAGTGAAGGCTAACCCAACTATTACTGCGATTTATGAAAACATATTCGTAAATGTAAACGACGACCAACCTCTCTCTCGCGCCATTTTTACTTCTAATATCTTTAACTAAATTTGCCGAGACGGCAGAGGTAAACTCTAGGCGACGGTCGTTACTAACATAGACAGAACGGAGAGGAGAAAATTTCCTTTTGTCAGGAGGACAAGAAATCTTTTGAGCCTCTAAGAAAGCGGATATGGAAGGAAAGAGTAAAAGGACGAGATAAGAAAAAGAAAGCCTAGCAATTGCCGTTTTCATGTTGCCCCCGAATTATTTTTAACGAACAGCTATAAGCTAAATCTCTAGATAACCTTTGTCAAGGCTAAGAATTCTTGAGAATTATTTACTTTTCCGCCAAATCTTTCTTCAAGAAATTTTCTTGAGATGACGTACTGATAAAACCTTCTTTTAGGAAATCTCCTCCTAGGTTTAGAAAGGAATAGAAAGGCAAGAGATGCCTCGAGGCTGTAAGCGCCCTTACCAAGAGGCGTTACGACAAATCCGTAATTTTCAGCGTCGAAAAATCGAATGGGCGTTTTACCGAAAAAAGCAACAAAATTATGGCCGCTGTTTTCAGAGAAAATTGCCAGCTCTTTCATCGATAATTCAAGAAGTTCGCCAAGGACTCTCCTAATACCAAGATTACCATTGAAAATTTTATTCAAGGCATCACCCTTTAAATGTAAAAAGAAAACCCTCTCTCCGTTCTTAATTAAGCAGCCATCTGGTGTTTCCAAATCCGGACCGTGATAGAGGCGAGGGAATTTTTCCACTTCAAAAATGCCTTGCCCCAATGGTATGATTTGGAACCTCCAGCGGTAAAAAAGGTTGAAGATCTTAAAGAAGGGGAGAGAAAGAAGCCTGAAAAACAGGAGCATAGTCACCTTCCTTTTAAAAGAACCTAAGGCGATAATACAACTTTTGTTCCTAAAGTCAATTCTCTACCCTCTCTCATTAATACTTTTTACTTGCTCCATATTCCCATCTAAAAATCCGCCAGAGGCGGATTTTTATCTGTGCAATTATACAACCAAATCCGAACCCATTTTGAACGGAACTGATGCTGCGCTTGCGGCGCGGCAAGAACCAAACCGCTTGGGCGGGACGGGAATTCATTTTCCCCACACCTCTTTTTCTTCGCGACCCTAGGGGAGGCAGGCGGCGAGTTGCCGGGCTGGATTACCACCCAAAGAGCAGCAATTAGTCGGGATTTTCTCAGAAATGATTTTTAACTGTGGGAAATCTTCGAAATAATTTGGATAGTTTTTATACTGTAAACTCCGAAATTGCAGTTATGCCGTGCCAACAATGGTTTCAAGTCTACCCCCGTAGTAAACAAACTGTCTACCGCCAGGGTTTTTCTCTGGCAGCAAACCTGATATAGTTTAATCTAAAAATATAAAAAAGGCGATAATTCGTCGCCTTTGAGTAAAAACTTAAACTTCTTACAAAGTCGGAGAAAGAACAGCAATCGCAATCTCAATTGCTTTATCGAGGTCAGAAACAATGAAACACGAAACCTCTTGGATCATCGCATGGGAATGAACGTTATCCTTTTCCATAACGACGATGATCGGCTTTCGCCAAGCGTCAGCCCAAGCAATTTCCATAACGGAGCCTATAGATACCTTAGTGGCACCGAGAAAATTGACGAGAATCATGTCGCATCGCATGACATCCATCCGGTCACGGCAGGTAATTCCCTTTTGAGAACTCAGCGGATGTTCCTCATACGAATTCTTAATATTCTTTTCGTTAGCAAGATATTTCTTCCCACGCATTGGGGACACGGCCTTGATATACGGTGGGAGCTTGCTGGCAACATACTCACGCCAATCAACACTTTCGCCGTAAGAAAGACCCGTGATTGGGCCAGCGCAATACAGCAGGAACTCTTTCATTTTTTGTATCCTTTTTTAAAAGGTGCAAATTTAACTATCTCGAGATTAATAAAGTTTAGCTATCTGTGTCAACAGCAAAAACGAAAAATAAACTTCCTTCTTCCTCCGCTCAACTAGGGGGAACCAACGCCTTTTTAACCCCACTTTCCCCGCCATAGCCTTGATGACGGCGGCCGTTCAACTCTCCACGCAAGCAAATAAATTTGCTTGCTCCATTTCTCCATCTAAAAATCCGCCTCTGGCGGATTTTTAGTTAGCACTTGCACTTCGTCGCTTTCAGCTATGCAGTGCTTGCACTGCGAAGCCTTGGCGAAGCAGTGGACCTGGGGAGAGTTGAACCCCCGTCTGGGAGAGGGGATGAATGGACACTACAGGCTTAGCCCATCTTAGTCTGGCAACCGGTTAAGAGATGAGCAAAATTGCCGATTACCTGCTTTGGATTTTACGACCGGAAACCGTCAAAGCAACCAGAATCCGGAAGCTCTCGCTGTTAGCGCCTTATCTCTCTAGCGAGAATCAAGAGTAAGACGGTTGTCTAAATTTTAGGCAACTGCAAAATTGTAGTTTGCACTTATTGTTTTGATTGATGATTAAAGCGGTGACAATCATCCGCTGCCTGCATCCATTTCAAACCTTATCCCGTCGAAGCCTGTCAGGCCCGTTGTTTTAACGCTCGCTGAATTTTTCTTTTGGTTTCGCGTTCAATTATTTTCCCCCGCTTATCCGCTTTCTTTTTTCCTTTTCCGATGCCGAGTTCAAGCTTTATCAAACCGTTTTTATTATATAACTTAATTGGCACTAAAGTCAAGCCAGCTTCTCGCGACTTGCCAATCAAGCGATTTAACTCTTTCTTTTTTAAAAGCAGTTTGCGATTTCTTTGTTCGTCATAATCCGGCGGAGCATTTTTGGGTTGATAAGGAGGAATAGTAGCTCCTAAAAGCCACGCCTCACCGCCCAAAATTTTAACATAAGCCCCTTTAATGGAACATTTACCGTTTTTTATCGCTTTAACTTCCTGACCGTTCAAAACCAAACCTGCCTCCAGGGTTTCCAAAATTTGATAATCAAAATTGGCTTTTGGATTTTCGGCGTAGATTTTCATATAAGTTCTATTAATTATAGCAATTCTCGAGTACCGTCCCAATTTAGGTTCTGATTAGCCAATAGAAGCGTTCAAATAAAAAGCTTAGGTGCTAATAACTACTTGTTGGCTGTCTTTAAGGAAAGAAAAATAGCAAAAATTAGCAATTGCGTTTTTAAGATTTCTGATTCGAAAAATCTCTTCAGATTTTTGGAAAACAAGAATTAAAGTTATCAACAATTTTTTATTGTAATAATTTCAAATAACTCTAATATTAAAAATGAAAAGAGCAAACAGAGGAAATTTGTCGAGTGTTCGACAGTATACCAACGGTCGCTTATAAAGGATTGAAGAAAAATAATTTAAAAGAATCTAGTCTAAAAATTCTGAAACAAAAATACGAGAAACTCAACTGCTGGGGATTGCTTGCCTCGGTGGATTTGTATGACTGTAATCCAAAATACATCCGCCAACCTAAAAAGATAAAAGAGTTAATAATCGGTCTTTGTTCTGCAATAAAAATGAAAAGATATGGCGGGCTATTGATTAAGAAATTCGGTCAGGGAAGCTTGCTTGGTTATTCAGCAATGCAGTTTATTGAGACCTCATCAATAACAATTCATTTTGACGAACCCGAAAATAGAGCTTTTATTGATATTTTCAGCTGCAAGTTTTTTGACCCCTTTGCGGCGGCAGAATTTTGTAAAAAATTTTTAGAAGCAAAAAAGTCGAAGCTTCGTTATCATTTAAGATATTAAGATTAAAAAAACAGCTCCCCCTCCGGGGGCTGTTTTTTACCAATTTTTCAATTTTATTTTCTCTCCTCTAGTCTCACTTTTACCCTCATTGTTTCATCTTTTCTTAAAATCGTCATTTCTATCTCATCTCCAACCCTACATGATTGGATTATATCAGCTAAATCATTTTTCTCCGTAAGTTTAGCGCCGTTAATTTCAAGGACGATATCATTTTCTTTTATGCCGGCTTTGTCGGCAGGGGAATTGGCAACAACAGCTTCGGCGCTGGGAATATGATCTCTAACTACCAACGCGCCATAATCTACCGGCAGAGAATATTTTTCCTTCAACTCCTTGTTTAACATTACGTATCTTAAACCAATAAAAGGCCTAATGATGCGGCCGTATTTAATTATATCTTCAAGGTCTGCCTTCGCCCAATTGATTGGTAGAGCAAAACCAATATTTTGAGCGCCGAAAATTATAGCCGTGTTAATACCGATAACCTCGCCATCAAGATTAATCAGCGGTCCGCCAGAATTTCCTTGATTAATCGCCACGTCTGTTTGGATAACATTTCGCAAGTTCTCAATTTGCCCTCCCTGCCCCATGGAGGCCGAAATCCTGCGACCAAGGCCTGAAATTATTCCTCTGGAAACGGAATTAGTAAACAGCCCCAAAGCGTTACCGATGGCAATCACTGTTTGCCCCAATTCTATTTTGTTAGAATTGCCAAGCCGAACCGTTGGCAAGCCTCGGGCATTAATTTTCAAAACCGCAACGTCGTTAATTGGATCGCGGGAAATAACTTTTCCGGGATATTCTTTTTCGTCGCTAGTAATCACGGTATATTCAGCATCTGGGTCAAAGACAACATGCTTATTAGTTAAGATTAAACCGTCAGGATGAACAATAAAACCCGAGCCGCCGCCAACTTTCACTTTTTCGCCCTCGGGCTCCCCCAGATTTTTATGAGGAAGCCCTTCTTCGTCCGGCGGCAGGGGAATGCTAAATCCAAAAGGTCCAAAAAACGGCATAAGAGGCAGCTGTCTGACTTTGGGCATATACTTGGAAATTACAATGCTGACCACCGCCGGGCTAACTTTTTTTACCGCTTCTATTGTTTGTCTTTCAATATCAATCATGTTAAAAAAAGTATAACATGAGCCAGAAGAAATTGACAAGGACTTTTTTTAATAGACCAACTCTAAAAGTGGCCAAGGAGCTTTTGGGTAAATTTTTAGTGAGGAAAATTGGCGGGAAAGTTATCAAGGCAATGATAACTGAAACCGAAGCTTACTGCGGCCCTAAAGATCTCGCTTGCCATGCATCAAAAGGCAGAACCAAGCGGACAGAAGTTATGTTTGGCCCAGCCGGTCGTGCCTATGTTTACTTAATTTACGGGATGTACTATTGCTTAAATATCGTTACCGAAGATGAGGGTTATCCGGCGGCAGTTTTGATAAGGGCCGTTGACGCCGCAGGCGTCAACGGCCCAGGCAAACTCTGCCGATTCTTTAAAATAGATAAAACCTTTAACGAAGAAGACTTGATTAAAAGCAAAAGGCTCTGGGTTGAAGAAGGGATAAAAATAAAGCCGGGGCAAATTAAACGAAGTAAACGAATCGGGGTAGATTATGCGGGCGAGTATAAAGACAAACCCTGGCGTTTTTTTCTCAAAGGACAGGCTAGGGGCAATATAGTTTATTAGGTTATGGAATTTCTGCCACTGGCTGTGCTAGGATTTATCTAGTATCTCTTTTCGAAGCCGCATTTTGCCATTAAGCAATAGCAGGTTTTTCCAGCAGGCAAAAATAATTAGATTAAAGTATTGATTAACAATGATAAAAGAAAAAATTGAAAAATTAGTCAAAGAAACAATAAAGGAACTTTGGGGAACAAAAATAAAAACCCCCGATATTTCAGTTAAAGTTGAAAAACCGCCCAGCGGATTCGGTGATTATGCGGTTAATACGGCTTTTAGCTTGGCTAAATCGCTCCAAGCCAACCCTAGCGATGTTGCAAGTCAGCTCATCAAGAGGTTAAACGATAAAAAACCTCAAGAAATCGCCAAAATAGAAGCTGCTGGAGGCTATATTAATTTTTATCTAAGTGAAAGTTTCTTAAGAAACGAGTTAATAAAAATCTATAAAAACCGGCGCTCTTATGGTCAGTCCAAAATAGGCCGAGGCAAAAAAGTAATTATCGAATACTCGTCGCCCAACATCGCTAAACCAATGCATGTTGGCCATTTGCGATCAACCATTATCGGCGATGCCCTTGCTAATGTTTACAAAGCGTTAGGTTACAAAGTAATTCGCTGGAACTATTTGGGCGATTGGGGAACGCAATTTGGCAAGCTAATAGCCGCTTACAAACTTTGGGGTAATAAAGATGAAGTTGAAAAAAATCCTATAAAAACGCTTGAGAGCCTTTATGTGCGGTTTCATAAGGAACTAAAAAATAACCCTGAACTTGAACAAAGAGGTCGCGAGGAATTTCAGAAACTTGAAGAAGGTGACAAGGAAAATCGAAAGTTATGGAAATGGTTTAAGAAAGAATCACTAAAAGAATTCAACAGAATTTACCGGCTCTTGGGGGTAAAGTTTGATGTTGAGATTGGCGAAAGCGCTTATGAAAAAGATTTGGCCCTAACAATCGCCGATTTAAAAAAGAGGGGTATTGCCCAAATAGGGGAGGGCGGTTCAGTAATAGTAAAACTGGACAAATATAATTTGCCGCCAGCGTTAATTCAAAAATCCGATGGCGCCAGTTTATATATTACCCGCGACATTGCTCTTTTAAAGGACCGGATAAAAAAGTATAAACCGGAAAAAATTCTTTATGTCGTGGCTAATCAGCAGACGTTACATTTTCAGCAATTATTCGCAATTGCCCAAATGCTAGGGTTACCCCCGTTAGAAATAGCCCGCCCCGAAAGCCCTTCGGGCGCGCAAGCGCGGGCGAGATTTCTAACGGGGTTAACTGGAGTAAAACTCGAGCATATAAAATTTGGGTTGGTTTTAGGCGAGGATAAGAAAAAACTTTCTACTCGCGAAGGTAATGCCATTACTTTGGAAGAGGTGGTAAATAAGGCGATTGAATTAGCTCGGGAGATTGTGGAAAATAAATCCGCCGAGCGAGAAATGTCTCTTTCTGAAAAGGAAAAAGAAAAAATAGCTCAAACTGTAGCTATTGGCGCTTTGAAATACCAAGACCTAAAGGAGCACCGGAATTTGGACATTGTTTTTGATTGGAAAAAAATGCTTGATTTCACCGGTTCAAGCGGGCCCTATTTACAATACACCTACGCTCGATTACTTAGCATTCTCAAAAAAGCCAAGACGTTAAAAAGAGTTCGTAAACTGCCGAAATCGGACTTCGATAATTTGGGGGAAAAGTCAGAACTGGTTGTAATCAAACATCTACTAGAATTTCCTAATGTTATTAAAGAAGTTGGCGAAACTAATTTGCCCAATTACCTCGCTCTTTACCTTTATGAATTAGCCAATCTGGTTAATCAATTCTACGAAACTGTGCCGGTGATGAAAGACGAAAACATTAACCGCCGCGCTGCCCGTCTTGCCCTAGTTGAAACCGCAGCAACTATTCTTAAAACCGGCCTGGGGCTATTGGGGATTGGGGTATTGGAGAAAATTTGAATTTGGCCTCCTTTCTGCTATGCTTAATTTAGATGGCATCGGATTTTAATTTACCCAAAATAGAGGAAAAGATACTCAAGTTCTGGAAGGATAGGAAAATTTTTGAAAGAAGTTTGGAAAACCGCGCTCACGGAAGGCGTTTCGTTTTTTTTGAAGGTCCGCCTTTCCCCAACGCCAAAGCCCATGTCGGCAATGTTTTTACAAGATGCTGTAAGGATATCTTTTGCCGCTACAAAAACATGCGAGGATTTAATACTCTTGGCAGACGAGGTGGTTGGGATGTTCATGGCTTACCAGTAGAGCTTCAGCTAGAAAAATCTCTTGGGTTAAAAGGAAAGTCGGATATCGAAAGATACGGCATAGAGAAATTTAACAAGGCGGCGCGAGAAATGGTTTGGGGATTTAAGGAGGATTGGGACAAACTGACCGAACGAATAGGCTTTTGGATTGATATTGAAAACCCGTATATCACTTCGGACTCTTCCTATATTGAAAGCCTCTGGTATATCATTTCTCAAATCTGGAAAAAGAAACTTTTATTCAGGGCATTTAAAGTTGTCCCTTACTGTTCCCGTTGCGGAACCTCTTTGTCCAATTTCGAGGTTGCTCAAGGATACGAAAAAATTAAAGAAACCTCCGTTTATCTAAAATTCAAAGTTGTCGCTGAGGAAAATCTTTTTATTCTTTCTTGGACAACCACCCCTTGGACGTTGCCTGGTAACGTGGCTTTGGCCATAAATCCTTCGCTTAAATACGTAAAAATTCAAGTGAACAAAAAGGGCAAAGCGGTCAATCAAACTAGTTTCTATATTTTAGCCGAAGAGCGATTATCCAAAGTTAGAGAGATTTTGGAGAAAGAAAATTTTGAAATCAAAAATGTTCCCGAAGAAGTAAAGGCAGAAGAATTGCTAAAAATGGAATATGAACCGCTTTTTGGAATTCCTTCACTAAAATCCGAGAAGTCTTACAGAGTTTATCCTGCCGACTTTGTCACCGCCCAGGAGGGGACGGGGGTAGTTCACACGGCAGTGATGTATGGCGAAGACGATTATAATCTAGGCGCCAAGATAGGATTGCCTATGGTTCATACTGTCGACGAAACCGGTAAATTTAAAGGAGTCAACCAAGAACTTGATAGCCTTTATGTTAAATCCCAAGAAGCCGAAAAAATAATTTTAAAACATTTGGAAAGCAAGGGTAATCTTTTGGCTGTTGAACAGTACGAACATGACTATCCTTTCTGCTGGCGATGCAAAACCCCCCTTCTTTACTATGCTAGAGACTCTTGGTTTATCGCGATGTCAAAGTTAAAGAAGAAGCTGCTTAAAAACAATGATAAAATCAACTGGATACCAGCTCACCTAAAAGAAGGAAGGTTTGGAGAATTTTTAAGAGATGTGAAGGATTGGGCGCTTTCAAGGGATAGGTTTTGGGGGACACCCTTGCCAGTCTGGCAATGCGAAAATTGCGGAGAATACAAAGTTGTTGGCTCTTTGGAGGAACTTGAAGAAAATCGCTTTCGCAAGCCCAACACTTATTTTATCTTGCGCCATGGCCAAAGAGAGCAAAGCGTGAATGAACAGGGGGAAGAGCTAGTGAATTCCCAACTTGAATTAGACAAATATCGCTTAACCCCGGAAGGCGTTGAAAAGATAAAAGAGATAGCAAAAAGACTGAAGGAAGAAGGGGGAGTAGATTTTATCTTTTCCTCGCCGTTTTTAAGAACAAGGCAGACGGCCGAAATTGTTGCAAAAGAACTTGGCCTTGAAATCTCAATTGACCAAAGAATTAAAGAAATTGACGAGGGGATTGAATCAGAGGGCAAACCAAGAAATCATCTGCCACCAGCTGATGGGGGCTTGGATTTTGATTTCAGGTTTGGCGGTAAAGAGAGCTGGCGGGAGGTTAGGGCTCGGATGTTTTCGTTTATAAAAGACCTCGATGAAAAATACGAAGGAAAAAAAATTCTAATTGTTAGCCACGGAGATCCTTTATGGCTGCTTTATAGCTTAACTATGAACTTTTCCGAAAAGGAAGCTATTACTAAAAGAAAAGAAGTTTATCTAAAACCGGGGGAATTAAGGGAAATAAAGTTCAAGAATTTTCCTTACAATAAAGAGGGGGAGGTTGATATCCATAGACCTTATGTTGATGAAATATTTCTTAGATGCTCTAAATGTCAGGGGAGGATGAAAAGAGTAAAAGAGGTGATAGATGTGTGGTTTGATTCGGGAGCAATGCCTTTTGCCCAATACCACTGGCCTTTTGAAAAAAGACTAGAATATCCTGCCGATTTTATAGCTGAGGGACTAGACCAAACCCGCGGCTGGTTCTACACTTTGCACGCTATCGGCACTTTGATGGGCAAAGGCCCTGCTTACAAAAATGTTGTGTCGCTTGGGTTGATTCTAGACGAAAAAGGGAAAAAAATGTCTAAATCGAAAGGAAACGTTATTGACCCATGGGATATTATAAATGATCAGGGAATTGATATGCTCCGCTGGTACTTTTTCACCGTAAACAGCCCTGCCGAACCAAAGCTTTTTTCTGCTAAAGCTTTGCTTGAAAGGAGCAACAACTTTTTTGTTACCTTACTTAATATCCTGAGGTTTTTTGAGCTTTATGCAAAACCCGGTGAAAAAAAGCCAAGAGTTGAAACCGCTCAAATTATTGATAAATGGATACTTTCCAAGCTGAATAGTTTATCCGAAAAAGTAACCAAAGCTTTAGATGAATACGATTTAAACGGAGCGGCAAGATCTATTGAAATCTTTATTATCGAAGATTTTTCTAATTGGTGGCTAAGGCGTTCGCGCGAGCGTTTTCAGCGTCCAAAAAACCCTGCGGTTTTTGAACGCGACGTAAAATTCCTATGCTATCTGCTTTCTGAAATCAGTAAAATACTTGCTCCTTTCATTCCCTTTGTGGCTGAACATATGTACAAGAAAGTAAATAATAAAAAGGAATCGGTCCACCTAGAGGACTGGCCCAAACCAAAGAAAAAATTCACAGATCAGGAACTAGAAAGCAAAATGGAAGAACTGCGTAATTTCGTGGCTTTAGGGCTAGCTCAAAGAAAAGTAGCTAACATCAAAGTTCGTCAACCTCTGGCAAATATAAGTCTAAAGAGGGCAGAAAAGTTTAGCCCAGAAATGGAAAATTTAATTTTGGACGAATTAAATGTAAAAGCTATTGCTTATAACCCTAACCAGGAGGAAGAAGTAATTCTCGATAAAAAGATAAGCCCTGAACTACTAAGAGAAAGTTATGCCAGGGAAGTTATACGCCAAATCCAAGATATGAGAAAAAAGGCAGGTTACGAGTTAAATGAAAAAGTATATGCTGCTTGGGCTTCAAACAATAAAGATGTCGCAAAAGCAATGAATATTTTCAGTAAAGAAATCGCCGAAAATACCCTCCTTAGCAAATTTTCTCGCAATCGTCGCTCCAAAGAGACTTTTGATATTGAAAAAGAAATAGATCTCGGATCACAAGCAAAAATTTGGCTTGGAGTCAAAAGATAAAAAGTAGATTCCCTTAAGACAATTCTTGACCATTAATCAGTTTATCGCCCGTAAAACGCTTAATCATTAGGGGGATAAATTCTTTATGCGAACTCAGGCGGTAATTCTAAAAAAAATACCAATCAGAGAATACGATGAGTTAATAGTTTGCTATACGAAAGATTTAGGCAAGCAAATCTATCAAGCGAAAGGTATTCTCCGCCCCTATTCCAAACAAGCAGGCCATCTGGATGTTTTAAATTTAGCAGATTTCTCCTTAAAGAGAAGGGCTTCTTCTTTATCCCAGGCTAGTGAACCAAGTCGCCCAATTATTGCCAGCGCCTATTGCCTAAAAGCCTTTAGTAATCTAAAGTCCTCTTTGCCGGCCCTAGCGGCAGCATATTTTCTGCTCGAATGTTTTGACAAAATGATTTTTGAGGGTGAACCGGACCTAAAGCTTTGGGATTTTCTGTACTCTCGTTTAGAGGAATATGATCAATTAGCTCTCAAAAGGGGAACTAATTGGCCAATGATTATCAAATCAACGAGAGAAAATATTTTGAAAATAATGGGTTATGATTCCAACTTGCCAATCGAACAATTAGCTAACGCTAATTTCAGATCGTTACAGTTTGCCCAAAAAGTGTTAAAATCTATATAAATTAGAATTAGAAAGGAGGTGACAGGAATATGAGTTCGGTAAAACTGGCTCGCTGGAGCACAATTTGTGGTGTAGTTGCCATTATTCTTTACCTTCTTGCCCTTATCGTGCTTTGGAAAGGCGGCGCTTTAATTACAGGAATGGTAGACCGCAAGGATTTGTATTTTGCCGGTTCTGGACTTTTGTATATTGCAATTTGGTTGAAAGTAAGCGCTATTTATTCTAAAAATAACCCTTAAAGATTAGCTCGAGATTAATAGTTTAAAAGGCGAGAGAAAAAAATGGATTTTCAAATAGAACCAATTCAAAACCCCAACCTTGGGGAGCGGTTGCCCCGACCGTTTTTAAGTTTCAAAAGAAAAAAAATCATCGTAATTGGATTGGCCACTCTTTTAGCCATTGCTTTAATTTTTTTCTTTTTAGGGCGCGGTTCATTTCGAGAAAGTAATGTTGAATTAAAAATCGAGGGGACTCAAGAAATATCAGCAGGGGAGCTGGTTTCTTATAAAATAACTTATAAGAATGGAAACAAAGTTTCTCTTAACAACGTAAAATTAACCTTCTTTTATCCCTCAGATGCAATCGTAATAAAAGATAATAATAATATTCTTGATGTAACTGCTGAAAATTTTGATTTGGGCGAACTTAAAAGCGGCGAATCGGGAGAAAAGGTTTTAACAGCGTTTATTGTTGGCGACAAAGGGAATATAAAAACAGCAAGGGCTATTCTTACCTTCAAACCAAGCACTGTTAACTCAACATTTCAAAAAGAAACCTCATTGGCCACTACAATAACTTCTCTTGCTGTCCCAATTACTCTCGTTGTCCCGCCGACGGTTATCAAGGGGCAAAATATAAGTTATTTAGTGGATTATCGGAACCAATCAGAAGAAGATTTAAAAGATCTTCGTCTTGAAGTCCGCTATCCGGATGGATTTAGCCCTACTAAATTTTCCCCTCTGCCATCAAGCCAAGACCAAAACCGAAGCACCTGGGAAATACCCAAATTAAACCAAAATGAGGGCTCAAGGATTACGATTCAGGGTTCTATTAGCGGAAATGAGAGGGAAACAAAATCCGTGTCGGTGACTTTACAAAGAAAAATAACAACGGTAAGTGGCGATGTTTATATCGATTTCGAAAAAACCGAAGCTTCTTCCGTCATTTCAACCCCCTTGCTTTCCGTCGGGTTAACCATTAATGAATCGAACGACTATACTGCTCACCTAGACGATCTCCTTCGTTATGAGGTAAGTTTTAAAAACAACAGCGATGTTGACATTGGCAGTCTTAATCTTTCGGTCCGCCTTGAGGGCAATATGTTTGACTTTTCCACCGTGAAGTCAGAAGGTTTTTTTGATAGCCGCCAGAATACGATATTTTGGAATGGTTCAACCATCCCTGAATTAAACAACCTGCGCCCTCATCAAACAGGAACGGTTGAATTTGAGGTTCGATTAAAAAATAAGTTCTCGGGCGGAATCGGCGCTAGAGAATCATTTGTAAAAGCAACTGCCCACCTAGAGACACCCAATGTCCCTGCTGAACTGGATATTGATAAACTAACAGCCGACAGCGAATTAATAACCCGCATCTCTACCTCACCGATATTTAGCCAGAAAGTTTCTCTAAACGACCCAATTTTTGGCTCAAGCGGACCCTTTCCTCCAAAGGTTAACGAAAAAACGGTTTTTACCATTCGTTGGAACTTGGTTAATCCTTCAAGCGACCTAATGCCCGCAAAAGTTACGGCAGTGCTAGCGCCTGGCGTTGTTTGGGAAAATCAAACGCGCGTTAACGGCAACCAGCCTCAACTAGTTTATAGTGATAAACAAAAAACAGTAATTTGGGATTTAGGAACTTTGCCTGCCGGAGTTGGTGTTTCTTTTCCTTCCTACGAAGCCAATTTCCAAATTTCAATTACCCCCTCGATTAA
>Ga0207433_10011122_pt1 | contig 13795 bp, 5 predicted proteins | sample YelNatPaOPGAMG01_FD_187559 | JGI IMG/M metagenome (GOLD analysis project Ga0207433, IMG submission 187559) | Hot spring thermophilic microbial communities from Obsidian Pool, Yellowstone National Park, USA - OP-RAMG-01 (SPAdes) (version 3) | ecosystem: Environmental > Aquatic > Thermal springs >... | reverse complement strand
AAATAATGTTCCATGCCCTTCGTTTAGGAGAGATAGAGAATGTTGAAATATTACCTCTTTATGCTATAGGCTATGATCCTGCCAGTATAATTGTTGATGTTGCTGCGACGTATGGAATTGACCTTCTTATCCTCGGAAGTCCGGGACGTTCGACCCTGCTTAAAATCCTTCACGGAAATGTTGTTCAGAAAGTTGCCCAGAACCTCCCTGACAACATAAGGTTAATTATTTATGGATAGTTTTTAATCACCGACTAATTCTCGGACGGAACAATACGGTAAAATCTTTGTCTGTTTTTCTCCGGCGGAGTCATATCAACAACAGTCGTAATCACGGCAGTGGCGGTTTTTTCATTCAATACCTGCCACTCTACAAGGTCGTCGGAAACCATGACCCTGTATTTTCGTCCGATATCGGTATCGAAGTTTAGTATTGTCCCCACGCCCTTAATGAAGGACGGTGGGGCTACGAAAGCAGGCGGTTTAACAGGCTGTCCGGGCGTCCATTTATCGCTGACAACCACCCGCACTTTGGGTTCGAGAATTCCGCCACCCTCATTTTTAACAGAAATTACCCATAAACCGCCGTTAGTAAGGAATGGGAAATTATTTGTGGTAACAACAATCTGTTTGTCACTTGAATCAGTGGTTGAGGTTGAGAAAATATATTCTATCTGAGGCGTCCCGCTTTTGCTCATCCACTGAGACGATTCATTAGCACCTGCGTAACCAATCTTCATAGAAGCGCCACCGTTCAAGCCCAATAGTTCAAATGAAGCGGCTACTGTTCCTGCAGGGATTGTAACAATATGATTAATAGAGCCATTCCACATAACACCCGAGGATGATATTACGTTTAGCTGCAGAGGAGCCGGCGTTGGTATATCCCAGTCAATCTGTATTGTATATGTATTTGTCTGTGTTGCGGCTGATGTAGAGTAAACCGCAAGGTAATATCTCTGCCCAGTAACGAGAGCAGGTACCGAATTTGTATCCAGAATGAACACGCCGTTTGTTACGCCTGTCATAAGTATAACATTACCGGGTCTGCCGGGTAACGGAAGCTCGGTTTGGTTAAACACAACTGTAACCGGCTCGTCTGCATTGAGGATTGAGTTTGTTGTACTTAGAATGCCGAGTGGCGCATCCACAGCAAAGTAATGGACATTGTTCGTGTAAAGCGTTCCGGTATAAGGCTGGTGGTTTGTGAGGGTAATAATTCCATAGTTTGTATTCACAAAACCAAGTTGCAAACGCCAGCTGATTAAATGACCATTCGTCAGAACCTGCCCAACTCGGTTATCCCAGATTTCAAGTCGCCACAGACCATAAGAGTTTTGTCCATACAAGGCGCTGAGCGGTTCCTCAGGTAGGTAATAAACACTATCGCTGATATCAAACAGGTAGAACGAGTCAAACAATAGTCCCATAGGACTGCCTTCAATCTCTATAACAGAATTATCGTTTGTGGCTGTAAAGGTTAAGAAATTGGTCGCCCACCCCTGACCATACATTACGTGGTTCGTCAAAAGCGCGCCATCAAGATAGATTGAAGCCGATGGCATACAGGAGTATGGAGAACATTTGCTCTTCCCCTGCGAACCGATGTCGTAAATACATTTAATCTCCGCGCCTGAAAGCGCTCGTTTATAAACTGCAATTTCGTCAATCAACCCGCTGAATGGCTGATTTAATATTGTCCCTGCATGGTTGCCAATTGCCACGCCCGGTTCGCTGTTTATATCAAGATTCGCGAATGGACGAATCGCAGTATATCCAACTGCCGCCTCATTGCCATCAATATAGAGTCTTACTGAGCTATCGCTGTCGCACAAAACCGCTGCAAAGTGGTGCCAGCCATTGCTTATCGGAGCGCTAATTGCATACGTGTTATTGGAGGCATCAGTAATTTGGAAATAAATACCGTTCGTCCCATCGGTCGCCACAAGATACGGGTCTAATCCCGGTCGGTTATCGCCCCGGAAGAATATAATTCCACCGTCGTTTGTCAATATATTTACCCAGCCTTCAATGGTGAATGAATTTGTAAATGATAGAGTTGGGCTATCTGGAATTAAGATTCTGTCGGCGTTTGTACCGCCTCTGAAATTAAATGCCTCACCAACCTGTCCCGCGCCAACAACCGTTGCGCCAAATGTCAGTACCCCATTATTTAAACCAAAGGCATCAACAGCCTGATTCCCAAGTGTTATTCCTGACCACCAGCTCACAATCCCCGGGTCTCGTGTTATATAAACCATCCTGTATGTGTGCCCGCCCACAGTCGGCAGGGTTCGTCTGATTACACCGTTGCCAAGCGCGAGGAAGCTTGTCCCGGAAACGGCAATATTAGTATCTGTAACAACTGCAACCTGATTCGAGACAACCTCCCAGCCGTCAATCACACTCCCCTGCGGATAATCCACCCAGAACTGGTTGGTCGGTTGAGGCAGGGTATTTGTCTCAAATCCACCGAGAAAACTTTGCTCCATCGTTACAAAATTCGTCTTTGTGAAAGGCGGTGGGGCAAACTTTATCGGAACCTTTGCGAGATTCGTGTTTTCCGTAAAGGTAGTATATACGATTTGACCGCTCAGTATGGTCGCAACATATTGCCACAGCGTGCCACCGTTGCTGTTGTTGCCTTCGTTGATAACAATTTCAATGTTTGTTGAAAGACCCGGACCGAAACTTACCAGCACCGAGTTGCTACCGGCAACAAGCCCGCTGTCGTACAACAGATTGCCATCGTAATAAATCCGCAGGGTATCAGGTATCGTGTAAAAATCATAATCAATCCGCACAAAGCCCATATTAGTAGCGGTGCCAATAATATTTCTGTCTTCTGCCGGACCGCCGCTTGAACTTCGCGGAACAATATTTGTTGTAAACTGCCCGATACCATAGTTTGCGTTGGTAGGACCACCGCGGTTTTCAGCAAGCAACACGCGTGTCCCCTGTGGACTTATCAGATGCAAAACAAGGTCTGATGAACGCGGATGGTCAATTATCACACCGACCTGCACATCGGCAATCTGTCGCGAGATAGGGACAAATATGCCTGTATTGGTTGTCGCATCATCAAAGAAGGTCAAATTATCAAATGCGCCAAAGTCTGTCAGAGGCGTTTTACAATTCGGGTCAAAATCGAAGTAGATCCTTAGATTGAAATTGACCGCATTCCCTGTGTCTGGATTGTAGATTCCTACAATATACTGACCCGGCGATAATGGCGGACTATCCCAGATACTCAGTTGTAATTCTCCGCCATTGGCAGGTATAGAAGCCGAAATGTCATAGAGGTTCGTTGTCGGGAAATCTCCGGCACGGATAAAGATAAATAACGGTCCATTATTGTTCCCGACCACAACATGCATATTTGTTGCGCATACAGGAACATTTACAGGATAGAATCGCAACCTCCCAGGCAGAACCGTCTGGTCAACATAGACAAGATTATTCATATTGGTGTCCGAAGGTTCGATTCTTATGGTGAGTGACTGAACCATTCCCGTGTGCCACCATGCGCTATCAATAGCAGTAAGCTGCCAAGCGCCAACTGCATCGTCGCCCACAAAATCACGCAAGGAACCGGGGCCATCCGGATGCTGGCTGCCTGGGATATCCCCCTCGTCGTTGTCCTCATAAATCCACATCAATGTTACCGGCGACGGCGGCGGAAGTTGAGATTCAAAACTGTGGTTGTTTAATACGACGTAATTATCACCATGACTCAGGTTTTCAAGCACATCGCCCGGGTTTTCATGTACAAGAATATTAGTAACCACGAGTCTTCGGATTATTACGGATTGCGGCATCACTGCAAAGCCAAGCCCGGCGCCCGGTTGATCTGCTGTTCCGTCTGGAATCGCACAGGACATTGAGAGAATGTAATTGCCCTGTTGATCTGTATTATAGAACGGATTGTCGCTTGAATTAACATAAAGTCCAAACTCGGCTCCTTGCTGGTCTTCGCTCTTAACGCCGATGTAATAAACTTCTCCGGAGTCTACAACTGCATTTGTAACAATCACCGCTTCGGTGCCACCCCGTTTTACAGATTTAAAGGTCTCGTTCCAAATAACATTTGCGTCAAGATTCGTCAACGCCGGGTTCTTCGAAACATAGAGGTCAATATCTGCATCAGTTGCCCTTGGACGGGAGATGTTTGGCGGGATGAATGTAATGAACATTATGTTTGAACCGACATTATTGGTCATATAGGTCAGGTTTGTCCCAACCATCATACTCGTAATTACGGGGGCGTTCGTGAATACGTAAAAATTCCACTGATTTGTCATTCCGTTTGTATAAACGAGAAGCGGCGAATTTGCTCCTACTCGTTCCCGAACCATAGCAACGCCGTTTGTAACAGATTTTATGAATGGCGTCGGATCCATCGTGATTTGGGGCGGTGATGAAGGCGGTGGATTTACCGACAGGCTGCCACCTTCATCCACGGATATGACGAGCGCGTAATCCTGAGCAATTCCGTCAGGGTGCGCTGTAACCGCATTTACGTTAACACGCCTTCCGACGACAGAGACAGAAAACTGCGCAGCATTTGTGTTCAGTTTTATAAATACATTCTCCACATTGTTTACGTAATCGTATTCAAGGACTGCATTTGTGGAGTTTGTCGTAAAGACGTAAGGCACTGAATAAATACCGGCTTGCTCAAAATTGTTCCCCACATAAACTTCGCCAGTGGCAAGGTTCGTCACTACGAGGTCGAGGTCGTTTACAAGCTTTAACCCAGCAGCAGGATTCCCTGGCGGGTCTGTCCATACGAGTGTTATCCTTAATGCAGTCTCTTTATTTGTTGCCGGAGATGCACTTACAAGTCGTGTATGTGTCATGCCTGTAACAATTGCATTTGTAGGATCCTGATCAAACATCTGGATTGTCCATGAGGATTCAGAACCGGGCGTCATTGAAGCGCGCGCGGAATTCGTCAGATTAATTAACCCCCAACCCTGATGGTTCACATAATTTTTAACAGCATAATCGTAATTTGGTCCTAACCGCCGGGCGCCGTTTATCAGAAGCGCCTTCATCATCGCAGGACTGTTCGTATGACCACGTTGCGTATAAAATTCTTCGAGAAGCGCAAGAACGCCTGACACAACGCCTGCGGACATGCTTGTCCCGGTTTCAAATCTGTACCATGGACCAAGTTCTGAATTTAAGTTTGAAACCACCTGATTCATCGCACCTGATTGATCGTTCAAAGCAATAATTATCCGCAGGTCGTAACTAACAGTCATCTGACTACTGTTAATTACATCAACCAACCAGTTCCCTTCGGCGGGATTGTCAATCGTCGCTATATTATTGCCCCGGAAGGTTGTTGCGTTTGTACCCTGATCGGCTTCAATTGCAAGGGTCGGGAACGGATCGGGACTCGATGGATTTGATGTAATCTGAATGATTAAAACATCGGCATTCTGCGGAACATATACAGTGTGAGTGTTTGTCCCGAGCGGCTGAACATATAGATTCCTGATGTAATTGGCAAAACTGCTCGTGTTATTTGTTGGTTCCTGATATTGCTGGGAACGAGTAGATATTACAAATGTTCCCGGTGCCACAACATCGGGTTTGAAACGCCCGAAAATCCCTTCATTAGCCACTCCAACATTCCCCCTGCCTGAATAAGCAGCAACCTGATCATCGCTATCGGTCATAGCAACAAAAGGGGCGTTGGTCTCAGTACCAATTACTACTTGATTTGTGATTTTCCTTGCAGATTCAATAGCGCCGACAGTGATTACGTTTTTTGCAGTTGCAGGTGCGGTAATCGTATTCGGACTGCCACCTGCCCCATAAGGATCTCCGGAACCCCTATTTCCTGCTGCAAATACATAAATTAATCCCTGCATGCCCGGCTCTTCAGGAAGCGAATCACGCACAGCCATATCAAAACTTGCCGCCGACAGGCTATATGTGAAATCTCCAATGTAAAACCAACTGTTATTAGATATCCTTGCGTTTGTTCTTGCCGCACCTCTTTGCATGACCTCATCCGTAGTCAAAGGTCCAACCACAGGATTTGCCCCCATAACGAACAGCCGCGCTCCGGGTGCCATTCCCCTGAAGTTTGAATTTGTGGGAGAACCGGGCGCGCTTTTAACCGTGTAGGACATTGTCCCATCGCCGGCTATTGTCCCAGCAACATGTGTCCCGTGACCATCACGATCAGTCAAAAGTCCAGGGTTCTGTGCCGTTACCCTTCCGGCAAGGTCAGGATGACTTGCGTCAACACCAGTATCATTAATATTAACAAGAACATTTGAGCCAGTCAGACCAAGCGGATTTGCCTGATTCGTGAGACTGAATGAAGCACCAACCAAAACCCTCGATCTGTCATTTGCAGTGGCGCGCAAATGCACCTTTTCGACAATCTGAACAAAATCCGATCTTGCAATATCGGTCAGGACGTTAATTCCCGCTTCGATTGTAAATTGCGGTCCAAAAGGATTTTTCTGTTCCGCAATTATCTGGGCGCCAAGATTTTCAAGGCTTTTCCTTAATTCATCCCGTTCGCCTTCGTAGCCAAGGACGTGCATCTTCAGTGAATCTGTTTCTGCCGACCCCTTATTTATAACGTCCAGCAACTCGGAAGACAGTTTGAAATATGGCTCGTATGCTACAACAGCCTGAACGCCGGGAATCCGGGCAAGAACCGCGGGGTCGTCCGATTTTGACCTCACAAGATAACTGTTGTTTGGTATGTAAGAAATGATAGTTCCACCAGCCATCTTAATACCATTGCGTATGACATCATTAATATTTCCGCGCGCCTGAACAATGAATGTTCGTGTTTTATCAGCCCGTAAAGTTGATGGTATCGGTAGCGGTTTGCCTGCTGTTGTATCAATTAGCGCATTTTGTAAAATGATTGCGTTCGGGCTTTTTAATAATTCATCCAGCCGTTTATCGGTATTTCTAAGGCGATACGGATACAATTTTTCCTCCATTGCAAGAAGCTCTGGATTTTCCTGCTGTTTTTGCTTTTCATTTATCTGCTCCAGCGAATTTGTAAGCGGTTTATTGACGTTCGATGTGGACGTAGTTGAATCCGACGGCGGCTGATTCAATGGTTTTACTCTGCGGTTTTCATCCCACTCGCCAAGCCGCCAGAAAACCGCGCTTGCTATCAGCAATAGGACACTTATCAGCGCCCATAATCTCGGATTATTTCGCATATCCGGTTCTCCTCATACTTAAATATCTTTCAGTTTTTAATCCGGAGCAAATGGTTCTTTAACTTTGCTCCTGTTTCAATAATTAAGATAAATCATTCAGGCGGCAGAATCGTAAAAGACTCGGTGACTACACGCGGAATTATAACATTTGCGTTTGTTGTCAAATTTTCCACGCGAACCACCGCTCTGATTGCAGATTCGCCGACCACCTGATAGTTGGTGCAAAGCTGGAACAACCCACCTGCGCCAAAGGTAATCGAGCGTGGCGCAGGTCTCAGACTCTGCCCGTATGCGTAAATCAAAAACCGTGGCTCGCCAACTTTCAGCAAAGAAAGAATCTGCATAGGGATTCGTTCGAGTGCAGCATCGCATGCCAACTGTGATGGATCTGTTGGCGACGTTACGGGCAGAAACGGTGAACGCGTCGTTAATTCAGGCACTTCCAGAATTTCCCATAGATTTGTAAATCTTTGAGCAGACTTATTGTTTCTTACGTTATTTATAGCATTCACAATAGTCTGAATTTCGGGCGAAGCAGGATCAATTACCAAATCGTTATACTTTGGTATTTCCCCAGGCTGGATAGTTGAATTTGTATCCGGCTGAACAACAATTACACCGCCGAGAACAGCCGCCCATGGGGCAATGTTCGTCTGGTTGATTGAGAGAAGTCCGCGTGTTGCATTTGGATGCGTCGCGGTAATGAATATATCAACAAGTTTCCAGTCGTTCGTCGGGTGCGTTAATCTTGAGCCCGGATACCCAGACCACCTGACCCACGTAAAATCATCAACCTCATTTCCACGTCCTTCGCTGCGCAGATAAATTGTCTGCCACGGTGTCCCTCTATGAACCCTGCCAATCCACCCAATTGTCGGGAATTCATCCATCGGGAAATCCCAGTCATCAGAACTCCATATAAGCGGGTCTTTAAGCCGTCTGTCATAAGCGGTTTCATCGTTCACATCGCTGTAGTGCGGATTTCCACCCCATGGACGATATGCATAGTTGGTTAATCCTAAATTACTGTTTGTGGGAATCTGGGCGCCAATCACCGGAGACACTGCCTGCCAGTAATTCGATACATATAAATGCGATGGCAAATAATGAACCAGCGGATCGTTTACCTGCCATGTCGTGAACCGATAGACTTTACGCATCGGTGTAAACGGCGCTTGGAAAATTGGGACATTTGTGCTGAATGACCCGTTCGGGTTATAAACCGGCGGTTCGCCTAATCTTACACAAAAAGTGTCAATCGCAGTCTCTTTATTATTTCCCCAAGGATTAGGTCCATAACTGTTCCAGTTTGCAGGTAATCTTCCCATGGACGCCAGAATTTGGTTATACACACCGCGGGTCGGAGAGTTCGTATTGGCTTGATCAATCCGGTTAGTATCCCAGAACATTGAATCGTTCACCCCTGCGTCTGTTATGCTTATGGTTCCGGGTCTTGTCATCAATTCATAAGAAAGATTCACAAACGACCCCAGTCCATCCATGCACACTAAATCAACCACACGGTTTGCCGAGGTATCAACCATATAACAGAAAATGCGGTTCGAGACGGTCATATACCACTGCGGAATGTTGAAACCAAGACCGGTATCGAATCCCGGATTGGGATTTATATTCAGGAACCTTGGCGGATTATTGAAGAATATGGAATTGGTCATAATTAACAGATTGTTATTTGGTGTTAACTTATATGTTCCGCCTGCCCATGTGTTTGCCGGAATTGGATAAGGACCAAAATTTGTCCCGAATACATTTGAAAACAATATCGCGCCATACTCATTAGTTAAAACTACTGTCGAAGAACATGCTATAAACAGCCGTAAATCGCGTGGGAAAGGACGGCTGTAAGAATTCCAGAACTCAAGCCCGAACGAATTTGAAATCCCGACTATATACATTTGGTTTGTTGTAAATGAACGCGGCGTTGTTGATTGCTTTATAAAGGCAAGTTTCCGTTCGACCTGAACATAAGTCTTGACGGTAAATTCATTAAAGTTCGGATACCCTTTTCGCGCACCGATGATCGGTGGAACATTATAAATAAGCACATTGGTGGCAATTGTCCCTGATAACAAACTCTTTAACTTTGGGTCGGTTGCAGAGTAGATATTTGTGCCAACAGCATTTATGAACGAATCATCTGTTTCAACCTTATAGCCCGCAATCGCCGGACAGTTAAAGTTCGTATCATAAGTGAATACCGGTCTGAAAATAGTCGGATACGGCGCGTCATAAACCCCGCCGTTCCAGTTGGCATCAAATAAATTCGCCGCAACCTGCAGAAACCGATGAATTTCAGGCGTGTAAAAGATTACCGGAATGTATGTAACATTTGTAACCACATAATTTGTCTGATATCCAAGCGCCGCATTGATTTCTGCCAGTTGATTTGAAAGCATTGCATTGGCAACATTTGTGAAAAACATCAGGGAATACTCCGGAGTTGAACGCCACGATATAAAATTCGTGTAGTATATTCCATATTGCGGCGCATGAATGTAATTCAAATGAATTTTATTCGTATCCGGCAGTGGTATGGAGTCTGTGGAAAGTTGAGTAATCATCCTGTAAAAGGTTTTTCTGTCAAATTCGTTTGTGGAAGAACCGGCAGTTATAAGCCTTGATACAAAATTGCTCGATGTCTTTGCAGGGTCGAACAAATCATTAAACGTATAAAATGAATTTGTGTTGTCCGAGCCCGCCCATGGTTTTCTTATGTCGTCAGGAGTAGGCTGGTCAAGATTCTGAAGATAAACCCCAAGCATCAATGGACCGTCAGAATAAGTGTCGAACCAGTCATTCTGTAACGCAACTGCACCACCTCCAAGAAATGCATAAGCACTCAACTGATTCATAACATTGCGGTTATACCGGTACATTAAAATGTCGCGGGCGTCCTCAAATGCGCTTCCGGTTGACGTCGGTATGATAGAAAGTGGACTATAGTTGTAACTTACAGGTCCCCAGATGTTTTCGTTCAGTAATCTGAAAAATGCAGCAAGATTAATTTCCCACGAACCGATGCCTTGATTTCTCAAAAAACCGGTGTTTGGGTCGGTTGTTGCAGCAAGTAACGCATTATTGTGGATTGCATTAATATCCAGCGTATCCCCAATCGGTATGACCAGATATGCATAGCGCTGTCTGAACCTGTTGTCGCCTGAATGCGGCCTTGTAGGGTCATCCAAAATTCCAATCCACTCCGGATCGCCAATTTCGTTTGTATAACTTTTTTCAAATATCCCATTTCTGTTCAGGTCAATGTAAAATCTTCCTTCGCCGCCGGGTTCAACATCCATCAATACAGGCACCCGCGGATCGATCTGAAGGCTTAGAAGGTCGTTTGGGGTAGGATTGGGTGGATATACATCCCGGTTCGTTGAGACCAAAGGGCTGAAACTTAAAAGACTGTTTTCGGTTACCATCCGCGACACAATTTCCGCCTTTGCCCGTTCAAGCGCCGCATTTGCCGCAAGTTCTGCCTCGAGTTGTGTCCCAGTAAGGGTTACCTGACCGCGTTCGCGCCGTGCAACTAACAGAAATGCAACCGCAAGCATGGTGATAATTGACAACATTATCAGCGTAATCACCAGGGCAAAGCCCTTGCGGACAGACTGTGGATAATCGCTTTTATTCAATAAACTCCCCCCAGCGTCCTTCCGACGCCATAACATCATTAAAAGCTGGCTGTAATTTCTGAATCTCATTGAGTACTTGCGCTATGCAAAGGTATTGTTTGTCTGAAAATATGGACGCGTCCGGCGCGTCGTTCATCTTCAAGAAATGCCCTAACGCTCGCCCCCGGCATCCCGGAGATTTGCTCAAGCACAGGTGGTTCAAGAACCCCGAGCACAATCTCCACGCTGTATGGCAGGGCGTTACCCATGAACAATGCAAAATTGCTTAATTTAATAATATTTGAAGAAATGTTGTCCGGATAAATCATCCCATTCCTGTCATAACAATGAATTTCAAAATGAACAATCCCGTCAGCAACCCTGTGAGTTTTAGTTGTGCCTTTCAGCTGAGGATTATTTTGAAGCAGCGACTTTTCGTTCTGAAAATCTTTGAACAGTTCACGCGCTCCACTGTGATTAGTCATGCATAAATAACGGTATAATGTTCCAACCCCGGAGTTATTAGTAATGTTTACAAAGTAACCAACACCAAACCACTGGCGGTTTATGTTATATGTGAAAAACAGGTCTTCAATATCGTAATTTATAACTCCGCCGATGAGTTTTTGGGACAACGGCGGGAATTTTTCATTCGAAGTGTTTGTGATTGCATAAAAATTCACGGAATTGGAAATCGGAAATCCGTAGAAATAGACTACTTGATTTAGCGGCAGATTTACAGCCTTTGCCTGCGGAATTTCACGCATCATCAAGTCCATTATCGACCTGCCAGTCTCCATTACGTCAGTTTGAGTAACGCTTCCCCTCAAAGCCTTTTGGGTGTACGAAAACATATTGAGCAACCCGACAACAATTATCACAAGGATGCTCATGGCGACCAACATTTCCATGATGGTCATGCCTGCTGTGCCAGTGACACTATCTAATTTTTTCCTTAAAACATGTCGCATGCGCTTTTAATTTTCGAAAAACCAGAGTGTATCCCCGCCGACGTTTGTTTGTATAAGCCTGCCGGATACCAGCGTCCTGAATGTCCGCGTCGTGGCAGAGTTTGTTACTACACTGCCATCGCCCCTGACGGGCCATCTAAATGTCAGTTTTAATTCATATAAATTTGTATGTAAGGAGGCTGAATATTGTGTTCCGCTCTGGAATTCGCGTAGTTCGCTAATCAGCATATAACGGAACGCAAGGTCTTTTGTTTCCTGTGTCATTTCAGATGGCACACCGGCAAGGGAACGTACAATAGCGACATTCGGAACATTTGTTCGGCTCAGAAGTCCAATAATCTGTTCCGGTGTCATTCCGGCGGCGTTTCTTCCGTTCACCTCATCCACGAACTGACTCAAATCCATCACACCGCGAGCTCCGTTCTTAATCGCCTCCATGAAAAACCGCGCGTCATTGAAAATCAGAGTATCCGTCCGGTTATCACGTTTTATATTGAGCCCGGACGGGAACACCCCAATAATCGCCACAAGCGCTATCGCAATGACGGCAAGCGCTATGGCAATTTCTATCATAGTAAAACCGCCCTCTCCGCGCGTTTTATTTCCACAAGGCGCATCTGACGCAGTTAATAAATTTTTCCCGGTTAAAATTCTCATCGTCTTACATAATCTCAGGTCTTTCTACTTTGCATCGTCCAGTCAGCCAGTCTATCCGGATATGATTGAAATTGTTTGTTGAATTGCCTGGGGGCGTTTCCTGAAAATCTATGTTCCTGACGCCGGATGCGTTAGTCGATATTAACATTGAACCCCGGGTCAAAGGAATTATTTCATCGTATTCAGACAACACAGGCTGGTTCTGCCCCTGAAAATGAACCAGTTGTCCTAGATAATTAAACGCAATACAGGGCAGACTAACAAGCGTGTTAGTGTTGATTGCTGTTGGGAATGGGAAAAGTTGATACGAAAACGCAAGCGAATTTGTCCCCTGAACAAATTTCCATGGCGCTATAAAGATACCCTCCGGCAAACTCCGCCATTCACCAAAATAACGCGGATTTTCACGACCCGGCTGGTCGCCCGAAGACCGGCGCGCAAAGAATCCGTACCCCCGCATAGCCAAACGTTCAAACATGTCAATCTGTTCGGGTTGCAGATATCCCCCGGCAATTTGAGTAATATTTGGCGGAATAAAAACCATATAAACAGTTGTGCGGTGGTTGATTGCCAGTCGTCTCGCGCGTGCCACATCATCCATCAACTGACGATTCGCAATACCCATTGCGTCGCTTTTTGTGATATTACGGATTGCCGGCAGGCTGAGATAAAAGATTATTCCGAATATAGATATTACTACCAGCATCTCAATAAGCGTAAATGCGCCGTATGGCGCTTTGCCGGATGCTGTAGTTCCGCGTAAATCCAATAAATCTATTTTTCGGTTACTAACCTTCATTCATCGGCTCACTTTTTGCTGTCTGTCCAACTCTTAATATCGTCTGGTGTACCGTCTTTACCATCAGCACCTGCCGACCAGACTGCAACCGACACAGGAATACTCAAAGGTGTGGAAAAAATCCCCGCCGGTATATCTACTTTGTTGTCGTAATTGTAATCTATAGCAATTCTGTAAGCCCTCCCCCATGGGTCGCGCCATGTACCGTCTGGTCCGATTCCCGGCATCTCTGTGCTGGAGGCAATTTTTGCTTCAATAAAAACTACACGCCTTGGATTGCGCGCGTGGTTTGGGTTATTCGGAGAATCAATGTCGCGCAGAATATCAATTATTGCGGCATTTTTCCCGTCGAGTCCGAAAACCGTATCCTCTGCGGCATTTGTCGGACACGGATACCGATTATACTCCGATTCGTATTTACTGATTGCCCCGACAATGTTTTTGATTTCAACCTGAGCAGATGCTACCAGCGCCTTTTTCTTTGCGCTTACAACAGCGGTAGATATTAACCCGGCAAGAATGCCGA
>Ga0207433_10011119_pt1 | contig 13798 bp, 7 predicted proteins | sample YelNatPaOPGAMG01_FD_187559 | JGI IMG/M metagenome (GOLD analysis project Ga0207433, IMG submission 187559) | Hot spring thermophilic microbial communities from Obsidian Pool, Yellowstone National Park, USA - OP-RAMG-01 (SPAdes) (version 3) | ecosystem: Environmental > Aquatic > Thermal springs >... | reverse complement strand
CGGTCATCATATGGACAATGACGAGAATCTTCTCATTGTCCGATGCGCTATTCAATATGTTTACCAGTTCCGGGGTCATCTTTCCCGGAATTGCTGGTCTCATCGCCAGCAAGAAACCAAGAAATAAAGTAAACATTTTGACCTCCTTTTCTTATTCTAATTTTTTCTATCATCATCTTTCTTATTTTTTTGTCTCTTTATCACCTCCTTTCTAATGCTAAAATTATATAAACAATATCCTCACTGTCAAGTCCCCAAATCTGTTCCGGGCGCCCAGAGGGCACCCGGGGGCCAGAAAGGGGGTTTGACATATCGTCTTTCGTTGGACGGTTTCGCAGCCCGCCAAGAAGTGTGGCGGGTAGCGAGAAAAACTAAAAAATTCAAAAGGGTTATAAAGGGTTATCAGGGGTAATAAGGGGTGATTAAGGGATTTTTTTCCCCTTAGCACTTCCTTTCGTTCCACGTTCCACGTTACACGTTTCACGTCTTTTCCCCTTCTCGTCGCCCTTTAGCCCTTTTCTTTATTCCTTCAATTGCCCCCAATTGCCTCCAATTGCCCCCAATTGCCTTTTTCTTTTTTCGTTTCACGTTCCACGTTACACGTTTCACGTCTTTACACCTTCTTGTATTCTTCTCGCTACTCTATTTTAACAGTATCACCTTCTCATTCTTCTTAAATTCGTCAGTCTCCAATCGGACAAAATAGACACCCGAAGGAAGTCTGCGACCAGAATCGTCATCTCCAAACCAGAGAATGGCTGATTCATGATTCATGATACACGATTCAAGATTAAAAGATTTTACCAATCTGCCACTGACATCATAAATCTTTATACTGGCTACTGGATACTGGCTACTGACTACTCCACTCCTGTATCGTGTATCCTGTATCATCTCTCCTGTATCCTGTATTGTGTATCTGATTATCAGACTCTTCCTGAATGGATTCGGATAGACCACAAGCAAACCATTTGCATTCTCAACCTCCAAACTCTCATCCTTTTCCTTTTCTGCTATCCAGACAGAACCACCATTCGTGGTCTTACGAATCATCCCACCTCTGCCCGCAGCATAAACTATATTGGCATTAACCGCGAAAACATCATTACAGTGGTGCAGGGTTGTTAAATTAATTGGAAACCAGTTTGTTCCGCCATTTGTTGTTTTCATCATCAAATGATAACCACCCCTGCCCACTGCATAACCAGTGTTATTATTAACAAAATCGACTGAAATTGCTGGTGCAAAACTCGGGTCCCAAAGTCCCTGTAAGAACCAGGAGTTTCCGCCGTTTGTTGTCTTAATAATCTTGTAGTAACCAGAGGAATAAATGCATCCGGATATATACCCAATTTGAGAATTTTCCGGAAAGTCTATTGAATAAAAATTACAATTTAGACTTGGCATATAGTTAACAGTCCAATTCTGCCCACCATTAGTTGTCTTGTATACAACACCAACAACTCCGCCATATTCTTCAGGAGCACCTGCAACTGCGTAGCCTGTATCAGCATTAAAGAAAAATATATCCTGTATCGCACGCCAACTTTCATTATTTGGCAAGGTCTGCAAGATCCAGTTATCACCACCATCTGTTGTTTTGTATATTACACCACCCTCAATTGCTAATATCCGACCACCAATATAACCAATTTGTTCATTCACAAATTTTACTGCAAATAATTTAGCGGTAGTATTTGTATTCTTGGGTATCCAGGTATTGCCGCCGTTAGTCGTCTTAGAGAATGAACCATTTGTCCCGACTGCAAAACCTATTTGATTGTTAAGAAAATCCACATCTAAGAAATCTACATCTGTGCCTGAAGACTGTTGAATCCAGTTAACACCACCATTTGTAGTTTTGAAGATGCTACCAGAATTGCCAACAACATACCCTACCATATCGTTTTCTGGGAAATCTACTGCTGTAAAATCTACCTCTGGTCCAGTATTAAGGAAGTTCCAGGTTGCACCAGCATCATCAGTCTTCAGAATCTGACCAAGAATTACACTAAGATCAACGCCGGCTCTGTATACATTCCCAAAGGCAAAACCTTTCTGTGAATTTGCGAAAGCTATTTTCATCCCACTTGCAATATACTTGGGTATATTAACTGTGGTCCAACTATTTCCACCGTTGGTTGTTTTCATAATAAAACCATTTCCTGCTGCCCAGCCACCTGCATAACCAACCTGGCTGTTTAAAAAATGGACCGCATAAATCTCTTTATAAGTTTCTTGCCAGATTATCTGCCAGGAGTTTCCACCATTTGTTGTTTTAATAATTGTTCCATAACCACCAGAAGGTAATGCATATCCACCAGCATAGCCGGTCTGGTTATCAACAAAACTGACATCCCAATATGTCACAGATGCTGGACTTGTCATACTGACCCAGGTTGTCCCCCCATTAGTAGTTTTAATCAATACTGGAGTATTCATATTATTTCCGCCTACCCCAAAACCAGTATTGGCATCAACTGGAAAATGAACTTCATGGATCCAATAATTGACCCCTGAAGTCTGGGCATTCCAGGATTGACCACCATCAGTTGTCTTATATATATATCCCTCAAAACCACCAACTGCATAGCCAATCTGGTTATTCCCATGAGGAAACTCAATATCCTTTATAGCACCGCCATAGAATGTAGGGAATGCAGGGAAAGATAGAAATTGCCAAGTTGCACCCTGATTGGTTGTCTTTAGAACAATGGGCCATGTAAAAGTGCTGTAGTTCGTTGCGTGTAAAAGTCCTGCTGCATAACCGGTCATAGAATCAGGAAAATCAATAGCGTGTAATTCGTAGTATCCAGGATAAGTATCAGGATGGGGTGTGTAGGAGATATTCCATGTCAATCCGCCATCAGTGGTTTTTAGAATAGTGCCTCCCTCTTCATCCACCATAAATACTATATTCTCATTGATAACACAGAGGTCACCATACTTATTCCCCTGAGGTCTGGGATTCTGCCATACCGTAGCGAGGGTAGAGGTTTGACATATTCCAGCACCCACAACTATCACAAAAACCATAATAAGCCTTTGAATGTTCATAACACCTCCTATCAATAAATTTATACTGCAGATTGTGTCACAAATCATTGGGGTATAGCTCAAAAAATACAGGACAATCCAATCTTTTTTTAAAAATATTATATTAATACTTGACATTTTAATAGATTTTGATATAATTTTCCGTTTATGTATAACAAATATGAAAAACTTTTCTTTATGGTAAAAGACGCGTTAATCCGGGATAGACTCTCAATTAGAGAGGCAGCAAAGAGGTTCAATATCCACTACCAGACAGTCTTTAAATGGATGAAACATTATAGAGATTCAGGTGAAAAGGAATTTCCCTGGTGCAATAATATCCATAAAAAACGCATTTCTCATCAGGTGGAAAATTTAGTTATATACTATAAAGAAAAATACCCCTGGATAACCCTATCTCATACACAGAAATTATTACAAAAGAAAAAAATAAGGATTTCAATCAAATGTCTTTGGAGCATCTGGAAGAGGAATGGGCTTTCAGGCTTTGACAAAAATCTTATCAGTAATGACTTTACTGACTATATGCCATTAACCAGAGATGCACGGTTGAAATTATTGCAAGCACAGAAATTCTATGAAAAAGGATTGCTCAAAGAATCAGCTGAAACTATAAATTCGGCTCCCTGTTTACCAAAGAATGATTTAATTTTACGGTTACCCGATGATTATTTAAGCACAAAAAGGAAAATTGAAAGAATGACGCTACAGTTCGGAACCATACCATTGTCTGAATATATTCGGAAGGCAAAAGCAATATACAATGATTGCATTAAGAATCAGCTGAATTATTCAGCGTTAAGAATCGGCATTCTATTGTGCCTTGCATTATCCTGGTATGGTATACCAGAAGAGTTATCTATATGGATAAAAAAGGTTGAACATCTGATGCCTTCTTCTGTCAGAAAAGCAAAGGATTTGTTTCCCATTTACTTTACAATGCTTCTGTCAAAATGTCATTGCCTTGTCCAAAGATTAAGAATAGCAAGTGCCTTTAAGATTCTTCGCTATTGCCACCATCTTATTTCACAGCATAAGAAACCTCCATATAATTTTCTCTACGACCTTGCAATTCAGTATATAGACCTTGAAGATTATCATACTGCAGAAAAATTGCTCAACAAGACACTGGCAGTATTAGATGAACAGCGAAAGAATAGAGCAAAAACTTTACTTGCAATTTATGTCCATCTTTTGAGAGGAAATATAAACACTGTTTATAAACTGTTGAAAGAGGCAAAAATTTACGACTGGGTGAGAAATGCCCAATTAGCGAGGTTTCAGGCACTCCTTGCATTAATTGAAGGCAAGCCATCTGAAGCCCTTGATTTGGCGCAAAAAGCCCTAAATGCATCTAAGGCAGGTGGATTGCCACTTGATATTACTAATTCCTATCTTGCAATCGCGAGTACATATATGGCTCTGGGAGAAATTAAAAAGGCAAAGGAATTGATATATGAATTAAAAGAATACACAGAAAAAATTAAGATGAAGAGACAATTATTAATTGCTAACATACTGTTGCAGAAATTTCCCAAAAATAAAGAATTATATAAGTTATCCACAGTTAATCTTGCGCGAATTTTGAAAACCCAGGGTTATATGGCTGGGTACAAGTATGCTCAGAAAAAAGGAATAATGTTCTATTTTTACCGATATCTGTTCTTTTTTCCGGAAATCTTGAAACGCAGAATTAAAAAAGGAAAACCCACATTCTTATCAAAGTCAATTATGAGATTACCTATTTTTAATTCTGAAGCCCTGAGTTATCGGATAAATTTTTTGGATAAATTAACGGTCTATCGTAATCAGAAATATTTAAAGGTGCACCTTTCACCAAAAGATACAGGGGTATTACTCTATGTAATTAACCAGATAAAAGAGCCGGAAAACTTCCTTAACCTTTCTGAAGTCTATTCAAATTTCTGGCAGAAAAGTTCTAAGCCGGCGCGGATATTTTCCCATTGTCTTGTCCGTATTAAAAAGGCATTGGATATTCCAGGGACTTATTTAGAAGTAAGAAGAACTATGGGAGAGCCTGTTCTGGTTAATAACAATATCTACTTTACTACTGATTATCAGGAATTTGAGCAGACCATTGCCCGGGCAAAGGCATTGCAAAGGGCAGGTGAATGGGAGTTTGCAAAAAAAGAATTCTTGCAGGCATTTAAGTTATTCCGGGGTGAACCATTTAAGAAGAACTTTGATGACTGGTCAGTGGATATGAGATTTCGGATTTTGAGTGAACTTGAGAATGAGGCGATAAACTTTGCCAAAGCCAGCCTTGAGCATAATGATGAGCGCAATGCTAAAAAAGTTTTAGAAAAGGTTTTAAAGATAATTCCGGATTCAGAAGAAATCAAGAATTTGTTAGATAGTCTTACAGTTTAATGGTATTTTAGGAAGATATTTTTTAGACTTTACCTCACTTTAATAAGATTAACAAAGTGTAAATGATTAGCTGTATTATCTTATTTAATTTTTTAATCCGTTTTCCTTTTTCAACTTATAATTTAGTTTTATTTTAATTTTATAAATTTGATCGTCTCTGATTCGCTATTATTCAAATTGACGAATAGGAAATAAACTCCTGCTGGAAGATTTTTAATATCTTCTCTTTGTATAACGATGGTTTGTTCATTGTAATAATTATCTGTAAACAATCTCCTGCCGTCTGGAGTATATAAACTTATATTCACAGGTGTATTTGATGATTTATGGATCATAAGTTCAATATTATTTCCCATAAAGAATAACGTCTTGGGTAAATTGGATAGTTTATCAAACTTTTTCTCCTGAATTCCTATTAAACTCCTTTCAAACTTCAGGATGAAAGCATCCTGACTCCCACCATTTGCATCTTGATAATAAGCCCCGCCTGGGTCAGTAGTGGGTATATCTACTGAGTAGGTTGCTCCAGATACAAATATATTTCCATCACTATCAGTATCTATTGAATATCCCTGGTCACCAGCGCTACCTCCGTAATAGGTTGCCCATTGCCTGACCCCGGTATTGGTAAATTTCAAAATAAAGGCATCATCCTCACCCGCTATTGTATCCTGATAATATGCACCGCCGCCAGGATTGTATTTTGGAAAATAAGTTGACCAGGTTTTTCCGGTTATAAATAAATTTCCAAAACCATCCAGATTAATTGAATATCCGGTATCAACACGTTCGCCCCCGTAATGTGTCGCCCAGAGTCTAACACCTGAATTACTAAATTTTAAGATGAATGCATCTTGATAACCTGCATTTGTCCCTTGATAATAGGCACCACCTCCTGGATTATAAGTGGGGAAACCTCGAGTATCGCCAGTAATAAAAATATTACCAGCATTATCCACGGTAATGGATCTGAAAATGTCCCACCCAGCACCACCTCCATAATAAGTTGCCCATAGCCTTATTCCGGAATTATTGAACTTTAAGATGAAACCATCATATGTGCCACCAGCATGTGTTCCCTGATAATACGCACCACCACCTGGATCATATGTCGGCAGGTTTCCAGATTCCGTATACCCACAGATGAAAACATTCCCTCCGGCATCAACATCAATACCAAAAGCACTTTCTGTCATACTACCACCATAATAAGTTGCCCAAAGAAGCGACCCTGAATTGTTAAATTTTAATATGAATATATCGGCATTTCCCGCATTCGTTGCCTGATAATATGCACCACCACCTGGATCATATGTGGGGAAATTTGTTGACCAAGAATGGCCAACAATCCATACATTATTCATATTATCTACTGCAATACCCCTTGCCCATTCCTCAATATCACCTCCATAGTAAGTAGCCCATAGTCTAACCCCTGCGTTATTAAATTTTACTATACAAGCATTGTAATATTGACCAGCGAGAGAATCCTGATAATAGGCACCACCTCCAGGATTATATGTTGGAAAGTCAGTAGACCCGGTCCAACCACAAGCAAATACATTACCATAAGAATCAATAGCCAGAGATGAAAAAATCTCCCACCCGGTGCTTCCGCCATAATAGGTCGCCCAGAGCCTCATGCCTGCGTTATTGAATTTCACTATAAATGCATCTCCATTTCCTGCCTGAACGCCTTGATAATAGACACCACCACCTGGGTCATATGTAGGAAAAGTATTTGACATAGATGTTCCTGATAAAAAGACATTACCATTGTTATCAACAATAATATTCATACTGTAATCAATATCTTCACCTCCATAATAGGTCGCCCATAGCAATGAAAGTGGTGGATCAATGATCAGTCGATTCACACCAGAGTATCCGTTTACAAAATAAGATATAAGATTATTATTGCCCTTCTTATATCTTACCTCAGGAACTCTTAAACGCTTACCTGAATCCAAGATTTCATAAGCATTTATCTCGCCATCCTCTATTTTCCCAAGTGGGGTAGAGTAAACCGCTTTCTTGCCACCTTCTAATATCTCCATATCTGCATATTTTACTTGATATTTTATTCTACCAATCTCAGCGCATGGCATTATTTCAAACTCATGATGTAATATACCATTTTCATATCTCCAGACCCAATCAATGCCAGGATAGACATCCCTTATCCTCACCCTTCTATATTTTTTTACATTCAGAATTCCTGAAGGAGAGTTGGGTAAATAATAATTTGCATATCCCGGAAGTTCATCTTCATAAACAATGTTTGATTCATCTATTTTTGCACCAATAAGTATGAGATCAATACGTGCATAATTGACGATAAAATCAGCGAAGGGAGCGAATTTATTGTCCTGATTCGGCATCAAAATTTCTGGTTTGTATATAATATAACTAACTCCGTGTTTAGTAATATAGACCCCAAGATTATTGCATTTAGAACTGAATATTACATCATTTAGATTCTCACCCGCTGTATTCACTATCTGGCCACAATTTGGTTCAAACCCTCTATCCTCCTTTAACCAGCTTTTTGCATATTTTGTTAGAACTTCGGTTTCAAAAGAGGCATGGCCAATGTTGATTAATATGGCGACTGTAATGCAAACTAATTTTATTAACTTTAACATTTTTACCCCCTTTCATAAATAAAATACTATCTTATAAACAGTATTTTTTTAGTTATTGAAAAATTAGAACCTTTAATCTTGCAGAAATAGACTCCAGAACCAACGAGTTCACCGAAGCTATTGCTTCCATCCCATACGACTTCCTTACAACCATTTACATTACTTGTTAGATCACGCACAATCTTACCCTGAACATCGTAGATTTTTAACTCACTAACAGGAAGTGAACTGATAAAAATTTTGGTTTTTCCTTGAAAAGGGTTAGGCATAATTTTAATTGGAAAACTTTCTTTGTTTTTATCATTTTCAGCATCTTCAATCCCAAAGCTTTGGCAATAAAAGGCGTATAAAGTCGTTCCGGCGATGATATAAAACCTTCCTGGAACAAGTGCTGGAAAAGTCCGCATTCCCCGCTGTTGTGGTAAAGTTCTCATCCAGCGAATAGTGCCATCAGGGTCAAGTGCATAGAGTGTTGTATAAAGTGTTCCTGAGTCTACCATCCCAATATATGCTCTATCAAGTGCATCAATAATAAAAGAGCTGTAATTATAACGACTTGGGTTATATGTTATTGAATCTTGAAAAGTTTTCAGACCATTATTTGAGGCAAATTTGAAGTAAACAGGTCTTTTTTGTCTATTTATTAACCAGATTGTATCATCCACGCCCAACGCCGGAGTAATATAAAGAAAAGTTCCAAGCCCGGTTACTGGAGACCATTTATCAGTATTGTTCGGCCTAATGGCGTAAAGGTAACCATCACCGCTTACAAAATAAACTGTAGAATCAACTCCGATTGCAGGACTTGACCAGGATAATGATGCAGGTGCCCCACCGATGTAGTGCGTCCATATTATACCTCCGTTTGTATTTATCTTAGCAATTGTATTGGTATTCGGATTTGGAGAATATTCAAAATACAAAAATGCATTGTCTGCTGATATTGCAGGTGGGTATCCAAAGTTTAATCCTGTTGCCAGTGCCCATTTTCTATTCCCCATACTGTCAAGGGCATAAAGCGAGTCAAGCCTAACATAAATTGTTTTATTAACACCGATAATAATAGGAGTTAATTCAGTAAAGTAAGCAGTGTTTGAGGAAAGATCCTTCTGCCACACTAACTTTGCATAATTACCCGAATCATCAATCGCAACCACGCGTAAATCAGAAGTATTGAAATAAATTCTACCTCTCTGGTCTATTGCCGGCCCCCAACCCGGCACACAACCCCCAATTTTATATCGCCATTTTTCTACCCCATTAGGTCTCACCGCAAAAATAAAACTATCTGGACTGCCAAAGTATATCGTGCCATCTTCGCCAATAACTGGTGATGCATACCTTATCTTAAAGGTATCTCCGGTTGAAAAACTCCATAATATAGAATCGCTTGCCGGCCCAAAAAAGGGGCATTTACCGGTTAACTGTCGGTTGTATTTCCAGTTAGGCCATATAGGTTCTGAAAAAATTAAGTTGGAACACAATATGACTAATGTAAAGAAAATGACCAATTTTTTCATAATTTACTCCTTTTAGTTATTTTAAAAAAAATTGTGTATTGAAGCTAAATGCAGGATGCCATTAAATTCCGATTTTTCTTACTTTTATTCGCTATTTTATATCCTGTTGACAATTTTTGATTTTTATTGTAAAATGTTTCCACGAATGGCTAACAAAATTATAAGGAAAGATTATAACTTCCGACTTTCGGTAGTTAAACATTATTTAAATACAGGTGATTCAATACGAAAAATTTCAAAAATATGGAATATTCACTATACAACCGTTTATAAATGGATTAAATCATTCAGAAAAAATGGGAATCTTGGTTTATCCAACTATCATACGCCCTGGAATAAATTTAGCAAATCGATAGAAAAAAAAGTAATTTTACTAAAAGAAAGAGAACCGGCGATAACCGTAAGAAAAACAAAAGAAATATTAAATGTTCAAGGAATAAATATTTCTACAAAGGGAATATGGAGCATATGGAAAAGATACGGCTATGCTGGTTTTGATAAAAAATCCCTGAATTTTATTATTACAAAATGTATCCCCTGGAGTTCGGAAGCGAAAAAAAAATATGATCAGGCTCTTCATCTTTTTGAAACAAACAATCTAAAAAATGCACTTGAATTAATAAATTCTATTCCTTCACTTCCTGACAATGAACTTTTAGAAAAAATTTCTGATGCAGATTTAAACCTAAGACGAATAATTGAAAAATATATCCGCCTATTCCTGAAAATGCCTTTATCTCATTATTTAAGGAAAGTAGAATCTTTATATAACAACTGTAAAAGAAAAAAACTTTATTTTTCAGCGCTCAAAGTCGGAATCTTATATGCTGGTGCACTCTCTTATCAGGGTAAACAAAGTATGTTTTCTTTAACAATAAAAGAATTAACAGAATTAATGAAGCCTCAAGGCGGTTATTTTTCAAACCTTCTCTTCCTCTTCAAATTTGCATTACTCGTTGGCCTGGGTATTGTTAGAGTAAAAGCTTTTGATTTCAATGGTGCCTACAAGATTATTAATAAGTGTAAAGAATTAACAAGACATCGTAAAATCCTCCCTGATGAATTTATTAAAATGATCGGTATATTATACACTTGGGTTCAAGATTACAGACAAGCAGAACTATGCTTGCTTAAAAATAACATGCAGGAGAGTGATATTACCGTTAGTTATGATAACCCGATTGCAGTCTTGTACTTTCACAAATGGGATTATAAAAAAATCAGAAGCGTAAAGAGATCCAAAATGAAAGATTTAAATAAAAACAATCTTCTTCTGTTATTCGAAGCGTCAAATTCGCTATTCAATGGTAATCCTGAGCAAGCAATAACATTAGCTACCCAATCCATTGAATTTGCGAAAAAAGAGCAATTTTATGATATTGTTTCGAGTGCTTATATAATCATTGCCAGTGCCTTATCATCCCTTGGTAACACTGAAAAAGCAAAAAAATTCATTTGGAAAATATATCTTTTATCAGAAAAATCGGCATATTGGCAACAGATTATAGCATTATTAACTTTAAAACATAAAAAAGAAGAATTAAAAAATTTGGCAAATGGAAATTTTCTGCCCTTAATTAAAATTATTGCGCTTTTAAAACTCGGAGATTACAAAAAGGCATTTATGATTGCCCAGCAGAAATATTTAATTTCAGATTTTCTCTTCTTCGTCCCGTTTTTTCCCGAAACTGTTCTACAAAATGCAGAAAGAAAAAAAATTATCGGAATACCCAAACGAATGCTCCAACTCCCAATTTTCAATAATACTACTAAAGTCTATTATGTCAAATTTCTTGGACCGACGGTTATATTTAAAAGACAAAAATATTTAAAATTAAAATTAAATCCTAAAGATGAGGCATTTTTACTCTATCTTTCTTTTAAAGCCGGTGGGCCTAAAAAAACAATTAATCTTTCAGACATTTACACAAACTTCTGGCCAAATAGCGAAAAGGCATCACGCAATTTTTCCCATTTATTGGTGAGAGTAAAAAAGACATTGAAGATACCGAGCCATCTTTTGACAATTTCAAGATGCTACGGTGAGAATTATCTGGTCAATAATGGAATTTATTTTACCACTGATTATCAGGAATTTGAGCAGACCATTGCACGGGCAAAGGCATTGCAAAGGGCTGGTGAATGGGAGTTTGCAAAAAAAGAATTCTTACAGGCATTTAAGTTATTCCGGGGCGAACCATTTAAGAAGAATTTTGATGACTGGTCAGTGGATATGAGATTTCGGATTTTGAGTGAACTTGAGAATGAGGCAATAAACTTTGCCAAAGCCTGTCTTGAGCATAATAACAAAAATGATGCCCGTAGAATATTACAAAAAGTCCTGAAAATCGCTCCTGATTCACAGGAAATAATAGAAATAGTCAAAAAGTTAAATTGTCATTAGCGCAAGTGATAACTAATTTAAAAAATTCTTCATTGACTTTTATCTGCATTACGATATAATTATTAAGATGAAGAAAATTAAATTCCTGGCAAATGTAAATATTGAACAACCAATAATAGAATTTCTATCAGCAAAAGGTATTGATGTAAAAAGCGTTGCAAACATAAACAAATATATGACCGATGATAATGTATGCGAACTGGCAAATAGAGAACAAAGAATTATTTTAACCAACGATAAAGATTTTGGTGAGATTGTTTTTTTCCAAAAAAAAATTGTCTGGGGCTTGGTCCTCCTTCGTATTAAAGGTCAGAATGTAGAGGAAAAAATCGTGCGATTGGAAAATCTACTAACAAAATATTCAGATAAAATAATAAACCACTTTGTGGTTGTGTCAAAAGAGAAGATTAGATTTATAGCATTGGAGGTGATTTAATGGAAGATAAAGAATTGCTTAAAAGGATTGAAAGAAGACCGGAGATAATGTTTGGTAAACCAGTTGTAAAAGGCACAAGGCTGCCAATAGATTTATTATTGGAAAAACTTGCACATGGTTATACCGAAGATAAAATATTACAAGAATATCCATTCATAACCAGAGAAGATATAAAAGCTGCTCTATTATATGCTGCGAAAATCCTTGCACTTGAAGAGGAATTCTCTGCGGTTTAAATAATAGAATAACAAGGTAAATTCTTTAATTCTTAGTTTTGCAATTTAAAGTGTTCTTCGCGAAAATCCCCGGGCGCCCAGAGGGCACCCGGGGACCAGAAAGGGGATTTGACATATCGTCTTTCGTCATACGGTTTCGCAGCCCGCCAAGAAGTGTGGCGGGTAGCGAGAAAAACTAAAAAATTCAAAAGGGTTATAAAGGGTTATCAGGGGTAATAAGGGGTGATTAAGGGATTTTTTTCCCCTTAGCACTTCCTTTCGTTCCACGTTCCACGTTACACGTTTCACGTCTTTTCCCCTTCTCGTCGCCCTTTAGCCCTTTTCTTTATTCCTTCAATTGCCCCCAATTGCCTCTAATTGCCCCCAATTGCCTTTTTCTTTTTTCGTTTCACGGTCCACGTTACACGTTTCACGCCTTTCCCCCTTCTTGTCGCCCTTTGGCCCTTTAGCCCTCTTTAGCCTTTTTGAGCCTTTTTTATTTTTTTCCGTTTCACGGTCCACGTTACACGTTTCACGTCTTTTCCCCTTCTCGTCGCCCTTTAGCCCTTTTCTTTATTTCTCCAATTGCCTCCAATTGCCTTCAATTGCCCCCAATTGCCTTTTTCTTTTTTCGTTTCACGTTCCACGTTACACGTTTCACGTCTTTACACCTTCTTGTATTCTTCTCGCTACTCTATCTTAAAAGTATCACTTTCTCGCTCTTATTCAATCCATCGCTCTCCAATCGGACAAAATAGACACCCGAAGGAAGTCTGCGCCCAGAATCGTCATCTCCAAACCAGAGAATGGCTGATTCATGATTCATGATACACGATTCAAGATTAAAAGACTTTACTATTCTGCCACTGACATCATAAATCGCAATACCTGGATATTGTTTTCCATCTTGTATCATGCATCGTGTATCTTGTATCCTGAATCCTTTATCGTGAATCTTGTATCCTGCATCCAGTATCGTGTATCTGATTTCTGTTTTTTCACTGAACGGATTCGGATAGACCAAAAATTCTGGTTGCAGTTTGAAATTCTTGCTTGCAGTTTCCTTAATTCCTACCGACCAGTTGCTGGATGAATAGAAATTAGACCAGGTACTTGGATTTGTAAAATCG
>Ga0207433_10011118_pt1 | contig 13798 bp, 15 predicted proteins | sample YelNatPaOPGAMG01_FD_187559 | JGI IMG/M metagenome (GOLD analysis project Ga0207433, IMG submission 187559) | Hot spring thermophilic microbial communities from Obsidian Pool, Yellowstone National Park, USA - OP-RAMG-01 (SPAdes) (version 3) | ecosystem: Environmental > Aquatic > Thermal springs... | reverse complement strand
CTTTCTTTTCTTCGCAAGATAACCTAAAAATCCTCCTGCAAATGCATCGCCTGCGCCTGTGGGATCGCAGACATCCTCTAATAAAAATGCAGGTGTTAAGAAAATAATAGAATTATCGCTAAATAACACCGCCCCATATTCCCCTCTTTTTATTATTGCAAATCTTGAACCAAGAGAAAGTAAAAATTTTCCAGCCTTGATTACATTGTCTTCTCCAGAAAAAAGCCTTGCCTCACTATCATTGAGGAACATAAATGTGACTTTTTTTATCAGTCTTTTTAGGGAGGCGGGTTTATTCTTTATCCAATAATTCATAGAGTCACAGCCAACTATACATCTGCCGTCAAAACATCTAAGGATATGGTTTTGAAGGTCTGGGTCTATATTAGCGAGAAAGACAATCTTGCTATTTTTGTATTCTTTTGGCACCACAGGTCTGAACTGGGCAAATACATTTAGCTCGGTATTTATTGTCTTTGCACAATTAAGGTCATCCACATATGAACCTTCCCAGCGAAATGTCCTGCCTTCTTTTGTTTCTAATCCTAGCGTATTAATGCCGAATGATTCTATGATATTTCGATACTTTACAGGAAAATCCTTTCCAACGGTTGCAATCAGGTTTACCTTGGTAAAAAAACTTGCACTTATAGAGAAATAGGTGGCAGACCCTCCCAAAACGTCTTTAAATCTTTGTCTTGGGGTCCTGATAGTGTCCAATGCTACTGAACCTATCACAGTTATTTTGTCCATCCAAAACACCTCTCCATCATTTTCATTGAACAAAAATCACTGCACATAGTACAGACATCCTTACTCTTTGGATGTGATGATTTTCTATATCTCCATGCCTTCTCAGGATCTATAGAAAGCTGTATCTGTCTTTTCCAATCCCTCCTTGCACGAGATTGCGAGATCCTCTTGTCTTTCTCCAGGGCCTGTGGAATACCTTTTGCTATATCAGCTGCATGTGCGGCTATTCTCGATGCGATCACACCTTCTTTTACATCATTAGTGTCAGGTATCCTGAGATGCTCTGAAGGTGTAACATAACACAAAAAATCAGCGCCATAAAATGCAGCTATAGCACCGCCTATCGCCCCTGTTATATGGTCATATCCTGGTGCTATATCTGTAACAAGCGGACCCAGTACATAAAAAGGGGCGTTACCGCACAACTTTTTTTCTAAAATAACATTGGACTCTATCTGATTGACTGGCATATGGCCAGGACCTTCTATGATAATCTGGACGCCGCTCGACCTTGCCTTCTCTGCTAATTCTCCGAGTGTAATCAGTTCTTGGAATTGGGGTCTGTCAGTAGCGTCTATCACAGAGCCGGGTCTCAACCCATCTCCAAGACTCAATGTTATATCATATCTCTTTGCTATTTTTATAATGTCTTCAAAATATTCATAAAGGGGGTTCTCTTTTTTATTTGCCACCATCCATTGGATCAGAAATGCGCCACCCCTTGAGACAACATCTATGACCCTTTTTTGTCTTTTTAATCTAGTCAGGGTATCCTGCGTTACCCCACAATGAACTGTAAAAAAATCTACCCCATCAGCTGCCTGCTCTTCAAATACATTAAGTATATCCTCTTTTGTCATCTTTAAAATACTGCCTTTTTTTGTGGATGCCTTTATCGCGGCCTCGTAGATAGGCACTGTCCCTAAAGGAATATTGCAATTTTCTAACATTATCTTTCTAAGGGTCCGGATATCGCCACCTGTACTCAGGTCCATAACAGTATCTGCCCCATATTTTATGGCAGTCTTTAGCTTTTTTAGTTCAGTTCTTATATTGGCCTTGTCCAGCGATGTCCCGAGATTTGCATTTATCTTTGTGCGCAATCCCCTTCCGATCCCACATGGTTTTATATCTCTCTTTTTATTTTTTAGCAAAACAATACTACCATCTGCGATGCCCTGACACAAAAAAGACAACGGGACCTCTTCAGACAGGGCGACTGATTTCATCTCCTGGGTATATTTTTTTAACCTTGCACTTTCAATCTGTGTCATATTTTTTTGCGAAGACATAATGCCCTGCAATCCTCTTTTCTATATTATAGAGAGCAAATCGGAGCTTTCTATATTTATTGCTGATACCTTTATCAAATAACCTTGCGCACTCCTCCAGGACACGTAAGGATTCCTTCGCGCGTTCCATATTTGCCATAAAAAGATTTTTTAAATCCGCGGGTTGTTTTTGGAAAGGCATATCTATAAATTTCAGGTAATCCTTCTCTGTGTCTCTGGCAGAGATAAATTTTTTCAGGAATTGTTTTTTTGAACCGATTATAACATCTGTAATTCTGTGTCTTATATATTTTAACATCCTGGCATCTGTCTTATCGGATATTACAAATCTAACAATATCTTCGCAGACCCTGAGACCTTCGCGCGCCCTATTCAGATTTGCATCCATTATTTGAAATAATCCGTTTTTTATCTCTTTAGATGATAACTCAGGCATATATGGTTTCATCCATCCTTCAATTATCAAAAGCGCTATTGTCCCAGTTCTAGTCTTTTAACCACTGAGCTTGTAGAAAAATTCTTTATGTAAGGGATGGTTTTTACTTTGCCTCCATAAGACTTTACAAAGCCGCTTCCTACTATGTCTTTGGGTAGCCAATCCCCACCTTTGACAAGGATATCTGGTTTGATAGATTTTATCAATTTCAAAGGCGTGGTCTCTTTGAATATAACAACAAAATCTACACATGATAGCGCGCTAAGAACAATGGCCCTGTATCGTTGAGAAAATATCGGCCTCGAGCCTCCTTTTAATCTTTTTACAGAGGTATCGCTATTTAATCCAACGACCAGCACATCGCCAAGAGACCTTGCCTTCTGTAGATATATCACATGACCTGGGTGTAATATATCAAAACAGCCATTCGTAAATACTATCTTTTTATTATCACCACGATATCTTTTTAAAATCCTTTTTAGTTCTGATAAGGTCTTTAGTTTATGACAAGGCATCTTCTACAATCTCACAAAGTATATGACCTATTAATATATGCGCCTCCTGTATGCGAGGGGTACTCTTAGAAGGTACTTTAATAGTTATATCAGCTACCTTAGAGATAGGTCCTTCTCTCCCTGTAAGAGCAGCAGTCTTTAGTCCCATCTTTGAGGCCTTGACAATACCACGAATGACATTTTTAGACCTTCCGCTTGTTGATATCCCAAGCGCCATGTCCCCATGTCTACCAAGTGCCTCTATCTCCCGTTCAAATGCATATTCAAATCTGTAATCATTACTCAATGAGGTCAATACAGAAACATTTGTGCCAAGGGCAATGGCAGGGATTGCCTTGCGCTCTTTTTTAAACCTGCCGACCAATTCTGCTGCGATATGCATACTATCTGCGGCGCTGCCGCCATTTCCAAAGACAAGTATCTTATGCCCATTTTTAATAGTGGCTATCATTGCCTTCGCAACTAACTCAATCTGCTTGAGTTGACTCTCTCTAAGCAGACCCTTGACCCCAATACTTTCGTCAATAGACTGGATTATTTTTTCTCGTAGCATCTATAATACCTTAATTTTATTTTTGATCGGTTTTAATAGATGTGCAAAAATTAACCAAAGAATACCTTTGCAGTCTCGTATAAATCCATATCAACTGTCTTTAGTTTGCTCACTGCCTCTTCTAATGGTACACTTACTATCTTGTTTCCCTGTAGAGATGCCATCTTACCATAATCCCTTGCTAAGACAAGTTGCATGGCCTTTATCCCAAACCGTGTGCCTAAAATTCTATCAAAGGCAGTCGGGGTGCCGCCCCTTTGAAGGTGTCCAAGAACTGTTACCCTGGTCTCATACCCTGTCCTTTTTTCTATCTCTTCAGCCAGGATATGTCCAATACCACCAAGTCTTACATGGCCAAATGCATCAAGCTTTTCATCCTGCTTGACTATATCACTTTGTTTAAATTTTGCCCCCTCTGCCACAACTACAATGCTAAAGGTCTTCCCTCTTTCATAACGCCTCTTTAAAAGTCTGCATACCTCATCCATATCAATGGATATTTCAGGGATGAGTATAACATCTGCACCACCTGCTATACCTGCCTCTGTGGCAATCCAACCAGCATGTCTGCCCATAACCTCCACCACCATAATCCTATGATGAGATTCTGCTGTTGTATGAAGTCTATCAATTGCCTCGGTTGCAATATTAACAGCTGTATCAAAACCAAATGTGACATCAGTACAGGATAGGTCATTATCTATTGTCTTTGGGGCGCCAACAATATTAAGACCTTCTTTATAAAGTTTATATGCTACGCCAAGGGTATCCTCTCCTCCAATTGCTATCAATGCCTCCAAGGATAATTTCTTGAAATTTTCCTTAACCTTTTTTACATCTTCTGGTTTTTTATAAGGGTTTGTCCTCGAGGTTCCTAATATGGTCCCGCCTTTTGGAAGTATCCCAGAGATAGTATCAAGATTTAGCTCCATTGCATCGCATTCTATCAGACCCTTCCAACCATTTTTAATACCTATAGGTTGATAATTCTCATTGATAGCGTATCTCACAATTGCCCTTATCACAGGGTTAAGACCAGGACAATCTCCACCACCAGTTAATATCCCTACCCTCTTTTTGTTGTCACTCATAAAATCTCCTCCTTTGTTTATTCTATAGTAGACTTCACAAAATTATTTTCTCGTCGGAGAATTACATATCTCCTTTTCTTTTTATCCCCCTCACCCTTTTCCTCTTCCCCGAAGGGGAGAGAGGAATTTTTGATTACCTTCTCCCCCAAAAGGGAGATGGGATTTTCGAAGTCTTATTATTCTATTCCTTTGAAGTCATCCTCTCAACATAATCTGTTGCAAAATCGCCTCTTACAAATAATGTATCATTCATAACGTATTTACAAAAAGGTATTGTTGTTTTTATAGGGGTTATTATAAATTCATCCAGACACCTCTTTACTATATTTATGGCCTCCCTTCTATCCTTTCCATAACATATAAGTTTGGCAAGAAGGGAATCATAGTATGGTGAGATTGTATAGCCTGGGTATATATGAGTATCCACTCTTACCCCTGGTCCACCAGGCATCAGAAACTGTTCTATCTTTCCAGGACAAGGCATAAAATCTTTTTCCACATCTTCAGCATTTATTCTGCATTCAATAGCAGCGCCTTTGAGCTCAATCTCATCCTGCTTATAGTCAAGTTTTATACCACTGGCTATCTTTATCTGTTCCTTTACTATATCTATACCTGTTACCATCTCTGTCACAGGGTGTTCTACCTGTACCCTTGTGTTGACCTCAAGGAAATAAAAATTTTCAAATCTGTCCAGCAGAAATTCCACTGTCCCTGCGCTTAGATAATTACATGCCTTTGCAGCCTTTATCGCTGTCTCTCCAAGTCTCTTTCTCAGTTTTTGATTAATCACAGGTGAGGGGGATTCCTCTATCAATTTCTGGTGTCTACGTTGAATGGTGCAGTCCCTTTCTCCCAGATGCAATATATGGCCATACTTATCAGCCAGTATCTGGACCTCTATATGTCTAGGCCTTTCTATATATTTTTCAATATACACATTGGAATTCCCAAAAGCCGCCTCTGCCTCCTGTTGGGCTGTCATAAATGAACTCACAAGCCTTACATCATTATGGCATACGCGCATGCCCTTGCCGCCGCCTCCAGCTGCCGCCTTTATGATAACAGGATACCTGAGCCTTTTTGCAGTCTTCAATGCCTCCTCTTTTGTTTTTATAATGTCCTGACTTCCAGGGATCACAGGTATCCCAACCTTTTGCATAGTCTTACGTGCCATATTTTTATCCCCAAGAAGTCGCATGTTTTCAGGCGTTGGGCCAATAAAGGCGATATCGCAGGACTCGCATATCTCTGCGAAATGGGCATTCTCTGCAAGAAATCCATACCCTGGATGGATGGCATCTACATCTGTAATCTCAGCCGCGCTGATTATGGCTGGTATATTAAGATAACTTTCAGAGGCGGGTGGAGGACCTATGCAGATAGCCTCATCCGCAAGTTTTACATGAAGGGAATCCTTATCTGCCTCTGAATAGACACTCACAGTCTTTATCCCCATCTCCTTGCAGGCCCTGATAATTCTAACTGCTATCTCTCCGCGATTTGCTATCAATATCTTTGAGAACATCGCTCAGTCCTTTTAATTTTTATACAGGTTCTACCATAAAAAGTGTCTGGCCAAATTCAACGCTCTCAGCGTTTTCTGCAAGGATTTCAACGATCCTGCCCTTTACCTCTGATTTTATCTCGTTCATCAGTTTCATCGCCTCTATTATGCATACTACCTGGCCCTCCTCAATAACCTGTCCGATCTCTACGTATGGTTTTGCATCAGGCGCAGGTGACCTATAGAACGTGCCAACCATAGGTGCCTTTATCGGGATAAGTTTTTTCTCTTCTTTTTTTTCTTCAGGTCGTTCCTGTATCTGAGGTGGTACGATTGTCTGAATTACCCTTGGGACTTCCTGCGCCTCAGCAAAGGTCTCAAACCTCCCTGAGGCAAGCTTCTTAAGCCGGACCTTTGTCCCTTCTCGTTCGATCTCTAATTCTACAAGATTATTTTCGTTCATAAGATTTATAAGGTCCTTGATCTCTTTTAGATTCATATATTACCTCTTCGGTTATGCATGCATTCAAAAAGACATGCTATATTATGCCCTACCTACATATTGTCCTGTCCTTGTGTCTATACGCACTATATCGCCTTCTTCTATAAAGATGGGAACAGTAATGGTAAGTCCTGTCTCTGTCTTTGCTGGCTTTGTAGCTGCCTTGGAGGTGTCTCCTTTTACGCCTGGCTCTGTGGAGACTATCTTCAAATCTATAAAGATAGGTGGTTCAAGCGCTATAATTTTATTATTGTGAACAAGGGCTGTAAAATCCAGGTTTTCCTTGAGATAATCTATTACACCAGCGACCTGGTCCCGGTGTAGAGAAATCTGTTCATATGTCTCGTGCTCCATAAATTCATATAAATCTCCAGAGGCGTAGAGAAACTGCAGAGACTTTTTTTCTATAAAGGCAAGTTCTATTTTATCGCCAGAGCGAAATGTCTTGTCTATTATATTACCCGCCTTTATATTTTTTAATTTTGTACGCACAAAGGCGCTTCCCTTGCCTGGCTTTACATGTTCACAATTAACTACATAATACGCCTCGCCTTCAATTTCTATCGCAACCCCTTCTTTTATCTGATTGATGTCTATCTGCATGTTCCGTCCTCCGATGTAAGTACCTTGCAACCATTAGAGGTAACTAAGACTGTATCCTCTATTCGTACGCCACCCCATTGCGGGATGTATATCCCAGGCTCTATAGTGACAACCATACCCTCTTCCAGTACGGCCTGACTATTTTGCGAGATAGATGGTTCTTCGTGAACTTCTAATCCTACGCCATGTCCAAGACTATGAATAAAATATTTTCCAAAACCTCTATCTGAGATATACTGGCGGGATATCTTGTCTAATCTCCTGGCCTCTATGCCTGGTCTAATCGCTGCAATGGCCATTTTTTGCGCAACTGAGACTATATTATATATATGATAATAGGTGCGCTCAATTCTACCTGTAAAAACAGTCCTTGTCAAGTCAGAATTATAGCCATTGCACTGTATCCCGAGGTCTAAGATAACGGTCTCTTTTGTCTTGATGCGTTTATCTGTGCTAGTAGCATGCGGCATAGATGCATTCTTGCCTGAGGCAACTATGATATCAAAACCAGGACCTGAGAACCCATTCCTTTTTATATAGATCTCTATCATCCCTTTCAATCTATTTTCGGATATCCCTGGGCGAACATTTTTTAAGGCATAGTCCATTACTTTATCGGCATCATTGCAGGCCTTCTTAATGTAGTTTAGTTCTTCTTTGTCCTTAGTCTTTCTTAATATCTCTACGAGCCCTTTTACAGGTATCAATCTTCTTCCTTTCTTAAGACCTTCTTTTAGACGCTGGTATTCTGAAAAGTAAAACCCTGATGATTCAAAACCAATTCTGTCTATTTTTTTCTTGAGAAGGATAGACGATACAACTTTATATATATCAGCAGGCTGACCTGCTTCTACCTTAATCCATTCTTTTAGTTTCGAATACTCTTCTTTATATCTAAGGTCTGTGATAATCACAGGCTGATATCTATTTGATATCAATAATATTGCATCAGCACCTTTAAGGCCTGTGAGATAATTTATATTTTCTTTTTTTCTTATCAGTAGCCCGTCAATAGATTTTTCTTCAATAAGCCGTAAAAGTCTTTTTTGTCTATTTAAATAATTCATATAAAGGTGCGCTATGTCTCAGTGTAACCCCTTTGCAAGTTTTATAGCCAGCTCCATACCATAGATATAGCTATCTATACCAAACCCTGTTATCTGACCCTTTGCAACAGGAGCAATCAGAGAGGTATGTCTGAAATCTTCTCGAGAGTAGATATTAGAAAGATGGACCTCCACTGTGGGTATCCCTGTTGCAAGTATCGCATCTCTTATTGCAACACTTGTATGGGTGTAAGCCGCGGGATTGATAAGCAATGATGAAAACTTGCCTCTCGCCTCTCCTATCTTATCAACAATTTCGCCTTCATGGTTTGATTGAAATATCTCTACTGAGACCCCCTTTTTTTTAGCAATGCGTCTAAGCTGTTTATTGATCTCGTTGATACTTACACTGCCATATACATCCGGCTCTCTCTTTCCTAATAGATTCAGGTTTGGACCGTGTATAACAAGGATTTTTATCATGTCGCCTCCATTCTGTTGTCATATCCTTTACGCTAATAAAAGAGACTTGGTTATGGAGATAGACACGCAAATCTATCCCTCTGCCTCTTCGATCAACATTATAGGTATGCCATCCCTTATAGGGTATCTCTTTTTGCATTTAGTACAGCATATCTTGTTATCTTTTAGTTCTACACTGGACTTGCAAATTGGGCATGCCAATATATCAAGAAGCTCCTTATCAATCATTACACACCTCCAACACATTTTTTAAGTCTGAATTTGTCAAGGGGGTGCATTATATACATAATCCCACCAAGGATACTATACAAAATAATAATACCCAGACATAATAGCGAAACCGCAATACTTGTCTCTACGCCTATATCTGATTTTAAAAAATACACAAATGCCCCTTCGCGCACTCCAAGGCCATTTAGAGAAGGCAACATGCTTATAGTCCAGACAAGCGGGATGATTAAAAACAACTTGACGAGCTGAACCTTTGCGCCCACAGATACTATAAATAGATATACGCAACTTATGCTTACAAGCTGTAAAAAGATAGACAACAAAAACACCTTTACCAACATCGCAGGTCTATCCTTATAAAGATTTATAGACGCATAGATTTTATATATCTTATCTTTCAGATACAAAACGACGTTTCCCTTATCCGTCTTTAAGGAAGGTGGATTTTTTTTGCCAAATAAGAATGTCATCAAACTTATTACAAAGATTGCAATGGCTATTATCGAATAAAAAATTAGCTTATTGTCAATGGTCCTGCCGATAAAAATCAGACCTATGGTGGCTATAGATACTGTAGCGACAAGGCCAAAGAGTCTATCAACAGCTACTACCGCATAAGAGACGAGTGTATTATTGGTTTTTTTTGAGGCATAATATGCCTTTACGATGTCTCCGCCTATGGCCGTGGGTAGAAAATTGTTAAAAAAGTAACCTATGAATGTGAGATAAATTACATCCCTTAGATTTAGATATATTGCCTGGCCTTCGAATAAGAGTTTTAATCGATAAGATAGAAGTACGCTGAGGGGTAGATTGATAAGAACTGCAACTGTTAAAAATATCTTATTGGAGTCCTTTAGAATACGAATTATATCGTCTATATTATTTCGCATAATCCATATTAAAAGGAATAACAATCCAAAGCTTATAATAAATCTAAATATAAAAAATAATCTGTCTTTTTCTACCATATCATAATCCCTGCATAACCCACAACAGATGAGTAATCGCCTGTTGTATCGCCACTTGTCTGATACTTCACCAGCGTAGCATGGCCTGCATCTAAAGTCTTGCATATCTTTATAAGGGTGCATGTTGGCGAAAGCCCACACATAGAAATATTATTTTTCTCCACCACTGTAAAAAGCCTTTCTTCATCAAGGGCCAACATCGCCTCTATGGCCATCTTATCATTTCTCTCTGCTACTTCTCTTGGCTCATAATGGGTCATATCTGTGCTGGCTATAAAAATACCTGACCTTCCAACCTTCTTAAACCCCTCCGCAATCTCTATGGCTAATTGCTGCAATTCTTTTAGCTCTGCCCTTGAGATATTCACAGGGACTATCTTTATGTCTTTCCTTATATATTGTAAGAATGGGAGCTGTACCTCTATAGAATGTTCATATAGATGCGACAACTCATCCTCTTTTAATATAGAACTTCCTCTTAATATAGATTCTGCAATCTCTGTGTCTATCTTTACCTCACCTAAAGGCGTGAACCAGCTACCCTTGGTTATTATACTAAAAGGGCTGCCCATGCCAGTATGGTCTGTACCTAATATTATGGCTGTCTTTTTAATATCTGCCCTGGAGATAGTCGCCCCTGCTACATAGCCAGAGTAGATATACCCTGCGTGCGGCAGGACCAGACCTATTACTTCCTCCTTTGTTAGGGACGGGTCTATCATCTTGGCAAGCATCTTATTCAGACTATTTTCTGTTTGTGGATAAAATTTCCCGCTAACTACAGGTTTACGTATCATAACCCCTCCATTATTACAATGGCACATCTATCAAGGGTCAAGAATTCTAACGCTGCTTTTTTTAGGTCCTCCTTTGTTACCGAATCTATATAAACAGGATAATTTTTATAATTATTGTAGGTAAGGCCATAGAGCTCATCTATAGATACCGTAGAGATAAAATTTAAATTTGTCTGCATTGACATCTGCCAATTTGCCTTAAGATGGCTCTTTGCCTTTTCAATCTCTTCGTCTTTAGGGGCAGCCTTTATAAAATTTGATATCTCTTTAAATATGGCCTCTTTAGCATTTTTTAGGTCTTTGCTGGATGTAAGGGCGTAGATAACTATATATCCAGGGTCTATCCCTGTAACCTGAAATCCACCTACAGTATAAGATGCGGCTATTTTGTTACGTATCTTTTTCATCAGGCCGCCTGATTCACCGCATATCAGTTCCACCAGCACCTCAAGTGCATATCGCTTTTTATCAAAGATATCTACGCCATGAAACCCAAGGATTATAAGGGACTGTTGATGCTGGGTCTTTATATAAAGTTCCCTTATTTTATCTATAGGGTTTTCTTTTTGAGGCAGGTCATATAAGATTTTTTTGGCAGGGATTGATTTGAGATATCTCTCGGCCAGCAGATTTATCTCGTCAGTTGTGACATCTCCTGAGACCCCTATTACCATATTATCTCCTGATATGACATTTCTGTAAAAATCAAATAAGGATTCTCTTGTAATATTGGTTACACTATCTTTTGTACCTATCGTCTGAAATCTATATGGATGGTTCTTAAAAAGCAACTCCTTTAAAAGTCTGTGTCCATGATTAAATATCTCATTATCTTGCATCTCGATATTAGCTATTATCTCCTTTTTCTCCCTATCAAACTCCTCTATTGGAAAGGAGAGGTTTTGGCATATATCAGAGACAAGTTTTACAACATCTTCAAGATTCTCTTTGAGACATCTAATGGAAAAACCCACGCTATTATTCCCGGAAAAGGGATTCAATTCTATGCCCCTTGACTCGTAGAAATCAGTAAGTTCTTCCCTTTTCATTGACGTAGTCCCATCTATAAACATCGAACTCAACAGATTGCTTATCCCGTTATTTTCAGCGTTCTCAAATCTTAGTCCTCCCTTGGCTGCTACATAGATTGAGACTGTAGGTAATGCGTGGTTTTCATCTACAAGGATGGTTAATCCATTCTCCAACAGAATCCTTGAGACCTTTCTTTCACTCTTTTGCTGTAGGGTTTCAAAATGTCTGGCCTTCAGGGCATCACCACTTCTGGTTATTAAAGTGATGGTCATATTGTCTTTCTTTAAATATCTCCTTGCTACATCCTGCACATCATCAACTGAGACATCTTTGATATTTTGAATATACTTTTCAAAAAAAAGCGGGTCGCCTGTTAATATCACCCCAAGCGCCAAATCATTTGCCTGCGATTCTATAGTCTCTTTCTGGTATATATAATCTGCAATAAAATTATTCTTAGCCCTTTGCAATTCTTTTTCATCAACGCCATTTTGTTTTATCAATTCTATCTCTTTCAGTATACCATCGATTGCATCATTTATATTTTTCTCTTCCAGGATACTGGAAATAATAAATAGACCCGGTTCTTTAGGCGTGTAGTTATATGCCGATACACTTAGTAATATATTATTTTCTAGCCGCATTTTTTTATTCAACCTTGAACCCTCACCCTGACCGAGAATAAAGGACAAGATATCCATGGCATAAAGGTCTTTATTAAGAAGCGAACTTGAGTGAAACGCTATATTTAGATATACCCCCTCTATCTCTTTTTTCTCTTCAGCATATCTCGGTGTTATCTGTTCTGGTTCATAAGGCAAAGGGGCGGTATACAGGTTCCCCCAGCGTTTAATAACTCCAAAAGTCGTTTTTATCTTATCCAGGGTTTCCTCTGGATTGATATCGCCCACTACAGCCATTACTATATGTTCAGGTGTATAGTTGGACTCAAAAAAATCTATAAGGTCATCCCTATTAAGTTTTTCAAGATTTTCCTTGTAGCCGATGATAGGTACTTTATATGGATGTCTTATATAGGCAGTTGAAAAGGTCAATCTTGAATTTTTAGTATCAGGCCTATCTTCGGTCAAACGGATCTCTTTTTCAATAACATCTTTCTCCTTTTCTAAATCCTTCTTAGTAAATAATGGGGATGTGAACATCTCTTTTAAAATATCAAGTGCTACATCCATATTCTCTTTTACTATTGTTATTCTAAAACCTGTATAGTCATAGGAGGTCCATGCATCTATATTTCCTCCATATTTATGCAATATATCATCTATAGATTTATACTTTTTTGTACCCCTGAATAACATATGTTCAATTAGATGACTTATCCCGCTGCCAAGATATTTACCTTCATATGCTGAGCCTATATCTATAAAAACAGAAAAGACCACAAGTGGATTCCTGTGGTCTTCTTTTAGAACTACCCTGATGCCATTATCCAGTCTAATTACATCCTGTGCAACTGCTTGGCAGGATATCCCTATCTCAAAAATAAAAAAAACCAAGATTAATAATATATTTAATTTTATCTTGGACATAAAATAAGGCGCCTTTTATAAAATAAAAGGCATTATTTTCCTCTTGGAGAGCGTAACTTTTTTCTCTTTTTTTCGCTGGGTTTTTCGTAATGCTTGCGGGCCTTTAACTGCTTTAATATACCCTCACGCTCTATCTTTTTCTTAAAGCGCCTCAATGCCTTTTCTAAAGATTCCCCTGGCGCCACCTCTACCCTTGACATATCTACACCTCTCTATATTATTTTGGTAAGGAATTTTCCCTACCTTTTAGATTATAAATTTTATATGGGTATATCTATCCTTCGGTATAGAAAGCATTTTATATAAAACCTGTGGACTTGTCAAGTTTTGATATAAAATGTGTAACTAACATGTCAAGATGTCCGCTGTTTCTAACAAGTGATGTGTCCGCTTTTGGTTTAAATTAGTATTAGTAGCAGCAGTTATTTTTCTTTTG
>Ga0207433_10011108_pt1 | contig 13807 bp, 10 predicted proteins | sample YelNatPaOPGAMG01_FD_187559 | JGI IMG/M metagenome (GOLD analysis project Ga0207433, IMG submission 187559) | Hot spring thermophilic microbial communities from Obsidian Pool, Yellowstone National Park, USA - OP-RAMG-01 (SPAdes) (version 3) | ecosystem: Environmental > Aquatic > Thermal springs... | reverse complement strand
TTAATTAAAGAACCAGTTGTAGCAGCAGAAGTTGGCAAAGTCAGACTTGATGAAGCTATTGAAGCTGGAGCTCAAAAAGTTTTATCATTATGTCCATGTTGTGAATTTCAATTCAGAGTAACAAAAAATAAAAAGCAAATGCAAATTGATATTGATGATCTTGCTCATTTTGCAGCATCTGCAATTGGTTATAATTTCCCAGCTCCTGATCCGGAAGTTAAAAAACAATGGGCTGTTTTTGAAGCTATGATTGCTCTTATGAGCCCTGCTGGTTTTGCTGATATAATGAAGTCTATGTGGCCAGAGCTAATCAATGCTATGCCATTTAAAATGGGATCAATGATGAGGTTTTTTGGTAAAATACCTGGTGTTCTTAAAGCAATGAAGCCGTTATTCCCAGTTTTATTTCCAATACTTCTTCCAAAAATGATGCCAAAGGTTATGAATACAATGCTTCAAAAAGTTGCAAATAAAATCCCAATGCCTGATTACATGAGCGAACAGATGCCGCAGCTTATGCCAAAAGTAATGGATAATTTAATGCCGCATATGCTTAAAGATGTAATTCCATTAATTTCTGATTCTATGATTAATTATTTGCAAAGTAAAAATAGTATATAAGTATATAATTTAAAACTAAGTTTTTTCATTAAAAATTTTTTGATAATTTTTTGATAATTTAATTAATTACAATGCAATATAAAGGCTTTATAAGTTAACTACTAGCTAATTAAAGACCTTATGAAGGCTAAGCTAGCATGGTTCATCTCGTAAGACAGGTAGCTTAGCTTTTATTAGAGCTAGCTTTAACTCGCTGTAGCAAAGCTAATGTGTCTTTTAATTAGGTAGTAGCTAATTAGATAAATTATTTATGAAATGGCATTATTCAAGAAATTTTAAATGCTTCCAGTTATATATTTATTAATGTATAAATACATTAAAAAGATTAAGATGTAATGTAAGAGGCTGAGGAGGCTGAGGAGCTATGTAATTTGTATAATGGAGGGAATAGCTGATTAATTTATTTGTGCCTCGGTATCTTTTTTGTTTTCTTTTAATCTGAAATAAAATTGGTATTTATTTCCACCATTATTTTTTGAATCATACATTGCTATGTCAGCAAATTTGATAAGTTCTGATTGAGTTAAACCATCATCGGGATATATAGAAATACCCATACTACCTTTAATTTTTAAATCAATATCATTTATTTTAAATGGCTCTTGGAAAGCATCTATGATTTTCTGAGCAGACTTTTCCATATCAACTATACTATTAAAATCATTTAAAATCATAGAAAATTCATCGCCACCAAATCTTGCAAAAGTATCTGTTTTTCTTACTATCTTTTTTACTCTTGCTGCAAAATTTTTTAGTAGTTTGTCTCCAATATCATGTCCATATTTATCATTAATATCCTTAAATTTATCAAAATCAATCATTGTAATCATAATTTTCTTATTTCGTCTTTTTGCTTGTTCAACTGCTAAATTAAACCTATCTTTAAATAAGTTTCTATTTGGTAAATTTGTGATTGCATCAAGATATGCAAGTTTCTTTATTGTTTTTTCCATTTGCTTTTTGTTTGTTATATCTTCAGAAATTCCAAGAAGATATGCAGGTTTTCCATTATCATCAAGAATTGGCAGTTTTTTAGTGCTAAGTATCAGTGTCTTATATTTAGAAGTAATTTTTTCTTCTTCTATTAAAATTTTAGAATTATTATTTAAAGCCTCTCTGTCTTTTTTAACAAAAAAATCTGCCTGATTTTTAGGGAAAACATCGTAATCTGTTTTTCCAATTAATTCTTCTCTTGATAATCCCAATAAGTCTTCAGTTGCCTTATTTACCATTTTAAACCTTAATTCTTTTGCATCTTTTAGGAAAAGCATAATTGGAATATTATCAATTACTGAATTAAAAAAATTATTTAGTTGTTTTGATTCAAAAAGATTTTTTTGTATCTCACTAATGTTTCTTGTATATCCAGCAGTCCCTATAACTTCTCCTGATTCACTTATTACAGGTGCTTTATAAGCTTCATGAAGCTTTGGAGTGTTATCATCATAAGCTATTTCTTCAATAAATCTTGGTTTACCTGAGGTCATTACTGATAAATCATCTTCACGAAATCTTTTTGCAAATTCTTCAGGATAAATATCAAAATCAGTTTTTCCTATCATCTCGCTTTTAGTTTTATATACTGATCTTGCTAATAATTCATTTACTGCTAAGAAATGACCATCTTTATCTTTTAGCCATGCTTTATATGGGAAGGTATCAAGAATAGTCTCCATTTGCAAGCTCATCTTTTTTAATTTTGTAATATCATGTGAAATTCCCATTATGCCAATAACTTTACCATCTTTATCATGAAGCGGAATTTTATTAGCTATAAGCCAGATGTTTCTTCCATCAGGCATAATAATATTTTCCTCAATATTTAATTTAGGTTTATTAGTACTTATAACTTCTAAATCATCCTGAGCCATTTTTTTTGCAAATTCTTCAGGATAAATATCAAAATCAGTTTTACCAATTATTTCTGATGCCTTTTTATTTACTAAATTTTCAAAAACATAGTTTACCTTTGTAAATTTTAAATCATTATCCCTTATATAAAAAATTGCAGGGATGTTTGAAATTATTGTTTCTAATAATTCATTTTTACTTTTTATTAATTCCTTAGCTTCATCTAAGCTTGAAATATAATTTAAAATATTATTTCTTTGTTTTAAATATATATCTCTTGCGACCCCAAAAGAAACGCTTATTATAATATAATTTATAATAGTAACGATGCTAATTAATGATAAATAATTTAAATGATTAGTATAATTAAAATAAAATACAGCAAGAACACTAAAAAATAATGCTGGAAGTGAACCTTTAACTCCTGTTAAAAGAGAGAAACTTATAATAATTATCAAGCATAATAAATTAACTAGGATAAAAGAGTTTTTAAATATTAAGCATAATATTAAAATAATTAATAAAAATACTGTAAAAATAATATGGTATAATCTAACTTTCGAAGAATTATTCATTTTTAAGTATTTTTTAGCTTAGTTAATTTTATTTAAATTTTAGTACAATTTTATAAATTTATAAAGATTTATAAGGTAATTTATTATAAAGTAATTTAATAAAAAATTAATAAAATAAATTTATATATAAAAGGCAAGTTAAAAATTTTAAAATTTTGATTTCGTATATTTGTTTATTTTAATATTATTTAACACTTTGCAGGTATTATTTTAATATAATAATGAAATTTAAAATTAATAGAGGTTTACAAGTAAATTTATATTTTATTATTTTATAAAGGAAAATAATCTTTAAAATAATTAATAATTAAATTATATTAATGAAAATATGAAGAAAATTATGATGAGGTATAGATTATAATAAAAAATAATTTTATTATTAAACAATTCAAATACTAAAAATATTAAAAATAGATGTATTAAAAATAAATAAAATAAAAAAACAATAATAAAATAAAAAACAATATAATATGAATATAATAATAAAATAATATAAATATAAGTTATTATGGCAAGACCAAAGAAAAAAAGATGCATTTACAATGATCCTGGTTTTAGATATTTTAAACCAAGAGGGATTCCTTTATCGCAGTTAAATATCATTCATATTGAATTAGATGAATATGAAGCGATAAGATTAAGTGATTTACTTGGAATGAGCCAGATAGAAGCAGCAAAACACATGAATGTTTCAAGGGGGACATATCAGAGAATATTAAATTCAGCTCATAAAAAAATTGCAGAAGCATTAGATAAGAATTGTGCAATTGAACTAAAAGGCGGTACAGTAGAAATAATAAATAAATAATAAATCAACAAAATCAAAATCTAAATTTTAAATAAAAAATAAGAATGAAACCAAAAAAAATAAGAGAAGTATCACTTCCACCTAAGGTTGTTTTTTTTAAACCCCAAGGGATACCTTTAAGAGAAGCAGAAATAATATATTTAACTATAGATGAATATGAAGCATTAAGGCTTGCTGATTATAAAAAGCTAAATCATTATGAATCTTCAAAAATGATGAATATTTCAAGGCCAACTTTTACCCGCTTACTGGAAAGTGCTCATAATAAAATCAGTAGTGCTATTGTAGAGGGGAAAGCCATTAGAATAGAGGGAGGAGAATTTAAATTTTCTGGCAGGGTTTTTAAATGCAATAATTGTGGGCAATTTCAAATTATTGATGACAAAAATGAAAATCAAATTAATTTAAATAATAAATATCATTTTAAAGAAGATGTTGAGGGAAATGAAGACGAAAATATTAAAGAAATAAATGATGAAGATAAAAAAATAGAAATTTGCTCAAATTGTAATAGTAAAGACTTAACAGAAATTTCTGCTGATTCTTTTAGAAGATTTAGAAGAGGCAAGTGGAGAAACAAACCTTAATAGTAATTATTAAATAGTTTTAAATTAAATAGTCTTAAATTAAATAGTTTTAAACAGCTTTTTAGAATTTTTTATGATTTTTATTATTTTTATTAGCGATAAATTCTTATTACTGCAACATAATGCAGGCATAATAAATAATTAATTCTTTATATAATCTTTAAAGATATTGTAAATATTAAAAACAATCATAATTTTTTTATAGCGGCTTATTTTAATATATCCATAAATAAAATTATTTATTTACTTGATTTTTTTTAATTTATTTCTTAAATTATAAATGTAATCGTTTTATTAATTTATCATTATTTATTTTATAATGTAATAAGTTTTCATTAAAAATATTAAACAAATATTGTAAGATTAGTAAATTTAAATTAATTGATATTGTAGATAACCTTTAAATATATAATTAGTTCAATAATTATTAGTTTAATAATTAGATAATAAATATAATTAAAATATGTCGCCAAATATAAAAATTATTGCTGAAAAAGCAGGAGTTTCTACAGCTACTGTTTCAAGAGTTATAAATAATTTTCCTGGTGTTAGAGAAAAAACAAGGAAAAAAGTATTAAAAATTATTTCAGAATTAAATTATGAAGTTGATGGAATAGCACGCAGCTTGAGGCAAAAAAAGACCTTTAAGATTGGTGTAATAGTAGAAAATATTCTTTCTCAATTTTATTCCATTCTTGCAAAATCAATAGAAGATGTTGCTCATAAATATGGATATAATGTAATTTTATGTAATGCTGATGATGATCCTGAAAAAGAATTAAATTATTTGAAGGTACTTAAAACAAGTAGAGTTGATGGGATAATAATTGCTCCTACAGGTAAAAATGCTGATTATATTAATAGTTTATTACAATCAAATATTAAAATTGTTTTAGTAGATAGGCTTATCGAAGGAGTTGAGTGTGATGCTATTTTAGTTGATAATGAGAAAGGCTCATATAATGCAGTAAAGTATTTAATTGATAATGGATATAGAAAGATAGCATTAATTAATGGATTTACTGATCGAACAACTGGGAAAGAAAGATTAAATGGATATATCAGAGCTTTAAAGGAAAACAATATTCCAATAAATAATGATTTTATTAAAATAAGAGATTTTAAAAAAAGAAGCGGGATAATACTTACAGAAGAATTGTTAAAAAATAAGGAGAAACCAGAAGCTATTTTTGCTGCAAATCTTGATTTAACTCTTGGTGCATTACTTTCTATTAAAAATTTTGGATTAAAAATTCCTGATGACATCGCAGTTATAGGTTTTGATGATACAGATTGGGAGCAAATTCTTGAACCGCCACTTACAGTCGTAAGGCAACCTATTTATGATTTAGGGTCAAGTTCTGCTGAAATGTTAATTAAAAATATAGAAGAAGACAATAAATTTAAAAAAGATAATTTAATTATTACATTAAATACTAAGCTAATCGAAAGAAATTCAGTTAAAAAATTAAGTACAATTAGCGGGCAAATTAATAATAATTAATAATTAATATTGACAAAAGTAATTTTTTTTATTATAAATGTAAACGTATACAATTGTAAACGTTAACAAATTAATGTCTTATTTTTCTAAATTACTTATTGGATATTATCAAAATTATATAGAAATATAATTAATATAATTAATTAAATTTTTTATTAATTATTTTTTATCAATTTATATTTAACAGGAAAATCTATGAAAATAAATATTAATGAAATTTTAAGTAATTCTAGACCAAAGATAGGAATTAGACCCACAATAGATGGAAGAAGAAAAGGTGTAAGAGAATCGCTTGAAGATCAAACAATGAATATGGCAAAATCTGTTGCAGAATTTTTATCCAAAAATTTAAGACACTCAAATGGTGCACCTGTAGAGTGTGTAATAGCTGATACAACAATAGGTGGAGTTGCAGAAGCTGCTTTGGCAGAAAAAAAATTTGAAAAAGAAGGCGTTGGACTAACTATTACTGTTACTCCTTGTTGGTGTTATGGTTCTGAAACTATGGATATGAATCCATACATTCCAAAAGCAATTTGGGGTTTTAATGGTACAGAACGTCCTGGTGCAGTTTATCTTGCTGCAGTAGCTGCTGCTCATTCTCAAAAAGGACTTCCTGCATTTAAAATATATGGAAGAGATGTTCAAGATGCAGATGATACTAGTATTCCTCTGGACGTAAAAGAAAAATTACTTAAGTTTGCCAAAGCTGGGCTTTCTGTAGCTACTATGCGAGGTAAATCTTATCTTTCTATAGGAAATGTTTCTATGGGAATAGCTGGCTCTATTGTAAGTCCTGACTTTTTTGAAGATTATCTTGGTATGCGTTGTGAATATGTTGATATGAGTGAAATTATAAGAAGAATAGATGAAAATATATATGATAGTGAAGAATACATAAGAGCTATTAAATGGGTAAGATCAAATTGTAAAGAAGGCAAAGATAATAATCCAGCTAATATACAAAGAACAAGGCAGCAAAAAGATAAAGACTGGGAATTTGTAGTTAAGATGACTTTAATCATAAGAGACCTTATGATTGGTAATCCAAACCTTGATAAAATCGGCTACAGTGAAGAAGCACTTGGACATAATGCTATTGCTGCAGGTTTTCAGGGGCAAAGACAATGGACTGATCATTTCCCAAATGGGGATTTTACAGAAACAATACTTAACAGTTCTTTTGACTGGAATGGAACAAGGGAAGCTTTAATTCTTGCTACAGAAAATGACGCTCTTAATGGCGTTAGTATGCTTTTTGGCCATCTTTTAACTGATACCGCTCAAATATTTGCTGATGTAAGAACTTTCTGGAGCCCAGATGCAGTTAAAAGAGTAACTGGTTATAGTCTTGAAGGTATTGCAGAAAGCGGAATTATTCATTTAATTAACTCAGGCTCTGCTTGTCTTGATGGAACAGGACAGCAGGAAATTAATGGAAGTCCCGCATTAAAACCATTTTGGGATATTACACAAGATGAAGTAAAAAAATGCCTTGAAAATTCTCAGTTTAGGCCTGCCTCAGTTGAATATTTTAGAGGAGGTGGCTTTTCAGCTAACTTTTTAACAAGAGGTAGTATGCCACTAACTATGGTTAGGTTAAATTTAGTAAAAGGTTTAGGTCCAGTACTTCAAATAGCAGAAGGATATTCAGTACAGCTTCCAGAAAAAGTACATAATATTTTAAATGAAAGAACTGACCCAACTTGGCCAACCACCTGGTTTGCTCCAAGAATAACAAATAAAGGTGCTTTTAAAGATACATTTACTGTTATGGAAAATTGGGGGGCAAATCATGCAGCTGTTAGTTATGGTCATATAGGCTCAGAGCTTATTACTTTAGCATCCATGCTAAGAATTCCTGTTGCATTGCATAATGTTGAAGAATATAAAATATTTAGGCCAAGTACTTGGAGTGCATTTGGTTCAAATGATTTGGAAGGCTCAGATTTTAGAGCATGCAAAAATTTTGGGCCTTTATATGCTAAATTGAGAAGTTAAAGAATAAAAATTTAAAAAACATAATTTAACTAAAAAAGTGAGAATAAAATTAAAACAATAAATAGTAAATTTAAAAAGGAATAAAAGTTTATGACATCAAAAGAAAGAGTAATAAAAACATATAATTTTCAAATTCCTGACAGAATTCCTATAGATTTTTGTGCAGATGAGCCAGTATATGATGCATTAATTAAAAAAACTGGAGTAAAAGATCAGCTTGAGCTAATGAAATATTTTCATGTAGATTTTAGATGGGCAAGACCAAAATGGATTGGCCCAGAGTTAAAGACTATTGATGGGAAAAGAACTGACTATTTCTGGATTCCGAGAGAAGGAGTGGATTTTGGCTATGCTGTTGAACACCCTTTAGCGAATATAGAAACAATAAAAGATGTTGAAAATTATAATTGGCCCAAGCCAGAATATTATGATTATGATGTTTATCTAGAAGAAGCTAAAAGATTTAGCGAAGAAGGCTATGCTGTATATGGTGGTCATTGGGGGTGGTTTTTTGGAGCGGCTACTGATTTGGTTGGAATGGAAAAATTTATGATGATGATGTTTGATAAGCCAGATGTAGCCTTTAAAGTTATGGAAAAAATAACTGATTTCTTTTATGAGTGTTCTAAAATCATGTTTCAAAAAGCTAAAGGTTATGTGGATATATTTTTTACTGGTGATGATTATGGTCAACAAAATGGTCCTCTGGTAAGTTTATCTATGTGGAGAAACTTAATAAAACCTCATGTTAAAAGATTGTATTCTCTTGCTAAAGAATATGATTTATATATTACGCAACATTCTTGTGGATCTATAACATATGTTTTAAATGATTTAATTGAATTAGGTTTAAATGCAATAGAACCAGTACAGGTAAGAGCTTATGATATGAATTTTGAAAGTTTGGTTGAAAGGTATCAAGGTAAAGTTGTTTTGCAAGGTTCAATTGATACTCAAAAAACACTGCCATTCGGCACTACAGAAGATGTCAAACAAGAGGTTTTAAGCAGAATAAAGCTTTTTAAAGATAAAGGTGGATTTGTCATTGGACCATCACAGCATTTGCTTAGTGAAATACCTTTGGAAAATATAATTATGATGTATGACACAGCTTATAAATATGGAGAAATTAAAAATAATTAAAAGCATTAAAAATATTTAAGAATATTTAAAAAAGTTAATTATTTATTATTAATAAATTAATAATTTTTATTGAAAATTTATTTAAAATAAAAAAGGAAAATTTAAAATGAGTGTTGATAATTCAGATATAAATAGGCTTGTTGATGCAATAAAATATAAAGAAGCTGATAGAGTGCCTCACCTTGAGCATTGGGTAAATAAAAAAACTATTGAATATGTTTTAGGTAAAGAAGTTGGAGACCCTGTTGACCCATATGACCAAGAGAAAATAATAGAAAACCCATTAGATCCGCAAGACCTTGTTAAGTATGCTCAAAAAATTGGTCAAGATGCTATTAGTTATGATTTTGTTTGGGGTTTTGGTTTTGTTTATAAGGTTGCATCAAATGGAACGACTCATTATGTAGATGGGATGTATAAAAATTGGGATGATATCAAATCACTTAGATTGCCTTCAATTGATGGAGTTTTAGACCAGTTTGGTCAGTATTATGAAGCTGTTAAAGGTACCAATATTGGATTGTACCCCATAATTAGATCGGTTTTTGATACTACTTATTTAGCAATTGGCGTTAAAGATTTTATGTATAAAATTTATGATGATATAAAGTTTATTGAATATTTAATGGATTTTGCAATGGAGCATTATTATAAAATTTCTTGCGAAGTTGTAAAAAGATTTCCTGACATACCATTTGTTTTAATTGCAGATGATCTTGCTGAAAGTAACGGACTTATGATTAATCCTGAATTATTTAAAAAATTATATATTCATAGATTAAACAAAATTTTAGAGCCTATACACAAGAAAAATATTCCTGTTGTTTTTCATAGTGATGGAAATTTATTTAATGTTATACCAATTTTAATTGAATGCGGGGTGATAGGTGCTCACCCCATTCAGCCAGCTTGTAATGATATTTATAAATTAAAAAAGCAATATTTTGGCGAGTTTGCTTTATTTGGAAATATTGACACTGTTTTACTAGCTAATGGTACAACAGAAGAAATAAAAGAGGATGTTAAAAATCACTGTGATAAATTAAAAGATGGAGGTGGCTATATTCTAGGTTCTAGCTCTTCAATTTTTGACGGTATTCCTCCTGAAAATTTTATCACAATGGTGAACGCTGTTCATGAATATGGAAGATATTAAAAATTTTTTTAAAAAATATTTCATATTTTGTTTTTAACTGATTTGTTAAATTGATATTGGCAGTTTAAAAGGAGGTGTTGTTATATAGGAATAAAAAAACTTAAAAAAGGATTTGTTTAAATTAATATTTTTAATTAAATCTTAAAAATATTATATTAAAAACAAATCCCATATCTTATTTTTTCAAATTAATGTAAAGGAGAATGAAATGAAAAAAATATTATTATTATCTTTGATAATGCTTATATGCATATCAATCGTAGCAACATTTTCTTTAGCTGGTTGCAAAACTACTGCTTCAACGACTACTGCTGCTGCTGAAACAACAGCTGCTGCTGAAACCACAAAAGCAGCAGAAACTACTACTACGGCAACTACAACAACCTCAACTGCTAAAGAATATCAAATTGGTTATATTACTCGTTTAGCTGTACCATGGTGGGTTATATGTGATGAAGGCTTTAAAGCTGCTGCTTCAAAATACAATTTTAAGCCTGTTATTTATGATCCACCAAAATTAACTGTAGAAGATCAAGTTAGAGTATTACAGACATGGACATCATCTAAATTAGATGGTATCTTTGTTGCTCCAAATGATCCTGCCGCACCAATTGACGCAATAAATGCAGCTATTGATGCAGGAATACCTGTATTATGTGGTTATGGGGTAGATTCTCCAGATAGCAAGAGATTACTTTTCATTGGTTATGACCCATATAATCTTGGAGTTGCAATGGCCAAAGGTTTGTTGGCATTATTAAAAAATGCAGGTAAAAATCCTCCAGGAAAAGTTACCTATCATACTGGTGGAATGGCATCTACTGAAGATACGGCAAGCTGGGATGGCTTTCGTAAAACCATCGAAGCTGCTGGCTATACAGCAGTAGAGCCGCTTTTAGATGGTGGAGATGCAGCTAAAGCAATTTCTCAAGCAAGTCAGGCAATATCAATTTATCCAGATCTTGTAGGAATGCTAGGATATTATGATTATACAGGACCTGCTTTAGGGAAAGCTGTAACTGATGCTGGTAAAATAGGCAAGATTGTTGTTCAAGCTGATGGATTTATTGGCGAAATGATACCATATATGGAAAGTGGAGCAATAGGTGCTACAATTGATTTAGTACAATATGACGGTAGTTATAAAGCTGGTGAAATATTATATAAATTAGCACAAGGTGGAAAAGAAAATTGGGATAAAGTATTAAAAGAATACCAGCCTGATTATCCAAATAATAAGAAAATCATGATGAATGTAGGTTGGTTGACATATAAAAAATTAGATGTTCAACCGTGGCCAGAAATTTCATGGATAAAAACTCTTGATGAATATAAAAATGATTATCCTGAAGTATGGAAAATTGTTGGAGGGAAATAATATTATAATACTATAAAAGTTATTTTATATTATTTTTAGTATTATTTTCTTAGTAGATTTATTTATAAAAGGATGTTTTAAAGATATTAGGGCTATACTTAAATAATTTTAAAAAGTATAGCCCTAGAAAAATTTTAAAAATTTAGTAGAAGGATAATTTAATGCAAGAAGTAATCAGAGCAGAAAATATAACTAAAAGATACGGAAGCGTCCTTTCTTTAAATAATATAAGTTTTTCTACTTATGAAAAAGAAATTATTGGTCTTGTTGGAGATAATGGTGCAGGGAAATCAACTTTATTAAATATTCTTGTGGGGTTATTTCCACCAGATGAGGGGAAAATTTTTATAGAAGGAAAAGAAGTACAATTTTCTTCACCTGCAGATGCAAGATCTAAAGGTATAGAAATAGTGTATCAATTTGGTAATTTGGTTGAAGGCTTGAGTATCTATAAAAATTTCTTTCTAGGTAGAGAAATTATAAAAAAAAGTTTTTTAAAAGTTCTCGAAAATAAATTAATGAAAGAGAAAAGTGAAAAAATATTACAACAAATTGGTATACATAAAGATTCAAATAAATTAGTAGATGAACTTTCTGGAGGTGAAAGACAAGCTGTTGCTCTTGGAAGGGCATTTTATTTTGGAACGAAAGTTTTACTTCTAGATGAACCTACTACTGGTTTGTCATTAAAAGAAATAGATAGGTCATTAAAACGAATAAAAACAATAAGAGATAATACAAATATGTCTATAATTTTTGTAACTCATGAATTAAGGCACATCTTCCCTATAGCAGATAGGATAATAGTAATTGATCGAGGAGAGAAAATCTTAGATAAAAGAATTGAACATACAAATATTGAAGAAATTTCCCAATTAATAATTAATAGTAAGAAAGAGGAGGAGCATGCAGCGGATCTGGAGTTCATTTAAAAAGTATTTTTCAATTTCCGAAGTTAATAGATTTATACTGATATTAGTTTTATCTTTTGTTATATATATAATGAATCCTTTTTTTTATAATGGTGCAAATCTTAAGCTAATATCAGTATGGGGTTCAATTTATTCTTTAATGGTTTTAGGGCAGTTGCTATATCTTTTAACAGGTGGGATGGATCTATCTTTTGGAGGAGTAATTTGTATTTCAAATGTATTTATCGCAGTATTAATTTTACATCATGGTGTTAATATGTGGTTAGCGGTGATAATAGTTTTAATTTTAGGGGCATTTATAGGTTTTACAACAGGTTTATTTGCAACAACTTTTTCTCCACCTTTTAAAATAATTCTTCCTGTTTTTATATATACGTTAATGTTAAATTTTGTACTAACTGGTATAGCAAGATTAGTGACAAAAGCTTTTCCTATTTATGGCTTTAAACATTCATATTCTCTTATATCTACAACTATGTTTGGTCCAATTCCAATTGTTTTTATTTATATGTTAGTTATTCTATTAATATTTATTTATTTTTTATATTTTAAACCAATTGGTTGGCAAATTTATGCTACTGGTTTAAATGATGAAGTAGCAAGAAAAGTTGGAGTTAACATAAAAAAGATAAGAATTATTACTTATACTTTTGGCTCTATGATACAAGCATTTGTCGGTATTATTATTGGCTCATATCTTTCAGTTGGTTCAGTTTTAATAGGACCTGAATATTTATTACCAGTTTTAGCAGGAGCTTTTATTGGAGGTATAAGTCTTGCTGGTGGGCAGGGATCGCCATTTGGAGCAATAATAGGTGGATTTGCTATTTATTTAATAGAAAATATTATAGTAATTTTACAAATATCTATGTTCTGGAAAGAGATAGTAACAGGATTGTTTCTATTTTGCTTTGTTTTATTTGATTTTTATCAGAAGAGAAAGAGATTATTGGTATAAAATAAAAAGGTTATTTTTAAATAAGATTTTAAAATCAAGATTATCAAATATAAAGATTATATATCTATTATATATCTAAAATCTGAAAATTAATAAAATTTAAAAATTTATGAAATTTAAAATGTATGAGATTTTATTTAATTATTAAAATAACTTAAAATAAATTTATCAGAGGTAATATTCTATGAAGCGATATGGATCAATCATAAAAATAAAGCCTGAAAAGCTGGAGGAATATAAAAAATTACATAAAAATATCTGGCCTGGAGTAGCAAAAACTATAACAGAATGCA
>Ga0207433_10011106_pt1 | contig 13810 bp, 13 predicted proteins | sample YelNatPaOPGAMG01_FD_187559 | JGI IMG/M metagenome (GOLD analysis project Ga0207433, IMG submission 187559) | Hot spring thermophilic microbial communities from Obsidian Pool, Yellowstone National Park, USA - OP-RAMG-01 (SPAdes) (version 3) | ecosystem: Environmental > Aquatic > Thermal springs... | reverse complement strand
TATTTTCGTGAAACTCAATGGCTAATAGAATAGATTTAGAGTTTAGAAATTCTGTTTTAAATAAATATATATCATCAACTATAAGTTATTGTTATCAATGTTCTTCATGTGTTAGTGCATGTCCAGTTGCAAGTATTACAGAAGGAAAATATAATCCTCGAAAAATTATAATTAATGCGCTTCTAGGGCTTAAAAATAAAATTTTTAAAGAACGGGATCCAGATGTATGGTTATGTACTCAATGTTGTACCTGTGATGAGATATGTCCTCAAAAAGTAAAATTAACTGAAATTTTTGCTTTTATTAAAAATCAATTTACTGAAAATTTCAATGCACCAGAAGGTTACTTAGGAGAAGCGAGAGCATTATACCAATTTGGGAAAACTGTTATGTTACAGCCTGCAATAGAGAGAAGAAGAACTCAATTGGGATTATCTACAATTATTGAACCTAAGCCAGAAGAAGTAAAGTATTTTTTAGAGGCTATTGGATTAAATAAATTAGTTAGTAAAGAAGAACGAGGGGAAGCATAAAATGGATGTGTTACCTTTTTTTGGTTGTGTGATTCCTAATAGGTTACCATTTTTAGAAAAAAGTGCTAAACTAGTTTTTAAGGATTTGGGTATTAACTTTATTGAAGTTCCATTTAGCTGTTGTCCCGACCCTGTAGGTATTGCTGCCGTCTCTGAAAAAGCATGGGTAACATTAGGTGCAAGAAATTTATCGATTGCCGAAAAAGAAAATAAAAAAATAGTATCATTCTGCAATGGTTGTGCAGAAACACTAATTGGTGTAAAACATTATATTGAACACAATAAAGAAGAGTTTGAAGAAATTAGAGAAATTCTTAAGAAAAAGGGGTACAATTATAAAGGAACTGCAGAAATTAATCACTTCGTACGTTATTTAATTGAAGGTATCGGTATTGAAAAAATTAAAAAATGCGTTAAAAATCCATTAAATGGATTAAAAGTTGCTACCCATACAGGATGTCATTATGCACGACCAAGTGATTGGATCCAGTGGGATGATCCATTAAATCCAAAATGTTTAGATGAACTTGTAAAAGCAATAGGGGCTGAAGCAATCAATTATACAGAAAAAACTTTATGTTGTGGGGCGGCAGTTGATAGAGTTAATTCAAAAATTGCCCTTGAAATTGCTAAAAGAAAGTTTCAAAGTATAACAGAAAGCGGAGCTCAATGTATAGCACTTAATTGTCCGGCATGTTTTCAACAATTCGATAATATTCAGAAAAATGTTAATAAAGAATTTGGAACTAATTTTCAAATACCGATATTTTATATAACTGAGTTAATGGCTATTGCATTCGGCCATTCACCAGAAGAATTGGGATTTAAATTTCATTCAACAAAACTAAAATCGATATTTCCTGATTCATAATAATTAAATAATTTAAAAGAGGATAATATATGAGATATATAATCGGCGGAAATTGGAAAATGCAAATGGGTCCTTTAAATTCAATAAAAATAGCTAAGGAAATGGTAAATCATTTAAAAGATATTAAAAATATCGAAATTTTTATAGCACCATCTTATACTTCATTAAAGGATTTATCTGAAATTTTCAAAGGCTCAAATATTAAATTATCAGCACAAAATATGAGTGAATTTGATGAAGGGGCATTTACGGGAGAGATCGCCGGTAAGTGGCTAGTTGAGCTTGGGTGTTCTTATGTGATTTTAGGTCATTCTGAACGAAGAAGAATTTTTGGTGAATCGAGTGAAAAAGTAAATAAAAAATTATTAAAAGCTCTAGAACTCGGATTAAAACCTGTGTTATGTATAGGTGAAACGGCTCAAGAAAGGATTGAAGGTAAAAAATTTCGCGTAAATGAAGAACAGCTTGAAAAATCTTTAAGTAATGTATCTTTAAATCAAATATCTCAAATAATCATAGCATATGAACCAGTTTGGGCGATTAATAATAGGGCTCTTAATCCTGTAGGTGAAATTAGAGCAGCTACTCCAGCTGAGGCCAAAGAAATGCATGATTTTATAAGAAGTTGGTTAATTGATAAATATGGTTCTAATATTGGACAAAATATACCAATTCAATATGGTGGTTCAGTTACTCCAGAAAATTCCGAAGAACTATTTAAAATACCAAACATTAATGGAGCCTTGGTCGGTACTTCATCTTTATCTGCTGAAAAATTCTCTAAAATTGTATTTTACGCTTCTAAATTATCATAATTGAGGGAAATTATTTGGATTCTCAAAAATTAAATTATGAGATTTTGAAAAAATATAAATACATAGAGACATTTCCAGATTACGATGGTGATTCTATAGTAAATTTGATGCAATCAATTCAAACTTTTTTTGGAGTGAATTCTGATTCTAGTTATCAAAATATTGAATATCAAGGTTTAAAATTTGATATATTTAATCCAAATATAAATTCAAAAGCATCTAATATTGAAAATGTATTTTTAATAATAATAGATGGACTTGGTTATAATTATCTTAATAATTCCACATTAAACTTATTTTTAAAAAGAAATATCAAAACTCAATTAACTTCTGTAGTGCCTCCAACCACCGCTGCGGCTCTAACTACATTTTATACGGGACTCGCTCCAAAAAATCATGGTATTCCTGCTTGGTTCACTTATTTAAAAGAGTTTGGTTTAATTTCCAAAGTTCCACCATTAACTACCAGAGAATTTAATTTTAAGTGGATTATGAATAAATCCATTTTAAAAGAATTATTCGAGTTTTCTAGCATTTTTGAAAGAATAAAAGCTCGATCTTATTGTTTGGTTCCTAAATACTATTTAAACACTTCTTATACTTCTTTTTTAACATCCAATTCTCAAATGATTGGAATTGAAAATTTAGAGGATTTGCTTGAATTTGGATTAAATATTACTCAAAATATTCCTGGTAAAAAATTATTAATCGGATATTGGCCGAATTTCGATACATCAGCGCATGAAACTGGTTTATATAGTGAAAGAACTTTAAATGAACTCCAGTCTATTGATAAAATAGTTGAAAATTTCATATCAAAAAGTGAATCCAAACTTCAGAAAACTCTGTTTATAATCACAGCCGATCATGGATTCTTAGATATTGAAACTAAAAACCAAATATTTATAGAAAAAGAATTTCCAGAATTTAAAAAATTTTTAACAATGCCATTATGCGGCGAGGCTCGATTGCCATTTTGTTATATTCGTGCTTCAAAAGCCTCAGAGTTTATGAATTTTGTAACCAAAAACATGAATGAAATTTGTGAATTAATCTCCGTTGATGAATTAATTAATTCAAATTTACTTGGTTATTTTAAACCTCATAATAAATTATTCGATAGATTAGGAGATTTTATGTTGATAATGAAAAATGGTTTTGTTCTAAAAGATCTCATATTAGGTGGAAAGGAATCGAATGAAAACTTAAAATCATACCATGGAGGATTATCTACTAACGAAATGATAGTTCCGTTAATATTTTGGTAAAAAAATCCGTCAAAATGAGAAAATGAGAAAATTGTTTAAAAAATTAAAAAGTTTATAAATTTAAATTTATTATAATTTCACAAATAAAAAATAAATTTAATTAAAATTAAAAAGAAATTGGAGATTTAAAATGAGTAAATCATCTTCTAAGCATGAATATAAAGTAAAAGATTTAGTTATAGATGATGAATACGATATAATTAGTCCGGATGCAACTATCGTAGATGCTGCTAAAAAAATGAAAGAAAAAAATTTACCAGACCTAGTAGTTATAGACCAAAATACAAATTTACCTCTAGGAGTTATAACGGATTTTGATATAATTAACAAGGTTGTGGCAGAAAATATAGACTCTTCAAAAATTTTAGTTAAACAAGTTATGTATACGATTAAACCAGTAGATTTGAATACGCCGGTAAAATTGGCATTTACAAGAATGCGGGAACTTAATGTTAATGTGGTGCCAGTAGTCGACAACAATAAGTTTTTAGGCGTTGCAACAATTCAAGACTGTTGGAGTTTTATTCCCGATCGAGAAATAGATAATGTAGGATTTATACCTGTATCTGATCCGAAATATGCTGAATTTTGGTTAGCTAGTATTAGTGCTTTGTTAGCATTCATTTTAGGTGTGTTATTACCAATTGCTGGTGTTTTTGGTTATTTCACAGGAAGTGCTTCTGATTTGGCAGGATTTTTTCATAAAGTTGAAATTCGTGGTGGTCCAGTTACATTCTTTCTATTCGATGCGCGAGGTTCTGAATTTTATGAATCATTTTTAGATTTAGTTAAAACAAACGGAGTTATCTGGGCTTTCATTATAATGAATGGTATTTTACTTATTATATTTGGAGCAATTGGATTGTTTTCAATATTCTATAACGGATTTGCAGATTTAAAAGGAATTAGAGTAAATTATATTGTTCAAAAACTTTTACCCATATTATATATTGTATTTGCAATTTTGGAATGGATTTTATTAGGAATCGGAACTTTAGGAGTAGAGATAACAATAAATCCATTAGGAATAACTTTTTCTATCATATCAATTTTACTAGTTCTTTTAGGAATGGCGAAAGAATATATATTTAGGCAAGCAAAAGCACCTAATGGATTGGAGGTGAAGCAATAAAATGCCACGAGGTGGAGGAGGTTTTGGTGGAGGATTTAGAGGAGGTGGCTCCATAGGTTTTGGAGGAGGATTTCGATCTTCTAGTTTTGGAACTTCTTCTGCTTTTGGTAGAACTGGAGCGGCAAGATTTACAAATCGACCTACAAGTGGGCCATATACTCATATAAGACGACCATATTATCCTTATTATGGTTTCGGATTTTATCGTCCATGGTATTTTTCACCATTTTGGGGTTATTATTATCGTCCATGGTATTATTCGCCTATTTATATCGGTGGGGGTATAATTTTTTTCATAATCCTATTGCTGATAATTTTACCAATTGCAGGAATTGCTATTGCATTTCCTTTTGATAATGCAGACGTAAATGGTAATGTAATTTACAGAGATACCCAGACGTTATATTTCAATGAATATTGGTATGAATATGAAGATATGAAAGCTGGAAATAACATCGTTTTTTCAGTTCAATCCAATCCATCATATATAACATTCATTATAGACAATAGAAATTTTTATGAGCTTCCAAAAACAACAAAAATATATCATGAAATTGATTCTTTTAGTCTCTTAAGTAGATATTATCAGTATATCCAAGTTTTCTTAAATTACGGTAGTATAATCTATTACAATTTTACATCAACCGGTCCGGTAAAATTTTTCATTTCCGATGGCAACAACTTAAATAGATGGATTTCTAGTCAATCTTATTCATTTCTAATTGAAAAATCCAACACACTGGGAGAAAGTGGTTATACATATGTTTATGAATCTAAAGATTATTATATTGTCTGGGCAAACTATGGCTCTTCAAGTGTCAATATAAATTATAATTTAACATATCATGCAGCCAATGTAATTGATACTACTCAAGTCTATTTCGCTATTGAAAAAACCAAATTTATTTCTGAATCTACATTTACGGTACCTTCAGATGGTCAATGGTACTTTTATATATATTTTGATCCCTTAAACGCTCCTGAAGAAAGTACCACAATAACATTTGATGTTAAATTCGAAACTGGTATTACAGCAAAAGAAAAATGGGCTTCAGCGCGTCCTCTTTTAATTGGAATTGCGGTATTCATTATGTTTATATTAATTATAGGCTTAATTGCTAGAAAAGTTCAAAAGAAGAATAAAGATAAATTAAAAATGCAACATTCTCAACAAGCTCAAACGCAACAAACCATTCAAACTCAGCAAGTTCAAACTACTCAAACACCTATTTCATATTCAGCACCATCAACGATAATTAATGCACAAAAATTTAATTGTACCAATTGTGGTTATGAATTAACTTACGGTTTAATTTATTGCCCAAATTGTGGAAAGAGAGTTGAAGGCCGATCTACAAATATAAATGTATCAGTTCCTTTACAAAAATATTGCAAATTATGTGGAAATGAACTAAAACCAACTGATAAATTCTGTACTGAGTGTGGCGCTAAATTACAGCAAAATTAAAATTAAAATATTTTAATTTTTTTCTATTTTTTTTGGAAATATAGAGTTTAAATCAACTATACGATTTTCTTTAGCGGATTTTATTGCAGCTAAGCAAACAGCGACTGAAATCAATCCATCTATTCCTTTAACTTCTGGGCTTTTATTTTTATTTAAACTTCTTATAAATGAATTTAATTCCTCATAATATCCATTAATATTTGAATGAATTTGATATACAATTTCTTTTTCTGAATATATTTTGATTGGTGGATTTAAATTTTCATTAAAATAAATTAATCCTTTTTGAAATAATAAAGTTCCTTTCATTGTAAATGGAAAAGAATCATTTTCAGCCCAACTAGCTCGGCATTGTGCTATTTCTCCAGATTTAAACCACAATGTCGTCTCACTAATAGCAGGTACTTCAGTTTTCCATTTATCTTTTTTAATATATTCTAAATTACAATGAATTTTTTGGGGCTTTTTATTTATTAGCCAAATAGCATAATCTATATCATGAATTGATAAATCTAAAATTACTCCTCCTGATAATGATTCATCAAAAAACCAATTTGACCAAGATGGTCCACTTGATAATCGCTCTAAACGAGTAAACTTTAAATTTCCTAATGTTCTTCTTTTATTGCAATAATAATTTTTTATAAAAACGTATGTAGGCCAAAAACGAAGAACATGGCCTATAAACAAAACAACTTTATTCTTGGAAGCAGCTTCTAATATTGAAATGCAATCATTGAAATTATTTGCCATTGGTTTTTCCAAAAAGATATGTTTTTTATTATATGCTGCATATATTGAAATTTCAGCATGAGTATTTGTTGGAGTTGCAATAATCACAGCATCGATTTCCTCATCTTTTATTAAATCCTTCCAATCTGAATAAAATTTAACATTTTGTAACATTTTTAAATTTTTTTCAGTCTCAGTTAATTGAGATTTTTTTGAAATTGCTACTAATTCTGCAGATGGGTTATTTGAAACATTTTCAGCGTGTATTTTACCAATATGACCAAATCCAATGATACCAAACCTCACTGCAACTTTTTTATTTTGAGACATAATAAATGCCGAATAAATTTTTATATTAATTCATCAAAATTAACATTGAATATAAAATTCATCTTATATTTTATATTAAAAATTAATCTTGAAAATATATTATCATTAGGTATTTTAATTTTTTCTCCAAGTTTAAAATAGATTTTTCGTATTGAGAAGTTTTGTAAAAATTTTCGAATAATATTTTCTATAATATTTTGTTTAAAAAAATCTAATTCAAAATCTTTAAAGGGATATAATATTAAATTTAAATCTCCATTTCTAGCGTTATAATTTTCCAATTCAAATGATATTGGTAATTTTTTAAGAATTTCTTTATTTTTTAATATAATGCGGTTTAATTTAACCAAACTTTTATGTATATTTCGATTTCGATTTTTTTCAATTAAATCTAATTCCTGTTCTAATAAATAAATTTTATGAAAAAGTTCGGCCATTCTTTTTGCACTTTCAAGATTATCCAATGTAATTTCATTAATTTCATTTTTAATTCTGTTAATTTCATTAACAATCGCAAATCCTCTAAGATCTATGTCTCTGTGAGTTAAAAATGTTTTGAAATTTTTATATTTTTGAAATACATCTTCAATAACAAATATATTATATTTCTTTTTTTCAAAAACAGCGATCGGTGGATTTATATCAATTATTCTTTCTAAAAAAGGATTTATATCCATTTTATTTGTCACATATAGCTCCCAAAGTGCTTCCAATATTGGTTCTAAATTTGCAATTAAACTAACTTCATGCAAAACTCCTTCAAATACACATTCTTTTTCAATTTTATCTAAATATTCAAAAATAAATTCAGGATCTACTTTAATCATAAATTTCAAAAGAGGATAAGTGATTGGATAAATTATATTTGATAATTTATCGAGTTCTGCTTGAATTTTAAAAGCATCTAGACCAGCGTCAGATATACCTGCGACCCATGATTTAAAAGCCTTGAATTTTTCAACTGGATCCAAATTAATTTCTTTTAATTGTTCTTTTGTGCGTATTCTAAGAATCTCTTTTTGAAATCCCCCGTTTCTTAATCCCTCTTCAATGTATTCTGGAGTAATATCACAAATTACCGTGTGAATGCAAATTATTTTATCTTCAATTTCGATTTCATTTGTTATTGGATTTCTCTTTTGAATTATTAGTTGTTGTTGTCCTGTCTTTTGATTAACTTGAGCGATTAGAAAACAATCTTCTCTAATAAAAGGAAATTCAGCTTTTAAAATTGTTTCTTCAAATATATTTTTATTTATTTTTCTTTTACTTTTAAAAAATTGTTTTAAAATTTTCATCTAAATGAGAAAATAGGTTTTTATGATTATAAATTTTTTTAAATTTATTTTAAATTTAAATATTAAAAAAGAGACTTATTCTCTTTCTTGATATAACGAATTTAATAAATATTTTCTAATAGAGTTAAATTCCGAACTGGTTCTATCTCTAGGTCTCGGAATTTTAACATAAATAGTTTCTTTTATTTTAGAAGGCTTTTTTGTCATAACACTTATTTTATCGCTTAAAAAAACAGCTTCATCGATATTATGAGTAATAAATAAGATGCTCATTTTCTTTTTTTCCCATATATCTAGTAAATCCTCTTGCATTTTATTTCTTGATTGAGAATCTAAAGAGGAAAAAGGTTCATCCATTAGAAGTAAATTATATTCCGGGTTTAAAGCTAAAGCTCTACAAATCACTACTTTTTGTTTCATACCTCCACTTATTTCTTTAGGATAATATTTTCTATACTTTTCTAAACCTACTAATTGAAGTAGATTTTGGACTATTTTTTTCTTTTCATTTTTTGGTAATTGCAAGTAATTTAAACCAAATTCTACATTTTTTTCGATAGTTAACCATGGAAATAGTGATTCTTCTTGTGGAATATATCCAACTTTGCCAAGTAATGTCGAATTCTTACCATTTTTTTTATAAATTGATTTGTTTGGTAAATATATATTTCCAGTAAATTGGTGATCAAAACCTGCTAGGATCCTTAATAATGTAGTTTTACCGCATCCCGAAGGACCAATTATGGTATAAAATTCATTGTTTTTTATGGAAAGTGATAAATATTCTAGTACGGGAATTTTTTCACCAAATTCATTAATAAAATATTTTGAAACATTTTCAATTTTAAGGAGATAATCCTCACTCAATTACTTTTCCCTCCATTTAAAAAGTATTTTTTCAATCAGTTGAAACATAATAGCAATTAAAATTCCAACAAGTCCTATCATAATCATACCTGCAATCATAGAATCAATTTGAGCAATGCTTTGCATAATCATTATAAATAACCCAATTCCGGTATTTGATGATATACCAATCATTTCTGCAGCAATTATACACATCCATCCCACTCCAATTGAAATCTTAGAACCTGTTATTATATTAGGAGTAATTGATGGAATTATCACATCAGAAATTATTTGAATTTTATTTGCACCCAAAGAAAGAGCAACATCTTTATACACTCGTTTAACTGATTTAATAGCATCATAGGTGTTTTGGAACAGTGGAAAAAATGCTCCAATGAATATAATAAAGGTATAAGATAACGTGGATAATCCAAATAATAATATTGCAAAAGGGATCCATGCAATTGGAGGAATAGGGCGTAGTAAATCTATAATTGGTGTGATTAGTCGATTTATTATTTTAACAGACCCACATAATAATGCAAGAGGAACTGCTATTATAAACGAATAAAAAAAACCAAGTAAAACTCTTCCTAAACTTATAATCACATGTTGCCATAATTTTACTCCAAAAATTCCATCCGACCATAAGATAACAAATTTTTTAAACACATTAATTGGTGATGGAATAACTGAAAAAAATGGAATATATCTAATAAGATACCAAATTAAGATAAAAAAGAGTAATGAAAGTGATATTGATGAGATATCCTTTATTACTTTGATTATTTTATTTCTTTTTGTTAAATAAATCGACTTTTTTAATTCTTTAAGTTTTCCCAGATATCCTTTTTCATTCATTTTCATAATAATCATAAAAATATATTTTTATATTTTTAAAATATGTAGCTTTATGAAGCTTAAAGCTTCATGAAGATTTATAATTTTTTAACTATGTATTTTTGAAAAATTAAAAATTTAAAATTTTTGAATATAGAAAATAGAGAATGGTGAAATTAAGTGAGAATGACTAAATTCAAGGCAATTGTAATATTATTAATTGTTGCGAGCATAGGAATCACTGCTGGCATAATTCTATATGAAAAATCAAAGAAATATGATGTTAGTATTGGATATCTTACCGGAGATATACATCATTTACCCTTTTTTATCGCAGAATATAAAGGATTTTTCAAAGATGAAGGTCTAAATGTTACTTCTTACCAATTCCAAAACGGCAATTTGGTAATGAATGCTTTTGAATCATCAACAAGAAATATTGATATGGCATACTTGGGTTTTGCACCTGCTGTCGTTCATAGGATTACAAATGAAAATGCTAATATTAAAGTGGTTGCCTCGGTTAATGTAAATGGATCATCCATTGTCGTAAAAAATAATGGTTCTATTAATTCAATTTCAGATCTTGTTGGTAAAAAAATTGCCATTCCATCATATAATACTATGCAAGACTTCATTCTAAGAATGACTTTAGAATCTGAAAATATATCTTATGATGATGTAACTAAAATGGAAATGTTCGTTTCTCAAATGAAAATTGCTTTAGAATCGGGTAGCATTGATGGGTATGTCGCATGGGAACCTTTTTGCGCATTAAGTATAAATAATGGCACAGGTAAATATCTCGTAAATAGTAGTCAAATCTGGCCAGACCATCCATGCTGTATAGTATCAGTTCATAACGAATTTTTAAAACAAAAACCTGAAATTGTTAAAAAGGTGCTAAAAGCCCATGTAAGAGCAGTAAATTTCATCAATGATCCGAAAAATTATGAAGAAGTAATAAATATTGCAGTTGAAAAATTAGGTCTCTCTGAAAATGTTATAAAAATGGCACTTAGAAATGTAGGTTATATTTATACCCCTAATCTAAATACAATGACTGAATTCATTCAAAAACTGATAGATTTTGGCGTTGTTTCTCTACCTGGATCTTATTTACCACCTAATATAAATACAGCATCTAATTTTGTTAATTATTTTGTATCAACAACGATTTTAAGTGAAGTTGTTTGAATAAAGTCATAATAAATTAATTTTTTATTTTTTTATTTTTTCATGATTCTTATATAAAAAAATTTGAGGTTTTAATTAATATATGCCAAATGATAAGAAAGATAATTTTAATTTAAAAGTTCCAATTCATACAAGAATATCTAAAGATGTTTATTCTACTATAGAAGAATTATCAAAAAATTTAGGCTCGAAAGCTAAAGTTATAGAAGATGCAGTTAATTTTTATAAAGATTATAAATTTAAATGGGATAAAAATCAAGAAATTTGGAATAAAGCCAGAGAACTACAAATGGTATTAGTTGGTAAAACTACTTTTATGTCCTATATTTCTGGAGATATAACTAAAGTTTTTGAACAAAACATTTGCACAGAAATAATTGAATGGCTAACAAAAAAACCCTTAAAAGATTTAACTAAACTCGAAATATTTAATGCAATTAAAGACATATGGATTGCGGCAAATTATTTTATAAATATAGAAATAATTGCTCAGAATTCAAATAATTCTTATGAATTAAGATTTTATCATAATTTTAATAAAAAATATAGTGAATTCTGGGCTAATTATTTCGAAAAATGGTTCAAAAATAATCTAAATCTTAAAGTAGAAAGTTTATTAAGAAACGAATCTTTTATATTGTTTTTAAGTTAATATTTATATATGAAATTCAGTTTTAAGAAAAATCTTGAGTTTTATATTTCAATCATTGAATTATCTTATCTCTTTTTATTATTAGGCTTAGGCTATATTTTTATTCTCGGAACTGCAGTATGGAGCGCAGCGTTAAATCGATGGAACATTGTTTTACCAACATTTTTATTTTTATTTGTTTTTGTTGTCATTCTCATAATTTATGCGGTAAAAAATTTTAAAAAATTGATCGGAAAAATTTTATCTTTGGTTATTTTACTAGGATTAGATATTTTATGGATAACTTATATTTTATCTCCAGAAAAAACTTGGTGTATTGATTTTCCCGCATGGAATAAAGCACTCGGCATCATTGGTTTAGTTTTAAGTATTTTTAGTTTGCTTAGTATTATCATATCAATTATTTTGAAACTTAATTTTAAAAATTCAAATTCTTCAAGCAAAAAAAATTCATCAAGAAAAAAATTAAATAGAACATTAATTTGTCTAAGTTTAATTTCATTGTTTTTAAGTTGCGCCTTTGCGACAAATTGGTTTAATCCATATTACAAAATAATAGTTCCTTCAAAAAATGAACCTCCTTTAAAATTTACTTTCTGGTCTCATATTAATGTTTCATATTTCAGTTCAAATCAATTGAATGAATTAGATGAACATAAGGTTATTTTAATCGCTTATGATATATCTGAAAGGAATTACACTTATCAATGGGCTCAAGAATTAAGAGATAATTATCCAGAAATTAAATTAATGTTTCCAATTTGGGGATCGTATTTTGAACTGGAAAATGATTCAAATCACTATGTGAATATGGTAAATGATTACTTAAATGCAATTGAAATTTATAATTTAACTAATGTTATTGGTTTTTCTTTTGATTTGGAAAGGCAAAATGATACATGTGCTCATTCAAAAGTCTTATTAAATTTAGCGATTGATAACTTAAAAAAATCCATTCAAATTATTCGAACTTCACATCCAGGCTATAGAATTGATGTAACAGGTGGAATTTGGATGATGTTTGATAAATTACCGCTCGGAGGCTCATTTGAATTATACAAACAACATGCATTAATGAGTATAACTGATTGGGACTTTTATGCATGGCAGCTTTACCGGGGAAACGCTGTGGATCCGCAATCGGATCCGAATTCTACCGATATTTTTGAAAGAATTTATAGCAGCGTAAAATTTCTCGGTGCAAATAAAACCACACCGATTTTTGGAATGACAGGCGTTGGAGATTATGGACCAAACAATTGCAGTTTGAACAATATTTCGTGTAATTTCCAAGGTTTAATTAGGGATTGCAAAATTGCTCGAGCTCTTGGAGTTAAAGAAGTCCAATTTTACACGTTATGTGATGCTGGTGTTTATAAAAATGTTTATTATCCTTCAATGTTTGAAGCATATGGAGAAGATTTTTTAGATGTTTTGAATGAATCTGTGAATGGATTAGAAAATCCAGAAATTTTAATCATTCCAGGCAACACAGCTTTCAAAACGACGTGCGGCTATTTTTGGGAGAATGTTATTTATTCAATCAATTCTTTTGCATTTATAATTATCTTTATAACCGCATTAATTTTCTTTATAATTAAAATAAATTATAAAAGTTTTAATAAAAAAAGGTCAAATTAGTTTATAAATTTTAGATAGGAATTGAAAATTTTAAAAATATTTGTTCGGAAATTTCTTTCTTTATATTTCCAATTAAATATCTTGATGGAGATAAGATTATAAGATTTTTCTGCATTCAAAATTTTTTTAAAATAATTTCCTTTTTTTTCAAAAAGCGACCGACCAGTTCCTTTAGAGAATGAAA